>TARA_R110002167_G_scaffold143553_2_pt1 | contig 10616 bp, 12 predicted proteins | sample TARA_R110002167 | Tara Oceans TARA_R110002167 (sample SAMEA4398238) | marine metagenome | biome: Polar Biome; feature: [MES] marine water layer (ENVO:01000295) within the mesopelagic zone...; material: water (ENVO:00002006), including particulate matter (ENVO:01000060) such... | reverse complement strand
CAAACTTCGAACTCTGAACCTGATCTCACGGCCATCTTTGAAACCCTATCGGATTGGGAACACCAACTCAAAGCGCTTGATCAAGTGGCTCCTATTGAATGGGAGGAGCCCTCACCATGAGATCTTCCGCAAAGCGATCATTCAATAAGTCTGTTCGTGCTGATAAACGGCCCGCACCGTTTTCGATCCGTCTGAGTGCCGATGAACGCACCGCTCTGGAGCGTAAGGCTGGTCAGCGGTCTCTTGGTAGTTATATCCGCACAAAGCTGTTGGGTGACGACATGACGCCGCGAAAGGCATCTCGCGCGCCCACAATTGACTATGCCCTGCTAGGGCAAGTGCTGGGCATGCTGGGCAAATCCGATCAGGTGCGTTGTCTGTTCATGTTGCTCGCTGCGGCGGAAGCCGGATCGATTGAATTGGCGGACGATAAAAATGCCGTCCTCACGCAAGCATGTGACGAAGTTCATGAGATGCGGGGTCTGTTGGTGAAGGCTTTGGGCCTGAGAGGCAGCAGCAAGCAATGATCCTTGTTGGCAACCAGCGTGGCGGCGCACGTGATTTAGCGTTACATCTGATGAAGCCAGAGAATGAGCGTGTCGAAGTCGCTGAACTTCGCGGGTTCGTTGCTGATGATTTGGACGGCGCTTTTCAGGAAAGCCATGCGATCAGTCGAGGGACTAAGTGCAAACAATATCTGTTTTCGATGTCGTTTAGTCCGCCAAAGGGCGTAGAGGTCAGCGACCAAGGTTTCTATGCCGCTATTGAGACAGCGGAAAATAAGCTCGGACTGACCGGGCAGCCAAGGGCCGTCGTCTTTCATGAAAAGCGTGGTGACGATGGTGAATTGCGCCGTCATGCTCATGCGGTTTGGAGCCGCATCAATGTTGAAGAGATGAAGGCGATCCCGCTCTCGCACTCCAAACGCAAAATGCAGGATGTGTCTCGTGATCTATATTTGGAGCATGGATGGAAAATGCCGAAAGGGCTTGCCGTCAGCGGTGAACGCGACCCACGCAATTTCTCTCTGGCCGAATGGCAACAGGCCAAGCGTATCGGCAAAGACCCGCGCGAGATTAAACAGGCCTTCCAAGACTCATGGGCGATATCCGATAGTAAGACAGCGTTGGAGCATGCCTTAAAAGAACGGGGTTATTGGCTCTGTCGCGGTGATAAGCGCGGCTATGTCGCTATAGATGTGCATGGTGAGCCGCATAACATCGCCAAGCGTGTCGGCATCAAGACCAAGGAAGTCCGCGAACGCATCGGAGATATGGAAGCGCTACCATCTGTCGCCGATACCAAGCGTGAGATCGCCGTGGCGATGCAATCAAAAATGCAGGAATTCCAGCGTGAAGTTGCTACGAAAGAAGATCACGAGGCCAAGGAATCTGAACTAAAGCGCAACGCGCTCAAGGAACGCCAGAGAGGCCAGCGGGAGGCATTTCAGGAGGCTGCACGACTGCGCCAACAGGTCGAAGAGCGTGAACGGCTCTCTCGCTTGCGGTGTGGTCTCTTGGGCTTCTGGGACAGATTAAGGGGCGCACACAAACGCACGCTTGAGCGCAACGCTCAGGAAGCTGAAGCGGCCAAGGCTCGTGATTCCAACAAACGCGATCAGGTGACTGCTGCACAGCTTGCCCAGCGTCGTGAAGTCGTCAAGGAACGGGCTAAGCAACGCGAAGAAAACAAAACGCTCACACGTGATCTGACAAAAGACGCGACGGTCTTCCAGAAAATGGAAACCGATGCAGACGCGGAACGCGATACGCGACGAGAGGCTTTCAAAGAAAAACGACGATCAACCGAGCGCCCACGCCGCCGTTCTCGGTCACGGGATGGTCCAGACCTGTCGCGTTGACGCTCAACGCTCTCGACCTTTGCGCTTGGCGGTGGATTTACGCCTTTTGTCTTTGAAGTCCTGCGCCCGGTCAACGTCCTCACGCGGGACATGGCGGGCCAGATCACGGGAATCATGAAGGACACGGCTGACAACGATCTCATTTTCCTTGGGAAGAAAATAAAGAATGAAATGCCGGGGAGATTTTATGTCCGACTCTGCGCGAATTTTGCTAAGGGATATATGAAAGCTGCGCACATTCGCGCCGATCTCAGGCCGCTCTCGGCTACCCGGCCTGAATGGATCGTCACGGATATCCTTGAAGGCTTGGCGCAAAAGCGCGTTATAAGCCTTTGCTGCCTCGGGGCCGTGAGTCTTGATCGTGTAGTCGCGGATTTCCTTGAGGTCGGACTCGGCTCTAGTCGTGCGGATCAGATTATAAGAAATACCGGGCATCGTTTAAGAGGCTCGCTCGATCTCCGCGTCCATCGCGTCAAAGAACTGGTCGATCTCCGCTTCGCTGTTCATGGCAACGAAGTCGCCGCGCTCATAGGCATCCTGACCTTCTTTGAAGGCATCGCGCAGTGCTTCGATCTTGGCCTCTTCTTCACGGTCGTGATATTCAAGCAGACGCAAGCCTGCGCGTATCACTTCGCTGGCGTTTCGAAACCGCCCGGAGTCCAAAAGCTGGGACACAAGAGTGTCGTAATGATCGGTCAGGTTGATGTTACGGGTCGGCATTTAGCGAATCTCCTCTTATCTTTTAATTTTACGCGAAACACCCCTAATTGTCAAAAATTGCCAATTCTTATTTTGTCTGATCTGTAGGCTTCGAACAGGGTTGCGCCTGCAACCCCTGACACTCTGGCGAAGAGCGGGGTAGCAAGAGCAAGGAGGCTCCGAACGAGGGCTCCCTTTGGGAGACGTTTGGATGCCTTGCCCGCGCGAGGGCAGCGCCCATAGTCGATTGCGCGAGGGATCGAAGCCGTAGGGCCGAGACGCCACCGGCGGCTTGGTTTACGAGAGCCCGACCCGAAGGGCGCGCGAACATCTGTATTTAAAAAATCTCAACGAATCGGCTAGAATGGCCAAACATCTTCGCGTGTGGCGTCATAATTCTTTAATTACTTAGAGGTAAAAAAACGGTGTGTATTAAAAGAGTCATTGTTCAAAACTTTAAAGGACTAAGGCACACCGATATCGAATTCTCTGAAGGCACCAATATTATTGTCGGAGATAACGAGACTGGAAAATCAACAGTTCTTGAGGCGATTAATTTGGCGCTGACAAAACAGCTAAATCGTCGTGATGCTGGCTACGAACTTCACCCCTTTCTATTTAATCAAGCTGCGGTTTCTGAGTTTATTGGTCGGATCAAAGCCGATGAAACGGTGGAACCATTGTCCATCTCTATTGAGGTATACCTTCGCGACGAGGATCGCTTTGCTCACCATTCAGGAACCAACAATTCACGCGGTGAAAACTGTCCTGGTGTGACGCTGAAGATCGCGCTGGATGACCGATATAGCAAAGCTTATGCAGAATACATTCAAGATCATGAGCGCCTGAGTATGATCCCAGTAGAGTATTACCATATTGATTGGCGTGATTTCTCGGATGACGTGCTTACCCCAAGAACCACTCCAACGCGTCCTGCGCTCATTGATCCAAGTTCACTAACTACGGGCTTCACAGCCAACCGTTATGTTGTTGAATTGGCTCGAGATTTTCTCTCGGACTCTCAACAAGTGGATTTGGCTTTGTCGTATAGGAAAATGCGAGAAGTTTTTCAAAACGATGATAGCGTCGCAGCAATCAACAAGGAGCTTGCGGACACGGGAGGTGTGGTGAGCGATCGTGAGTTATCGGTCGCATTAGATATGACGGCCCGCTCAGGCTGGGAGAGCAGCGTCACGCCGCACCTCGACCAACTGCCATTGAGTTTGGTGGGGAAAGGCGAGCAGACTTCGGTCAAGATCAAGCTGGCGCTCGAAGCCCATGAAAAATGCGAAGTCTTACTGATTGAGGAGCCGGAAAATCATCAATCACACTCCAACCTTAACCGCCTAATTCGTCACCTTGCTGACAGGTCCAAGGACAAGCAGCTTATCATTACAACGCACTCAAGCTTCGTGCTAAATAAGCTTGGCGCCGATGCTACAATCATGTTTGACGGTAAGTCGGGCATAAGGCTCAGTGCCTTGCCTGCGAGTACTCGCGATTATTTCATGAAACTGCCCGGTCATGACACATTGCGGATGGTACTCGCCCGGCGGTCTATTTTAGTCGAGGGGCCATCGGACGAATTAGTGGTCCAAAAGGCGTATATTCAAAAACATGGAACAATGCCACTAGACGATGGTGTAGAGGTGATCTCAGTCAGCGGCTTAGCCTTCAAGCGTTTTTTGGATATCGCAAGACTCCTTGCTCTCGATGTCTGCGTTGCAACAGACAACGATGGAATTCCGGAGAATGTGAACGCAAAATATGCGGATTATGCAGACTGTGAAACCATCACGATTTGCTACAGTGATGATGAGTCATTGAAAACTCTGGAGCCCCATTTGATTGCTGTGAATGGACGGGAGCAATTAAATAACATCCTAAGCAAGGAATACCAAGATGATGATGCTCTTCTGACGCACATGACAGGCAATAAGGCAGAAACCGCACTCAAGATTTTTGAAACGGACCAACAAGTCCAGGTTCCAAAGTACATTGCTGATGCCATCCGATAACACAATAACTATAGCCTCCGCTGGCTCGGGCAAAACAACAGCCATTGTCACGGATGCCGAAGCATCCAATGAGCGCTCGGCGCTCGTCACGTACACCGTTAATTCAACCGCAGAACTCAAGACTAAGTGCTATGCGACGTTTGGCTTTGTGCCCGCAAACATTGAAGTGGCGAGTTGGTTTTCGTTTCTGCTTCGCCATTTTATCAGGCCTTACCAGCGGGAAGTCTATAATTCACCCATTCGAAAGCTGTTATTTGTTTCGGGGCGGTCCAAGGTCTTCGCGAAAGAATCCAATACAGAAAACTATTATTTCGGCGCACCAGGGGAGATTTTGAGCGATAAGATATCTCAGTTCGCATGCAAGCTAATTGATGAAACGCATAGTATGCCGATTACGCGACTGGAACGCATTTTCCAGCGGCTGTACATTGATGAAAGCCAAGACCTTGCCGGGTACGATTTGGAGCTTATTGAACGGTTACTCAATAGCAATATTGCGGTTCACCTGATGGGTGATCATCGCCAAGCGACCTATTCAACTAATAGCGCAAAAAAGAACTCTGCCTATCGTGGTCAAAACATCGTCAAGAAATTTCAGGAGTGGCATGATAGTGACTGCGCAACGCTCAGCTATCAGAATCACAGCCATCGATGTGTTCAGCCCATTTGTGATGCCGCAGATGCTCTGTTCCCGGATGTGCCTCAGACCCAATCATTGAATGGGGAGTCGACAAATCATGATGGTCTATTCGTGATCCCGGCTAGCCACGTGGGTGCGTATATTGAAGCCTACCAGCCGCAAACACTCCGCTTCTCCCGAAGCACTAAAAATGTCCCAGGTAATCCTCTTAACTTCGGCGAAGCAAAGGGAATGACGTTTGAGCGCACGCTCATATTTCCGCATGGGAAACTCCTGAAGTATCTTAAGAGTGGCGACCTTTCACACGCCGGGGAGTCCCTGCCCAAAATTTATGTCGGTTTTACCCGTGCTAAACAAAGCGTGGCTTTCGTCGTACCGGACAAACCCGCTGAATACATTTTTCCAAAGTATTCGGAGGCTGCAGAGTGGTTCATCGGCAATTCTGAGGTTTGTGATGGCTTGGGCAGATGACACTTGGATATGGATTACAGAGAGCTTCAATAATAGAGAAATAGCTGGTGCAATCTGGCTCTTTGCCGTTTTTGTTTATTGTTTATTTTTTGAACCGATACGAAAGGCCATCATTGGTTTAACACGCGCCGCGTTACAGCCGAGGCTACTTTTTGTTTTTCTATTCTTCGGCGGATATGTCGCTGCATTGGCTTGGTTATATAAAGAATTCGGCGTCTGGAAAGAAAGTCAGATACCGGCAACGGTTCTTTGGTATTTTCTCGCCGGATGTAGCTTGCTTGGACGCAGTATCAGTGCAGAGGAAGGAAGGCTATATTTTCGAAAATGCGTGCGGGATTCGATTAGCATTATCGCAGTTGTCGAGTTCATCTATGTATTCCGCACTTTCTCACTTTTCACCGAGATCATTGTGACGCCAGTTGTCACGGTTCTGGGGTTTCTCTATGCATTTTCCGAACGCGATCCAGATCATGCACCAGTAAGAAAGCTTTTAGAATTTCTTCTGCTTCTCGTTGCGATCTTTTTTGTCTGGAAGTCGGTATCAGGTATTTGGAATTCCCCAGATGAGTTTTTGAAAATGGATACAGTCCGAAGCTTCCTGTTGCCGATTTTAATGACCATCGGCTCAATACCATTTTTCTATATTGTATACTGCTACTCTCAGATTGAAATTTCTTCTATCCGCCTGGGCGTGAAGAACAATCAGTCTGATGAGGTCATAAAATATGCGAAATGGAAGTTTCTTCGTTCTTTCGCTTTCAAACCCTGGTTACTTACAAGGGCGGTCAGACAATTCCATTGCCTCACTACCAAAACAAACCAGGACGTTGATGTAATTATCGAGGAGGTTTTACGTTTTGAGCGCGAAGCCAAGAATCCACCTCAAGTGGACAAACGGCATGGTTGGAGTCCTCATGACGCCAGCAAGTTTCTGGCAATCCAAGGACTTGAGACATCTGATTTTCACGAGGTTTGTGGCGGTGATTGGTGGGCTAGCTCACAGCCGCTGAAACTTGACGATGAGATACTTTCCAACGTCGTAACCTATTATCTCGAAGGCGACGAAGGTCTAGTTACGAAGCTGAAGCTGCAAGGTGGTTTCTATCATGAGTTCGAGCCAGAAACGGCGGTAGAAGAGTTCCTGGAATTTGCTGAAACACTACTCACGATGAGTCAAATTCCCGATGCTCAAGATCTTCGAGCTGGCCTTCACTTGGGTGAACCTTTTGAGGAGTTAATTGGGCGCAACCGTGTCCGGTTAGTTAGGGAAGATTATGCTTCGGGTGCTGGTTTCGATCTTAGATTTGAAATTGAGAATAAGACCTCGGATTAAGATATCTCGAGTCCGGCATTGTACTTGTTGCCAGAAAATTGCGGGACGTTTCATTATTGCGCTTTAGCGCCACAAGCAGGGGATTGCACAAGGGGCGGCACGCCTCTTTGCCGAAGGCCGTGAAGCGGCCAGAGCCAAGGCGTGGTATTACCACGCACATCTTGCGATGCGCGAAAGCGGAACGGTCAGTTGTTATGAGGTACGGCTCAGCGGGTCGTTTATGGTTCAGGTGAACCGGGGCCGCGTGTCATTCTCGCAAGCCTGTTTATGGTTTCAATTGCCATTTCCATTTTAGCGCGGGCGGAACTGTTGGCGGAATGCACCCGCATGATTGGGGGAGCAAAGTCACGGGTCGCTACGGCTTCCTCGATCCATAACAGCACGTCATATCCCGTTTCCCGCTCATCGTCGCCAAGATCGTGATCGAGGCTGATTTCGGTCACGCCTCCGGCTTCGAGCAATTTAATCGCTTCATCAGGCCAGTAGACACGCTCCCATTCTTCCGGCGTGGGTCTTTCATCGTCGAGAAATATTTTCACGCTGCCTCCAATCTCTCGCGTTCAAACGCCCGCGTCACCGTCCGGCGGTGAATACCATAGCGGGCGGCGATGTCGGTTGCGCTGGCATGGCCCTGCATCACCATGCGGTGCGCTTCCACCACGTCGTCCACGCTCAGTGCCCTTGGCCGGCCCAAGGTCACGCCTCTGCGCCGGGCCGCTTCAATCCCAGCGGCGGTATTTTCGATGATGATATCGCGGTGGAACTCGGCCACGGCGCTGAAAATATGGAACACCAATTTGCCGCTGGATTGGCCCGTATTGATGCCTTCGGACAGAGATACGAAATGGATGCCCTCGCGCTCAAAGCGCACCAACAGATCGGCCAGATGCAGCACCGAGCGCCCCAGTCGGTCGAGCTTGAACACAACGACGCAATCGCCGGGCTCTAGCGCTTTCATCAATTCATTCAGTCCGGGGCGCGAGCCTTTCGCGCCGGAAATGCCGTGATCCTCAAAAACGGAATCACATCCAATGGCATTCAGCGCATCACGCTGCATCCGCAATTTCTGGTCTTTGGTACTGACGCGGGCATAGCCGATCTTACGGCCGGGGCAATCAATCAAGGGCCAAACGCTCATATCACACCTCCCAAAAGCCGGACAAAAACGAACCTTTTTGTCTCATGCTTCAAAAGGCGCTGTGGGCCCGCGTTTCCTGTGGCGAGATTTCCCAAGAATGGCAGAAAACCTGCATTTTTCAAGTTGAAACTATGTAAATTGATAATCATATAACCCTCATAACAAATATCTTCGATAATGTCATCGCCAATTAGTTACTATAGTTCAATACAGTTTTCGACTTTCCCTCCATGTTATTCACATCTATTTGCGAAAAACTTGATATTTACGCCAAAAAGGCGTATAAATACCCCCAATAAGAACGAAAACGCCCATAAGGGTAGAAAGACGGTTCCCATGTTGGGGACATTGAGAGAAAAATTCGGAAATTCGAATATCGGTAAAACCGCGATGGCGGGCGCTTTGGCGCTGTCAGTGGCACTGGCCTCTTTCGGCCCGGCGGCGAATGATGCGCATGCGGGGGAGCCGCAAACGGCGTCAGTGCCAGAGACAACGCAAACCCCGGTTCAGATGGCAGATGAAATGGACGCATACTCTCAAAACCCGGACACCAAGGGCATCGGCGCGTTTATCAATTTGCGTAAGGATTCCAGCGTCAGCGGCGATGACATCGGCCAATGGATTCGCAACCAGTTTGCGGCTGTCGGCGTGCCGGTAGAATACCGCGTCAATCAATCACGCGGCTCGGCGACGGATATTACGCTCTATGCCGGGGGTTTTGACTTCACGGTAAATGTAGCAGAGCTGGAAAAGAAACTGCCGACAATCTATGCCCATCATCAAGATGTTTGGACCCCGGCCAAGACAGCATCAGTGAACGACGCCGCGCTGACCCAGTAATAATCCTTAACGCTATGTCGGAATGTTGCGGGAGATACTTCGGTCACGTTGTTCCCGCAGGATAACAAAGAAGGCACATTGTTTTGAAAATTATCTAACTTAATGTTGTCCCCGGTGGCGGAACCGCCGCAGGGCTTTCTTGTTCCTGTTCTTGAGTAACCTGCGCAAGTCTTTGCATGCGCGGCGCATTCTCTTCGCCCCGGCTGGCTTCGTTGTATTGCGGGGTAATCTGCGGCGGCTGCGCGGCCAGACCCGGCGCCAAGACCGAAGCCACGGACGTGCCCGGGGACAACAACGATTTACCGCCAAGGGAATTATTTCCAGCCTTTATAAACTGTTCATCCACACTATCATTCAGCTGCGCCGCATTTCCACCATTGTATCTCTGGTTGAGTGTATTTTCGACCTTGTCTTGGTTTTGTCCCGGTGCCTCATCGCGCATCTTTCTAACGGCGTCGATATTTAAATTCTCCGCCGCATATTTAATTTCGGCATCAGTTCCATTTTTCATGATCCCTTCAACGCGATCATATTCTTCTTGCTTTGCGTCCCGCTCGGCTTCCCGCTCCCTCTTGGCGGCTTCAATATCTTCGCGGGTTATATTGTCCCATTTTTCTGGCGGAATTCCTGATTTCTCAAGGATTCTTCTATGCGCGGGGTTGTTCGGGTCAAGGGTTTCGCCCGAGTCGATAATACCCAGCAATTGATCCAAGGCATTGACCTCATCATCCAACGCCGCAATTTCCGCATCCAGCGCATCAAGCTGCGCTTGCAGGGCGAGAAGGGCTTGTGTGCGAGCGTCGGCGTTGGCCTTGTCTCGGGTCTGAGCAAGGCGCGCCTCCCGCGTTTTCAGGTTGCTGCCGATCAGTCCGTCGCGTGTTGAAGTGCCTGATTCAATGGCGATACGCTGTTTATCAAAAGCGTTCCCTTCAAGGCTGGCGACAAGCGTTGCACGTTCCCGCTCCGATAATGACCCTTGAACAAAGGCGACCTCTCCATCAGCGACGATACGTTCGATATCGTCTGTTTGCGCCTCCGCCGTGGCGGCTGCTTGATTGCGAATTTCGTCCGCTGCTGAAGGATTTGAGACCTGGTTCAAAGGAGATTGTCCCGCTTCCGCCCCAACGGCGAATTGCGGTGCGTTCTGCGCTACGAAATTACGCGCTCTGAATGCTTCTTGTGAAATCCCCATTTTTGCCCCTGCACATGTATTATTCTTGTATAAAATTCACTTATTATTGAACTAAATAACACTCAAACTTATGCTTTGCTTGAGTGTCAAAGACATATTCTCATATATTTATTAATGATTATGTAAAATTAGATAAAGATTGAGATAAATTTGAATAAAACTTGTTTTTGTTTATTCTTAGTCGGGTGAATCAAAACGATACCGAACACCTCAATTCAAACCTTATGCACGCGATCACAGAGTCTCGCTTTGGCAGTATCTCCCGCCTTGCCGAGCATCTGGGCGTTCATTACCGCAATGTGGAGAGCTACGTCATCGGGGAGCGCGGGCCGGTGGATCGCTATGGCTATGTGAAATACGACGTGGTGGCGCTGTGCGAGGCATTGGGGCAGGATATCGAGGCGCTTTTCCCGGAGGAACTGGC
>TARA_R110002167_G_scaffold299493_1_pt1 | contig 10621 bp, 8 predicted proteins | sample TARA_R110002167 | Tara Oceans TARA_R110002167 (sample SAMEA4398238) | marine metagenome | biome: Polar Biome; feature: [MES] marine water layer (ENVO:01000295) within the mesopelagic zone...; material: water (ENVO:00002006), including particulate matter (ENVO:01000060) such as...... | reverse complement strand
TCCGGACCTTCTTCTTGATAGGCTCTCGTAGTAAATCTAGATTTATTCACCACTTGATCATGAATTGGGGTTTTTTTATTGTTTGCTTTAAAAATTGACATTAATTTCCACCTCCATTGATTTTGTATTTTCCTTTTAATATTGCAAAAACATCTGGCTTGTTGTTAACCTTGATGCCCCATGCAGTTCTGGTCTTTCCGGACTTATATTTTTTAAGTGCAATCCATTTTTCCTGACCCTCTTTCTGCCATTCGACTTTGTCGATGCCCTCTGTGTTTTGTACAATAAGCCAATAAAAATTTCTTTTCCCGTATTCTTTGGATCCTGCATCGTTCCACAACAAGCTAATAGCGTCGGATGTTTCCGCAGACAACATAACTTCGAAGGTCATGCCATTGTCTTCGTCCGCTGGTGTGACTGAATTAGAATTACCAATATCTTCTGCTGGTCCGTCCACAGTTACCACTGACACCTGTTGTTCTTCAGGAGTTTCTCCTTCAAGTTTTATTGAGCCGTTAGAAATCCAATTAGCTTGAATGCTGGTTTTGAAGTCCGAAAGTAAACTACCATCTATTTTAGCGGTATGAGTAACAGACTCTATTAAATGATAGCCGCCCATTCCTAAAATATTTGCAATAGAATTCCTAACAGATGCCTCTTGATATAGTCCTGCATTGACCCAAATCAACATTCCCGGAAAAATATCCAATGTCGGCCGAACTTTCGCGGTACAGTTATAGACTGATGCCAATTGAGCCAAAGTGTAAAGGTTTTCTGCTTGAAATCTAGCTTCCCTACGATAATTTGCCTCTTCTTTTGAAAAAGAAATGGATTCGGTGTAAACTGATTGTTGATTAATTAGATTTGTTTTTAATTGTCTAGCAATGTAAGGTATATTATGTTTGTCCCATCCAATCGGACTTGTCTCAATGCCTTTGTAATCTGAAAACATGGCAATTTGCGGATAAACATAGAGAAAATTACAATGCTCACTTCTTGGAAGTTTCGGATCCTTCTTGAAAAAAGGAGCATCACTTTTATTTAAATTCACAAAACTCTCTGTATCGCTCTTGAACAGCTGGTATTCAAACCAAGTTCTATTGGCTTTTTTCCACTGACTGTTTTCGATTGAGTTAAACTTGTTAAATAAACCAAAATCTGATTTGACACCAAATTGAATTCTTTCATATGATCCCTGCAAATAACAATCCTCTATTATAAATCCATTAAAAATGTTATTAATTATTTTATTGATAAATGTTCCAATTGTATAAAACTGTACTTCTGAGTCTATAAACTCTGCTGTGTACCAATCCATAAACCATTCATATGATATAGGAAAATCAGCAATAGAAAGCTTTCCAGCTGCGGTATCTCTACGTTTTCTAATTTTATTTCCATTGACATCTGCGTCTTGTGTCATTGGATAAAACGTGGGTAGAATTACTTTAAAAGGAAAAGATCTCGCTTCTTCTCTCATGGAGTCACCTTTCTCACCAGGCTGATAATAATAAAAATTATCCATTGCTACATCGATTAAGTCTCCTAAATAAAAAAACTTCAATTTATAATTTTTATTTCTTTCTAAATTTCCTTCTATCTCGTCTTCTATTGTCCCAGTTATCTGATCTTGTACCGTGGTAATTTTAGCATCATTAGTGCTGTCCCAGATGGTGTTCAATGAAGTTAGAACATAATCTTTTGTAACTGCATTTCTAAACTTATCGCTATTGACAGTCAAGACAAACATTTTTTCTCTTAAAATCAAACGATTTAGGATAGTAATCGATGTTACTCTTTCCTCTGTTTCTTCTCTGACAGCCTTATTATGACCGTCGATCAAATCTAATGCTATGCGATCGCTCTTTTGGTCTTTGAGTGTATCTATAAAATTTCTCTCTAGACTCATTTCTCTTTGAATTTCGTCTGGTTCTCTTATTAAATCAAACTTTGGATCTTGGAGAAAGCTTTTTATGTAACCTTTGTAAGAGATTTTTATTTTAGCATTACTGTTCTCTTCCTCTTTGGTGATTGTGTGATCAATCAAAGAAAGGTCTAGAACTAAAGGAATATTCTCAAGATGCTTTACAATTTTATCATAGATCGTTTTTTCTTTCTTCGATAATTTGGCAATTGTTTTTGGGGCATAGGGGATTATTTTCATAACAAGTCTGTTGTAGTTTCTAAAGAATTTTGGCGTAAAAAGCCTAGCTCCATTGGTGCTTAAATCTTTATAGACATCGCCAAGATCTGACCGATGTAAATAGGTTATTAGATCAATCAAGCTGTAGTCATATGTGTAAGGTTTCTTCACGCCATTGTTGTCTATATAAAAAGTTTTTGCTTTGAATTGTGATTGAAACATTAATAAGTTTGGTATAGAAATTGTTAAATCTACATCTACATTTGTTTTTGCTGTAGCTTGGTTTTCTCCGTGAAACTTTATTGAAATATCATCAAATTTAATGTTATCGTTTATTCTTCCCGGCTGCATCCTCAAGATTTTTTTTGTAGTCAGGTCTTTCGTACTGTCCGGATCGCTAGTGAAAATTTTAGTACCTGAATATGATGGTAATTCATCATTGTATAAGAAATTCTCACCTCCTTCAAATAACAGTGGCATCTCTATTTCAGTTGGTCCTTGTTCTAACTCAACAGTTACGAATTTAGAGATTATAAAGTTGTAATCAATTTTATCTAGAAATTTTTGAAGAAAGTTTGCTGAATAATGAAAGGCTTCGCCGTCTGAATTTGCATAATTTGAATACATGTTCTGCTCTGCATCAACACAAATAACTCTACCGCCATAAGGGAACCTTTTTTTATCTTTAATTGTGTTTGTTCTTTGCGTTTTCCGATAGTCTCCCAATTTATCAACAACATTCAAGAGAATGCATTGCTCTATCTTTTTAAAAAATTCTTTTCTCTGCTCGGTATCCTCCTCGGAACCCTCTTCGGGTACTGTTGATAAATCAGCAAGCGCACCGGCTTGAACAAGATTCCTAGAGGCTAGTTGTTGAGCTGCTTGAATTGGCGTCACATTACGTCTTTCCGCTTCAGTTTTGAGTTCCTCTATAACTGCTTCTTCATTCTGCATGTTGATAAGAAAGAAATTGTTTGTGAAGAAGATTTGATTAACTTTTCTTGCAAAACTAAAAGCAACTACAAAGTCTTCATCATATGAAAGGCTGGTACCCACACCTCTAGAGATTACATATGGTTTTTTTCTTCTGACCCAACGAGATAGGATTTTAGGATCGGTATCATCTACATGACTGGCATAAACTGCTGATGCATCTATAGTGCCACCAACACCAAGATGCACTGTCTCTAAATAATATTCATAAATTAATTTTGCTTTTTCTGTTTCTGTGGCATTACCCCATAGAGCATCCCAGCCAACACTGGTGTTGCCAAATGCCACTGCTTTCCCTTGTGGTGTGTTTATTTTTAATTTTTGAGCTATCACAGTCCCGGAACTATTAACATTAATGTCAAATGTATAACCCGCCTCTCTTTTGATAACTTCACCAAGAGTGCGAACAAAATCGATGGTTATTTCACCTATGTTTTCATCTTCAAGCCCAGAAAAGAAACTAAAAAGATAATCATTGTTCGTCCACGGGAGTTTACCAGTTTTTATGGTTCTAGAGCTTTGGGGACCTGGCCCTGTCGAATACGTGATGTCTGGCTCGTCTGCCTTTTTCCCGCCACTGTTGATCCAATTTACTAATTTATCTGATGCACTATTGATACCCATTATTTCACCGCATCATTTAAGAAAGATAAATAATCATTAGGGATAAAAACAACATCTCCGTAAGAGTAGTGAGAATCTGTTGGTTTGTTGTTAAAAAGTCCAATAATCCAAAAAAGGTCTCTATCTCCAAAATATTTAAAAGCTAGCTTGTAGAGTTTATCTCCCTGGCTCCAAATATGTTCGGTGGTTGAATAATTTGACGATATAAAATCGCGGGAAAAAACAAAATTTTCATAATAAGATAATGACTGCAAGTCTCTTATTTTTAAAAGTGTTTCTTTTTGTTGTTTGTTTATTATTTTCTTTTCAAAAGCTTTATAGATTGGCATTTTTTATTCCTTTGTTATTAATCTAGATACACATCGAACCCGAATAGTTTTCCGGGGTTTGTATTACCAGTACCGGTCCTATCTTGTACATTGACCTTTCTGTTCTTTGGACTTACAACTTTTAGATTCATAGATAAAGTAAATGCTTTTGCAAAAATTAACCCACCCGATTCAAAAAACCCTAAATCCATTTCCGGTGAATAGTCTAAGTTTTTTAAACTACACTCCAAACCACTTTGTATGACTTTATTATAATCCATTGTAGAAGAAGTTGGGAAATAATCATGTATGAGATTGTTAAACTTAACATAAACAACCGAAACCTTCATGGTCTGTCCTTCGTTTCTAGACATTTGCGGTGTTAACATCCTTAATAGTTTTTGAAACTTTTTATGATTTTCTTTCGCTTCTTTTACATCGCTAGCTATTACTTTAAAGGTCAATTTTCTATTGACAGATTCAATACCGTCTGTTTGAACCGAGATTGAGAAGAAGGTATCTAGAGTAATTTTTTTCGTCTTTTTTTCATATGAAAATTCTTCGATGAACGGTTTAAAATCTATCAAAACATCTTTATTTGCGAAATAAATTTGAGAATTTTTTTGACTAGTATAGTTTTCAGAGTAATCATCCATTAGTATTTACTCCAAATGGAAAGGTTCCATTACGAGTGAGCTCATCTATTATGGTACCTCCTCTTCCAAACGAATTAAAGAGTTTTTTAGAGAAGTTCCTGTCTGCAATTTTGGCAGGCGCCAAGAAATCCAATGAAAGGGAAAAAACTTTTGGAAAGAGCTGTCCATAATATTCAAAAAACCCCATATCAACTTCGGCCTTAAAGCTGAGATCGCTTAAAAATACGGGCAATCCATATTTAAGTAAGTGTGTGGCTCTAGAGACTTCTATTTTTTTTGTATATTTACCATTATGAATTAAATTGCTTAAGAGAATCAATTTTGTCTCTTCACTTGGTTCAGCGGTTTCCCCTCCATCTGTAAAGCTATTGGTCTTGTTGAGCATAGTATCTAATGCCTCCAATCTTGTGGCATTTACCCTAGCGTCATTAACAGAGATAGCTGGGATATCTAAAGTGATTTTATAGCTAACGCCTATTGACTTGATCTTTTCTACGTTACCTTCTGGGCTCTTTAGTTCGTCTGCAGCAAACTGAAAACTGATGGAAAAATCTTTAATAAAAGACTTCAGTCCGATTGCGATTGCAGAATTTTCATCGTAAATATAAAAAAATACGCCTTTGTCATCAGAGTAATTATGTGAATAATCTGTCCCCAAAGGGAAGCTAGGAAAATTAGGATCATGCGCTCCTTGATAATTTACTAGTATGGGAATGTCGTCTTTGTAACTCATTATCTTTGTCCTGATGTTATTTCTTTTCTTATGATGTCTTTCAACTCTTCACTTCCAATGTATACCTTGACTTCAACCTTTGGCATTGAAATCTCGGGCATTTTGACATCAACTTCAATCTTGCTGTTCTTGAATAATTTTGCTACCGCTGTTCCTTGGCCCATAATAAGCGAGGAAGTGTCTCCGGCAACAGAACCAGCAAAGATGCCCTCTTCGCCGATGAGACTTTTGAGTTCGCCAACGGCTGATCTTATGTTGTTGAGTCCTTGGCCGAATTTTTCAATTCCGGTTCCGATCTTAAGGATTTCATCACCGGCTCCAAACATATCGGCCATTGATGTTCCTGTTAATTTAAATAGTAAGAAAAGAGCCGTTAATCCCGCGAGACCCATAAAAATGCCCATTGAGCCAAACATCGCGCTTGCCCCTAAGAATAAAAAAGCACTGCCGAGCAAGTACATGTTCATAGCTAAGATTGGTAGAACATCAACTGATTGAATTAAAACAGTAAACAAACCCGTAATCGACTCAACAACAGCAGCTATGCCATAAAATACAAGCGCCATGGCACCAGCCAACAATGCCAAGACAAAAGCGGCAACTATAGCTTGACCCTGCATACCTCTAAGAGCGATCGTCATTAAAATAATGGAACCAGCCATTACAAGAGGCATCATGTATAATTGTGGAGAACCAGAGATCAAGAATGCTGCCATTAGAGCAAGCAAACCCAAAACAGTCCCAGCCATTGCTATTCTGTTAAGCTTAAGCGCCAAAGTGTGTGCACTTGTGGCTGCTGTCTTGGCGCCTGTCATTGCAATGGTCGATGCATCACTTGCCGCTGCGGCTGTGTTAGCGCCGATTTGTTTTAAAGTCTCAATCTGAAGCTGTTGGAGAGCCCTCGCCTCTATGCGTTTTTGATACGCACTCGCTATCGACAGCCCTTTAAGTATTAACATAGTTGGGCCCAAAATCTTAAAATTTTCTATTGCAAAAACAACAAACCCGGTAAGAAACTCAAAAGCACTTGCCAATGCATTAATGGCATCTTCGTTTGTCGCCAATGCCTCAAAAGCCATTGAGATTCTGTCCATAAGAGGCAACAGCTCTGTCGCTGCATCGGCAAGTCTTTTCTGGATGTCTGCTTGTTGCTTTGCAATTGCAGCTTTCTCTGCCATTTCCGCTGGAGAAGCTTCCAAATCGGCCATCATCTCTAGAACACTTGAATATCCCATCGCCTCTGCTGTAAATAATTTTTGTGCTTGTGTCATATTCTTGACACCACCAGTGGCATTGTTGATTTGATTTCTCAATTCCTTCATTCTTTCAGCCGGGTTCATTGTCATAAGTGCCATTGAACTGAGGCTTGTTCCGAGAACTGAGTTGAGAGTGGCTGCTTTCTTCGCACCTTCGGAAAACTTATCAAAAGCTTTTGTCATTCCAAGCATTTTTTCAATGGCAAGACCTGTCACACCAGCTTGAGATGCCAAATCCTTAAAAGCAGCTATTCCTTCTTCTCCGAATGATGAGAGATAGCCCATTGAAGAGTTAAATTGACTTCCCATGCTCTCGGCTGTTAATCCTAAGTCCTTTGCATTTACTGCCATACCCTCTAGAGTGCTTGTTATTTTTGGTCCGGACATTCCAAATGATTTAAGCAAAAGATTCTGCCCTTTTGTTGCAGTTTCTGCTGATACTCCAAGTTTTCCCATCATCGCAGCCGATTCTCCCAGATTTTTAGCCAATCCAGGTGCAGCGTTGTTTATATTAGTTATGTTTTTATACACTGCCTCTAAAGCTTTGTTGCTATCCTCAAGTTTTATTCCAAAATCAATAGTTGCTACTGTCAAAGATGTCATTTCTGATTGAAAATCATTTGTAAAGCCTGTCGCCACCTTTAATCCAATAGCAGCCTTATTAAGTTCGAACATTTTTTTCGCTGCGATATCAATTAGGGAACCCAAGATGTTCGCTGGGTTAACCATACCACTAATTGCACCCATAATGGCCTCAGTATTTGCGGCTTTATCTCCGGAGAAGAACTTTTGGCCCATCTCGGCGAATTTACCGGCGGCTGTTTTGGAGAAATCTGCCGCAATACCCATGTTTCTGGCTAACTTAGCAGTACCAGAAGCTATATCATCCGCAAAATCTTTTGAGATTTCTTGTTGAGAACGAAATTTTTCTATTTTTTCTACAGCTTCATCTAGACCTGCGATGGTATCCAGTTGAATGTTATTAAATTCTTTTTGTTGATCTGATGAGAGCGATGATGCCTTTAGAATCTTATCAAATTCTTCTCTAATTTTAGTTTGGTTCTGTATAGCGGCTAAATCAGAATCCCCTTTCTTCTTTAGCTCTTTTAGATAATCTTTAACACCGTTTAGTTTAATTCTATCAAGTTCAATCTCTTGTTTTGCGGCCTCAAGGTTGTTTCCAAGGCTTGTGGCAATCTCTTTCAAGATTTCTTTCTTTTTTTCCTGATTCTTAAGGTCCTCTAGGGATGCCTGTGCTACCGCTGCAGGATCAAAACCAGATGCGGTAGAGTCACCACCACCGTCACCTTCACCAGCCGGCATCCTTAGAATGTCCATTCCATTAATTAATCTATCAAAACTTGACATGTGTTACCCTCTTGAATGTAATTAGTTTTCAACAAAAAATGCTTGGTTTTACCCAAGCATCATCTTTTTGCTTTATCATATTCTTCTTTTTCTTTCTCAAACTCTTGAATTGTTCGATCAAGCCACCATTTTCTTAAACCAACGGGGAGAGAATACATCTCTGAGAGAGCCCATCCGCCATAATGCTTGAGGGTAAAGAATACCTCATAGACATTTTGCATGTACTCACTGGTCAGGCCAAAAAAAGTCCGTATTAAACGGAACCTCCATTTCTTGCTCGAAACCACAAGACTCGCATTCAAATTCTTCGCTTACTTTAATATTTGGCGCCAAAGACTCATAACACTTACGAAGCCATCTTCCTTCATATGCCGGCACATTGTCAACAAAATAATTAACGAAAACATCGCCATCATGACCATTGACCGAATTGATATACAATTTCATTTGAGTTGAGACAATCTCTTCCTCTTTTGCATTCTTTGACATGATCTTAACAATTTTGCTCTCATCGGCTCCCGTCAAAAGACGAAGTTCTACCTTAATTCCGGACTTTGGTGTGTTAACCACATAGGTGCCCACCTCGGTCTCTTCAACGTCAAATTCTTCCAAATCTCCATCAATTATCAAAGGATTTGATAGATCAAAGGTAAGCTTCTGACTGTTCTGGCAACTTGGGCACTGAACCTTTGTTTCATAAAGATGACCGTATGCTGATGAACGGGCGGCAATTATTATTGCGTTGCGATCTCCAACAAGAACATCTTTCGCTTTATAAGTTTTATCAACCAGCAGATTGTCGATAAGTCTTTCAAGCGCAATTCCTTTTTTAAGCAAAGAACGAGATGTAAGAATATCTTCGTCTTTTGCTGTCATGAAACGGATTTCAATTGTTTCTTGGCTATGAAGAGGATGACCGGAAGGATAACCGACTCCTCTAGATGGGAGTTCAACGAACTCTGTTGGTGTTACAAAATCAAGTACTGCTGCTGGGTTTACCGCTTCTGCTTGTGCTCGTCTTGTTTTTGTTCTATCTTCATTATTTCTTCTCATTTATACCTCTTTGTTAAAATAATTATTCTTGCCCTATGGGGGTTGTTCTATCAAATGGATTACGTGTATCATCATTGGTGATTGATGGCAATGGATCAACGGTGCCCCCGATTCCTCTTCTTTGAATCTCAGGTGTCCCACCGACTAGTCTTTCTGTTCCTTCTGTGCGGCTAGAGACTTCTCCAACATCCCCTAGGGGACTTACATCACCACCTAAATTCGTAAAATCACCTCCCGTAGTAGATGCACTTAGACCACCAGAACCTGGTTGAGGAAGGGCTCCGCCTCCTTCGAGATCGAAATCTTTTAATAACATTGATGATCCCTCTGGTAGTCTTGCTAGCTCAGGCACAGCCTCTAATATTGCTCGTTCACGTTCATCCATTATTGCTTCTTCATTATCGACAAATAGTGTCTTCATAAATTCTTTATATGAAAGCTCATCTACATTCATTGGTTTGCCTATCTGTGTTCTATCCATAACCGCCCAATCATAAACAACCCCAAGTTCGTACTCTACTAAATCATCAGCTGAATAGTCTAGATCTCCCCAGCCTATCGTTTTTACAATTGGGTTGATGAGGTGCCAACATTCTGTTATTTTTTTGTCCGGAGAGATTTGATAGATAGAAATCTTCTGCTTTGCTGTTGAGGCATTTTTAAAGTCCGCAACTCCAGTAAGTCCAAGCCCAAAAGAGTTTGCGATTGTTGAAGACTTTTCCGGAGTTGTTATAGTTTTCCATGTGTCAAATTCTTTCGCCTGTGTATCTGGATCATCACGAAAGTTTATTTTTGTTGCAATATGATGTCCACCACCGAATTCTTGTCCGGTTTTTGGGTTTACATTACGGAAATGAGGATCTCTGAATTGTGAATTGTTAACATGAGGATAAGTATAGCCTGTGTTGTTCATAATCTGCCAAAGGAATGCGCCGGTATCGAAGTGTTCTGTTTGCATTCCCATTCCATTCATATCAACAAATTTTATTGTTATCGGTTGCCATGTTCCATTGCCGGGATAATTAAATTTATGATTCAATAGACGATATTCTTTTGTATCGAAGTCAATCTTGGGTTTATTCAAAGATTTAACATTGGGCAAATAGAATGACCCACCAAAAACAACAACAAATTTGCTTTTGATCTTAGGTTGCAGGTTCGGGGAAGTCCACCATGACATTTAACTCTCTCTTATTCTGCTTCGAAGAATGTTCCGAGAGCACCTTGATCAGCAGTTTCACATGTTGCCCAATCATAGCGGAATTCCAAATCAATTGTTGAAATGTCATCGTTCTCGTAATCAAGCTCAGAAAAAGCAACCTTCTTGATAAATGGGTTATGAAGTTCCCAAGTTTCAATTGCGGTTCCACCAGCATCAAGTTGACGGATTGCAACTTTTCCGATTGCATTATTAGTTTTAGATTTGGATTGAGTTGTAAGAGTATTTGCATCACCCGGAATAACATATCCACCAGAACGAATAATTT
>TARA_R110002167_G_scaffold70430_1_pt1 | contig 10627 bp, 4 predicted proteins | sample TARA_R110002167 | Tara Oceans TARA_R110002167 (sample SAMEA4398238) | marine metagenome | biome: Polar Biome; feature: [MES] marine water layer (ENVO:01000295) within the mesopelagic zone...; material: water (ENVO:00002006), including particulate matter (ENVO:01000060) such as...... | reverse complement strand
CAGTTCAAGTGGATTTACTACACTTTTATTTCAACAACTATATTACAACCACACATCAGGTGGTACCGCATATTCACCATGGGCTGGTTATCCACAGTTTAAAGAGTTTGATATGAAAAGAAAAGATGTGGACGAATTTCTTTCAACCACAACTAACTGGAACATGTTTCTTTCTTATCCAGCAGAATGTATGAGTGACCAGAAAATGTGGTTTCAGATGGAACAGTCACCTACGACAAACTCAATCGCTTTTTTAGCAAATCAAGGAATTCCTTTCTACACACAACAAACAGTGCTTAATGGTAGGGATATGGTTAGATTTTATTGTGCTGCACCACACGGATTAAGTAAAGGAGAGTATGTTGTATTAAACATGGATGATGGAAAAGGAACTACATATACACTAAGAGATGATACGATGCCCGTATATAGTTTAGGTGATAATACTAGAAAGTCTAATGAAAAAATATTTAATCTATTAATCCCACAAGGTACTGTAGTAGGATTCCCAGCCTTACCCAACCTATCAATGGGAACCATGAAAAGACAAACAAATAAATCTAGTGTTGAAAGCATTTCTAGTTATTACGTCCGGGTTAATAAGATTGTCACCAATGTTTCAGATACGGTATTAGACGACTGTGGATTCGAACAAGGTGTATTTCCAGATGTTACACAAATTGATAGAGTAACACCAACCGGAAATTGTAGAGTATCGATTAAAAATAGTTTTCCATCTTACCTATATTCTTTTAATAAAGACGTGGATGTTAAAACATTAAGAGATAATTTAGGTAGACCACTAACTAATTTATATGTGACAGTATTTTTAAGAAATAATTTAGGATACTTCATATATCCTCCCAAGTATGGTTGGGGGTGGAATTTTCCTTTAACTTATATGGATACCTCGATTGATGGGGTTTCAGACGCGGCATCGGTCCCATTACCTTTTGGGCCTGTAGGTCCTAATATAGTAAGAGGGAGTGTTGGGGACGAACAACCTTCAGGAGCAATAGTGGACACATTACCAGGTGGTACCGGATTAATGAGGGGAACCGAATTAAGAGTTGGGGATTTATTAAGGGGGGATTTTTGTGAATATAACGCAGAAGAGTTAAAAGAAAGAGTTATAAGTGAACCAATGCATCAGTTCTCGTGGAATCCAACAGTATTTAATCACGGTCAAAATACAATAGATGGGATTAAGGGTTATATTTATAAACCACACCACGAAGTCCCAATTAGAAGATTTTCAACTTATATTGAATTTGGTGACCCACAAGAAGTAATTGACGTACCAGATTGGGCAGAATATTGGGAAAAAGAAAAAACTTGGAGATGGAGAGATTTGTGGGAAATAGGGTTTATTGATGGAGGACATGGTGTGGACTACCCATTTATGAATAATGCACAGTACCCAAGTAAAATAATTCCGTTTTATGTGCAAAAACAAGTTAGAGCGGAATCAGACCTGTCAGTTACAGGGATAACAGAGATAGTAAATGACCTTTTAATAGATGGCTGTGAATAAATTTACATTTAATATAAACACAAAAGACCCAACCATACAGTTAGGTTTTGGAACTACTTTTGACGAAGCTGGTAGAGAAGACTTAATAAAGGTATACGAAGATGACGTGGTTAGACAATTAGTAAATCCCACTAAAGATTTTGAAGTCACTAGGTTTAGACACGCACCCTTAGCTAACAACACCGAAGAAAGTCCAGACATATTTTATCAGTTTAATTTTTTTGATAGTTTTAACACTACCTGGTCCAACCCACTCCCAGCAATAGCACCAACCCAACCCCTACCATTTGGGTTTAATTTTAAAGGGTATACGAATGCTGACTTAGCCGAAAACACATCTGATTTATTAAAAAGTTTTTTTAAATTAGATTTTTACGATAGTAATATTAAAACTAGACAAAAATTCTACATGTCTAATTTGTTAAGTCCGGTAAATGGTACCAGATTACCACTATGTGCAATAGATGCTGATTGTAGAAACGTTAGTGATGGTAGTGGACCAGCTAACATAACAACTGATTGGGGGGCTCTAAATATGAATGTACCTGATGGACCGATATTAGACGCTAGTGGGACCAACACAATATTAGATACGACTAAAGATGTCCCAATACCAAGATACCAATTTGATATGGACAATAAAAGTATTGGTTATTTTTTTTATTGGTTAAAAGAGAGTACGTATTTAAACATTAATACTTTTTTTATGTCTGCTAAGTTTTATAATGGAAGAGATGGTAAGGTGGTAAGATTTACAAACGTATTACCTACAACCCTACCAAACCAGACAAGTTTTGACGCAGCTAATAATATGTATTATAAATTATTAATAGATAAAAATAACTTCACATATTGGATTGAAGATTTAGCAGGAACAAGAGTAGGTACCAGTATAAGTAGCCCCATAGAGTTTTGGGAGTACGTAAACCCAACATAATATATGGAAACACAATCAATACAAATTAGAAGAAGGTTATACCCTGGACAGTTGGACGCTATACCAGCACAATTACCACATTCTTACGTCTCTGACCAAAAACATCTTTTAAATCAAGGACAGAATTGTAATAATTGTTTTTTTAATCAAGTGGGTAAGTGTACTTATTGGAAAGCAAAAGTAAAAGACGATTATAGGTGTGATTTGTGGAGAAGTCTAACATCTACAGCTCCCCTACCACCAGAACCACCATGTTTAACTGGGATAACTATCCCAATCTTACTAACCCAAGACTTTAATGATATTGGTGTGTATACTCCGTTTGATGGGTTAGCCATACAAAGAGATGTGTTAGTTAATTTTGTTTATACTGGTAACAATAATACTATAACGATATTTAATACTTCTGATGTAGAATTTAAAAAATTTTTAAGGGTTGCACCTTATGATGTGGATTGGGGCGATGGTAATACAAGTCAACTTACACCCCCACTACAAACGGCATCAAGTCATACATACCCGACACCCAGTACAGGATACACTATAACAGTAAGTCAAATAAACCCTTGGGGAACGACATTTATCTCTAAGACTATACCTATCCCGTACTTTAACACACCAACAATACCTAACCCATTTGGTAATTTTTCTCTTCTAGCACCTAACATTGGAGACCCGATAGGGTGTGACGCAGTAACACAAGATTGGATATTTTGGGGTGATAGTAATCCTGATGTTTGGGACACGTTAAGTAGTAATTGGGTAGAAACACCTTTTGCGGTAACAGGGCATTCGTACACCAGTCAATTAAAGGTACTTAAACAATACGGACCTAACCCTTACCCACCAACAGGTAGTGTGGTAAATGTAGGATTGTCAGGTACCGGAGTAATCACAACAATTTCTTCCTGGTACACAGCTTACACTTTAAATGAAATTAATTATATTGATTATAGTGGTGGTACAACAGCGTATTCAGCAATGAGTAGAGGGTTGGACCACACTAATATAGACTATAATTGTTGTAGAGAAGAAAAAGAGGAAGTTTGTGACTGTACCACACAATTCCCAACCCTAGACTGTTGGATGGTTTCACAAGGTTCAGCTTGTATGACCATAGACACTTATCTAACGGGAGGTGGGCCTAATTGTGTTGGTATGACCAACCAAGAATGTTTAGATAGTTGTTGTAATGGTGGCGGGCCTTGGGCTGTTATTAACCCGACATCAGGATTGTATGAAGGTATTAATAATCAACAAATTTATTGTACAGAAGATGAATGTAAACGAGCTAATGGGTTATTAAGGATAGCTGGTGGTGGTAATATGAGAAGTACTACCTTAGGTTCAGCAATAGTTTATGGGGGACCAGAAGCACAAATGTCACCCTTACCTGTACCAACACCACCCCTAGTAAATAATATCACTCCTTTAGAAAGACTATTTGAGTGTACCAATACAGTTTGTAGTGAAATCCCACAGGGAAGTTGGGTAGATAAAGAAACAGGACAATCTAACTACACATATTTATTAACACAAAGTAACATTTTTAATAGTATAGATGGGTGTAATGGAAATTGTGGTTGTACCGAAATAGAAAACCTTAATTTAACAATAACCAATAATCAAAAATGTTCTACAATTACCCTAACTAATGCAAACGGAAAAACTTCAAATAGTTTTGATTGTGATGGTGTGGTAGAAATAGGTGGGTTTGATATGTTAAGTTTAGATTATACAATAACTAATAACAATACAGGTGAATCTGTAGTTATTTATCCCACAAATGGGCAATATAATAATATTTTCTTTGACAATCTTTGTCCTAGCAATTATACAAACATAAATGGACCAGCGATAGGTCCTTACAACTTTACAATATTGGACGATAAAGGATGTACTAAACAAATACAAATCTTAGTAGAAACTAATGACTAATAAAAAAATATAAGATATGGGTTGTCCAGGAACATCATCATTTCCATCAGGAGTGGGAAATGTAAGAATAGGAGCGGTCACATGGGCGGCGGGATACAGATATCCAAAAGTGCATGGTGGGTATTTTAGTAGTAGTGATTATGATTCTGCGTCCGGTGGTGGGAACCCGTCTGGTTTACAAGGTGCAAGCGACTCGTGTTCTTGTCTGTGTTCTGGTTTGGGGTCTGGTAAAATCCCCTATTACTACCAATACGTTAGAGAAAGTACGTATACCACATATGACGATACTTGGGACTCAGGTTATTACCCAGGTGGGAGTACGGGAATATATGCTAGGAGTAACTCAACTAAACAATGGTATTTTAATATAGGACAAAGTCAAAGATGTGGTCAGATTTATACGGGACTATACCAACTATCACCGTCAAACTCAATGGACCTAACTACGTACAACATTAGTTGGGCTACTTTAGGTAGGTTAGATGTAAGTTTTGAATGGTATTTATTTGGTACTGAACCATCATACGGATTCTTCCCACAACCCTGGTATTATGGAAAAGCCCCTGGTGCCAATCCAGGTGGGTTTGACTTTATAAGTTTATGTATATCAAATTTCAATTTAGGTAATACTGATGGTGACGGATGTCCTATGTCTTCATGTTTAAATCCTCAGGACTATGGTTTGGGCATACCTTCGAACGCTATAGTGGGTGGTCATAATCTCACAGCTGGTTGTCCACCAACATCTACTGTATGGGATTCATGCCAAGACAGTGATTGTTCACCTAACGGTAAATGTCAGGGTCCACCAAGTTTTGCAGGACCAACAGGATGTATTTCTAATAACTCTATTTTAAATGGTAATGACTTAAATACAAATTCGGTACCTATAAACAATGGTTGTTTTGACTGTGAAGGAAAAGCAATATTTCACCCATGTTATAATAGTGGAAATAACAACACCACATTATGGAACAGTGCCGGAAATGTTTGGGAATCACCTAGAGGTATTGGTGCAACCGCAATATATGGTATGGCCGGTTACGACTTAGCTTTTACGTATGGTGGGTGTGAAACTATGGGTACAGGTGGTAATGAGTTAAATTCTCCTTATGATTATAACCCCACTGTAACTGATAGTTGGCATGGTGATGCATTTATGCAAAGTAAAGATTGGGACACTTGTTGTAACTACGCTCAATTCGGTTGCCCAGACCCTACATTTGCCAATTTTAATGCAGCGACTACTGGAAGTTATGGTTTAGATTGTGTTGGTAATCCAGACCCGGACACAATGAAAAGTTGGAACCTATCCACTTCACAGTTTGATTGTGAACATGTATCGTGGGTAAATGGTGGAGCTACAACATATAATTATACAGATAGTAGTGGTATCGCACAAACAGCAACACAACCTGGTCCGGGTATGGTTGTTCCATGTTCATCTCTAATATCTAATGGTGTAGCCAATCAAGGAGGGCACCCACTTGCTTGGAGTAAAACAAATTACACAACAGCTGACTCATGTTGTTGTTCAAATGCTGGATGTACAGATAACGGACAAGGTCCCTTAGCACCTTGGTTATCACCATCTGTCCCATCTCTGGATAGATACACACTACCTTGGAGTTCAGCAAACGGTGTAAACGACGTTCCATATTATCCAGGATATGATGTTATGGTTGGAACTACAAGTCCAGTAAATATAACTAGTGGACCTGCAGCAGCAAGTAATTTTTGTGCAACTTGTATAGAAGACTGTAATAATCAGGCTCCAGGAACCTATGGCGCAGGATGGGCAGATTGTTGTGAATATCAAATTCTAGGTTGTACGGATAATTCAGCTGGACCTAACGAAGACATTTTTGGTAATCCAACCCCAACTTACATCGTATGGAACTTTAACCCTTTAGCGAATGTAGATGATGGTTCATGTTTCTATGAAGAACCAATAACTGGATGTTTAGACGATGGAGGGTTAGGGTTAAGTGTTATAGGTTTACCAGCATTCTCATCTTATCAGTATGCTGGTATTCCCGCCAATAATTATAACCCTCAAGCAAACATTAATGATGGGTCTTGTACGTTTGATTATGGATGTCCGGACCTTTACGCTTTAAATTATGACGAATGTGCTGACCCCAATAACTATACAGCAATCGCATCCGGTCTTTTAACGTCTTGTTTTTCTAGTAACATAACACCTGAATGGATTTCAGCTACCTATAATCTTAATAACTTTGCATCAGTACCAGATTTAAGTGTTTGTTTATACGATATTCCAGGTGCAGGACCAGGATGTATGGACCCACAAGCCATCAACTACAATCCTTTAGCTACTACAGATTGTAGTGATAATACGGGAACAGCACCATATCCTTCAGATTTTGGTTGTTGTACCTACCCAACAGAAGGATGTACAGACCCAAATGCGTGGAACTACAACCTACTAGCTATGATTGACGATGGTAGTTGTGAATACGTAATTAGACCATTCCAAGACGAGGTTAATTTCCTAAATGGGACACCCGTTTTATTGTGTAGAGAACCAATTACAAAAGAAGAAGCATTAATGAATGTAGCAGAGCCGCCAGAAATACAATCAGAAATATTTATTGAGAGAGGTAAGCAGTCTGTTATGGAGCCAAATCAGAGATTAGGGGAAATAAGGACAATGGGTGGATTGGTAAATTACGCGTATGGATATTATAAAATAAAGGAACAATAATAAAAAATTAGAAAATGGCATTAGGAGCATATGGAATCAAAAGACCCGCGGACGTATCACCAGAAGACGTTGATATCGTTATGGTGTACACACCAACACGGGAAGCAAACAGTGGTATTGTTGTAAAAAATTTGGACGCAAGTGCGATTTTAGCACCATACTACCATAACGGAAATACCTCAGGTAATGCAAATGTAGAAATCTTAGGTGGTTTATATAATTTAAAATTGCCATCATCTGAGTTTGACAAAAAAGGGATTTATACAGTATACCTTAAACCTATTGAAATAAGAACCACAATTACTGATTGTGGAGTGTTATCCTCATTACCCAACGTAAAAGGGCTAGTTTTTGATTTGAACAATGTTGATAGTAAATTTAGAAGTAGATTTGTTAATAATGGACTGGTTGGATTTAGAATTGAATATTTAAATTCAGATGGTACAAAAATACCTAATTTTTACCGTATTGTGACCTCTTCATTTTTCTGTGAACCAGTAACACAAAATCTAACTAACAGTAGTCAAAAAGCTATTCGATATAGATACGTAAACGGAGGTAGTAATCTTCTATTCTGTACATTAACACCTACTTCCGCACCGACTAACAAACCTAGTGCTTTACCATATATTGGACAACCGGACCAAAGTGTAATAATAACCAACACATACTTTAACCCAATTACTTTAGATATTGAGATGGTAGATTACGATGTTGAAAGTTTAGGTATAGCGTTATACGGTAACCAAAGTAAGTCATTAAGTGATGGAATTTATACTTTATACGATTCTAACGATAACATTTATAAACAATATACACTATATGAAAAACGTGACCAATTCGGTACTCCACTATATGAGGTAAGAAAAGATAAAGGAAATAATATAGATTTTAGTAAGGCGTTTAATAACATACAATAGTAGATGACAAACGGTAATAGTATATATGCAAGTAGTGGTCTAGATAGTTTTAGTGACGGGTTAGTCGGTAATCAATTTACCGATGGCTCTAGTCAATTCACTTTAGGTAATTTTGGAATTTCTGTTTCTGTTACAGATAAACAGAATACCGAATTTTCTTTGGGTAATTTTTCTAAACCCATAACTTTAGATGCAATTAATTTAAAAAATCCTAACCAAACTAAAGTATTAGCAAACAATCAGTTAAAAGCTTTTATTAACTACGACCCACATAAGATAACAGACTTTACACTATATGGGTCATTAGCTGAAAGGATGAAGGTCGCGACTCAAAGTGTCGTTAAAAACTTTCCAGCTGCTTTATCTGTAGAAAAAGTTAGAGTAGATTACTTAACAGGACAAACAGCAACAAACATTATTTATGATGCATTTGATAATGAAACCACATTAAATATTAATGTACTACAGATTAAAAATCCATTTGCTATAGAGTTTACAACCATAGGTAACTTATTTTTTACGGGAACAACAGAAGGAGTAAACGAAATTCGTAATTTTACAAAAGAATACAGTAGGTATAGTTTATTTATAGGTAATACAGAACATCAACTAACAGACATAACACCAGCGACATCCAATGTAAGTGGGACACTTAACATAACTGTAGCGGGTAACCCATTTAGTGCTACAACTACAGCTTCTACTACCACCACTAAAGAATTTATGGTTCGACCTAATACTTTAAATACTGAACAGACATTTGACGAATTAGACGACATTGAAAAAATATTATTAAATAGAGAGAGTGTACCATTGTACACAGCAAAATTTGATATGTTGAGGGAGTCCAATACGGGTTCGTTAATTAAATCCAGTAAAAGTATCACATGGCCTTTAACCGATAATTGGAACGTCCTAATAGATGGTTTTGCTTTTACCACTTATTTAAATTCTCTTAATGATATCGCAATAACATACGATTCATATAAGACCAACCTAGTCTCTAGATTCTTAACTACTGGAGCACTTAAAGAATTTGACACTGAGGACCAAGCCTTTGAAAAAGTATTACAGATATATGGTAGAAGTTTTGATGAGGTAAAAAAATATATAGACGGTTTAGCATATATGACAAATGTCACGTATGATAAAATTCATAACGTACCAGACACACTGTTAAAAAATTTAGCACAGATGTTAGGTTGGGGTACACCAAGTTCTATTGCACAAGTAGACTTAATGGACGCATTATTTAGTAGGGGTGGTAAACAAGAATTTGCCGGAGTCTCTACAAATAAAACACCAACAGAACTTAACATAGAACTATATAGAAAGATATTAGTTAACACAGCTTATTTATTTAAATCTAAGGGAACAAGAAAATCTATAGAATTTTTATTAAGATTAATAGGAGCACCACAAGGTTTAATTGAGTTTAATGAACATGTTTATGTAGCTGGTAACCGTATAAATATGAATAAGTTTAATCAAAAATTAAACAGTTTCTCTGGGGGAACATATACTGAAAACGTACCAGTAAGAAATCAATATTTTAGTGAGACACCACCAGTACAAGGGGTTGTACCTATTGTAATTACGGGGTACACATACGGAGTATCCGCTGTCACAAGACAAGTTACAGCCATAAGAGAAGAATACCCAGTAGGTAAAGACGGTTATCCGGTACCACCAACCTTCAGTAAAGATGGGTACTTCCAAGCAGGAGCGGGATGGTTCGAAAGAACACCAAAACATAAAAGTTCTAGAGTAGTTAATGAAAAAAAATCAGTTTTTACTGGTGACAGCCCTTCAGTAGTTACAGAATATGCACCTTTTACTTACGGTGACAAATATTTAGATTACCTAAGAAAATTCCCCGATATGGAGGAAGGTTATGATTTAGAAAGGACTATCGACAATAAAAAATCTTGGGTATCTTCTGAAGAAAGAACACAAGACGAAAGTTTTCTTAATTTACATAATCGTGTATCTACACTAAGAGGTAGGGGTACAAAATATTACACCCACACCGATAGACAAATTCTTAATGTTAAGAATGTAGATTTATTTTTAAATGTTGGTCAGGGTTTAACTTGGGACGTATGGAACACTTCTAATAAGTTTGGGTGTTTGTATGGGTTAAAACCATTAGTGGACTTAAACCCACTTTATCCATCCCCACCCGTAGGACCAGACTGGACACCAATACAAATAGACGCATCTAAACTGTCATTTTTTGAATTTGCAGATAGTTTCTGGAAGATTCACGTAAATGTAAAAAACAGACAAACAATAGATGATGGCCACGGTGGTGGATACCCAACACTACAAATGGTATATCTAGACTATATGAATAGTAAGTCAGTATGTGGAATACCAAATAACCAATACACTTACGAAAAAATGTTAGAGTTTGTTGATAACATGGAAGATTATTGGGTGAGATTAGTAGAACAAATGGTACCGGCAACAACTATTTGGCAGGGTGGTACAAAAATAGAAAATTCAGTATTCCATAGATACAAATACGCTTATAAACATGAACCAGTTTGTGACGATTTAGAATGTTT
>TARA_R110002167_G_scaffold9628_2_pt1 | contig 10631 bp, 11 predicted proteins | sample TARA_R110002167 | Tara Oceans TARA_R110002167 (sample SAMEA4398238) | marine metagenome | biome: Polar Biome; feature: [MES] marine water layer (ENVO:01000295) within the mesopelagic zone...; material: water (ENVO:00002006), including particulate matter (ENVO:01000060) such as...... | reverse complement strand
TCTAGGATCAGGCAGTCTGTTTTTTGTGCGTGTAAGCGCATTCCACGACCAATGATTTGCTGTAGCAGGCTAGCGGATTCAGTAGAGCGGAGAATAGCTATGAGGTCCACGTGGGCAGCATCAAAGCCAGTTGTTAGCACAGACACGTTAACTAGATATTTAAACCGGCGCGCCTTAAAATCTAATATGATTTGTTCGCGCTCTTTGCTGCCTGTGCCACCGGTAATGATACGGGTTAACTCAGGCGGTAGGGACTCGACACACTCGGCGGCGTGCTGAATAGTGGCAGCGAACACCATGACGCCCATCCTATTATAAGCATGGCTAACCACGTCCGCTATTATTTCAGCAGTCTTTCTGCCCTTGCCCTCGAAAGCTTCTTCATAGGCGGCTTGAGTGTGGCGCGTTATCCCACTTACATCATAACTGGCCACATGGTTGGGGTCCGCGTGTGGTTGTGTTAAAAATCCACGGGCGATAAGTTCAGGCGCGGTTATGCGGTAAACAAGTGTGTGAAAGAACGGGTTCTTTGTTTGGTCTTCTAGTACTGCCCGTGCGTATTCATCATACTGAAAAATATAACCATCATTTAACCGGTATGGTGTGGCGGTCATTCCAATTACGCGCAGCTGTGGGTTTGCACTTCTCATTGATTCAATTATTTTTTTAACTGATGGCGTTATGCGGTGGGCCTCATCATAGATTACAGCCGCAAATTCACTGCCAAAACTGCCAAGATGATTCTTGATAGTGTCAGGCGTGCCAAATATAACATCATGACGTAGGGATTTACCCAACCCGCCACCAAAAAAAGAACACTCGTAGCCATAGTCTTTATATTTCTGGCCATTCTGCTCTACCAATTCCTTAGTGGGTGCCATACACAATATTTTTTTCCCGCTTTGCTGGTGGATTGCACGCGCAAGACTGGCCACAATTAAGCTTTTACCCGCGCCAGTTGCTAATTCTAGCAGGCATGGGTCAATGCTTTTTGTGATCCAGTCAATCGCGGCATTCACCGCGTCCATTTGGTAGTCTCTTAGTTCGTACATTGCAAAACCCCTTAATCAAATATATCTATTTGACCGCATATTTTATTATCATCTACCCGTCTTTTATCCCAGTAGATGTCATCTGCCCATTTTACGGATTCCTTTTTGAATCCCAGGCCATTTAATTTTAAATCGTTATTTAATATACAGAGCGCAATTGCTTTGTATGATGGTGCCCTACCTGTTTTTTCAAGTAAGGCAGGAACCTGGTCGGGTATCCCGTCAGAGTAGCATCTCGCTTCCCATAGATTTACATAGGTTGAGATCCGCTCCCTTACTGTCCCACCACCATTCAATTGCTCTTTCTGCTGCCACATCGGCTTTGCGTCTTTGCTCATCTGTTAATAGCCCCCAAGCTTGTCTTACTATATCCTCTGGTAGCCCTAGTGCTTTAGCGGCTGCGCAGTGACCTATAAATGCCTTATGATTTATATCTGCATTTGTTAATGAGTTCTCGCAACTAAAAACCCACTCCTTAACAACCTGCATCATATACTTACCGTAAAGCCTGTGATTCCCAGTGAACTCTATAGCTCTTTTTATATCTGCCTTTCTATCTTTTGACCTGCCCCACATGCCAGCGCCTATCTCTTCCCATTTAGAGATAGGGTGGTAAATGCGGTTTGCCTTACGCTTCAACTTCCGCCTCAGCGTTCCAACTATCACTAAAGTCTTTATTAAGGAATAGCGCAGCTAATCCAGTTACTTGTTTAAGTCTAAGAAGCTCGTCAGGTGACATGCCTATATGCTGGCAAATCCATCGATCCCCTTTACCCATCTCGACAAGTTCAGCAACAATTGAACTCATTAGTTCGATGTTGTGCGCCCCCCTGGCTCTGTTATGTCGGATCGTTGATGCCATTCGGTCGTGTAGGTCTTTATTAAGAACAACGACCGGCAACATGCCTTGTTCTCGCTCGCGTATGCGCTTTGAGTTCATTAGTGTGCAATACCTGTGGAATCCATCTACCACAACATATTGGTCGTTCTCATGGTCCCTCACAACAACTATTGGCTGGGTATATCCATCTTCCCAAATTGATGTTTCAAGCAATGCCATTTCAGGCGGTGCTACGCTGTTCGGGTTGTAGTCGTTTGATTTTACCTTCTCAAGCGGGACTCTGAGCACGTCATAAACTGGGCTTCTAAAACCTTCTTCTTTAGCCGCGTATGACCCATCTTCCTGGTGCAATTCCTTGCCAGTTAGTGGAGGGTTGAAAACACAAATCAGTATTGTCGTTTCATGCGCTTCAAAATAATGTGGATCATAATCATCAAGAACATAAGTCACATCTTCTTTAATCTCGAACTCTTCGCCCGTTATTGAGTTGGTCAGTGTGGAGTGCCCGCTCACACAGTAACAAGACTCTAAGTGGTTTTTGTAATGTTGAAAAACCTTTTGGCCTGGCTCAATAACTGTCTTTGTCATTGTGTAGCCCATCTTGTCTTCGTCAAGTAAAATGCGGTTACTAACTCCAGCATGGAAGTTAACTTTTCTATCTTCGCTCATTGTTGCTATATCGATTACTTTCATTTTATCTGCTCGCTTTAAATTGATTTATATTTCTTTTGTATTGATTTTTGTCTTTTCGCCTGGGCATGAGTTGGCGCTAATCCAAGGTACTTACAAGTGTGGTCGTTCTTTAAAATAGTTATGGCAAACCGCTTCCAGGAAGTCACCATGCTATTGTGTGACTTCAAACAATCAAGCTCATCTGGTGGAGTCTTAATAACTATCCTCCTTAGATTATTCCCACCGTGGGCGGATATACCATTAACTTTAAACTTCACGCCGTTCTTTTCCATATCTTGGATAACGCTCTCAGGTAGTCCGCGCCCTATCCTTCCCCAGTATTTTATAGACTGGATAAAGCGCGATTTAAAATTTTCTGCGCTCTCCTCTGGTAATGTATCTAGTAAAAACTTAACAAAGCTTTTCCATGTATGCCCCTTGGGTAGTTCAAAGCTTGCGTAAGATAACTGCTTTCCGTAAGTGGCTATAAAGTTAGCCCCGTGGACTCGAGCGCAAAGCCTGGACCATATTTGTGGATCGATAACTCTGTATAGATTAAGGCTTGATTTTGCCTCGCTCATAAATGGGCTTGCTACTCGCATCGATCCTATTGGAACTCCAGCTTGGTAAAACACATCGTAAAGTTTGTTGTAGTCCCATTCGAAATCAGCATTCGAGGTCCATACATCGTTACTCATCCAGTCGTATATTGGGTATACGTTATAAACGTGCTTTGTGTTTTTCTTTGTCCAGTGATGGCCATCAAGCATTTGTTTCTTATCATTCATAATTGCTCGATATCGATTTAACGACTCACTGGTGCGAATGCCAATTAGGTTCGCCGTCTTTTTGCCTTGGCTATACCATTCTGCAAACCCGTCCCAGAAATGATCGTAGTTCATATTCTCTTCGAACCAGTCGCCAAATGGGTGGTTATCCCAGTGGACAACATAATCCATATCTGGCCTAGGTCTAACCCACCTAGATTCATCGCCAACACCCCAGCACTGCCAGTCGGTATCGTATGCAGACACCGAACAAGGAAGGGTAACCGGCATGCAGCACCAGTACACGTCTAGCAGGTCGATATTGTCGTCTATGATGCGCTTCATAAATTCCATTGATAGTTCATAGTTTGCTTCGTTATCCATTATCTGAATACCAAGCTTTGTCTTGATGTTGTTTTTGCGCATATAATCAAGAGCCAGGTTAAGCATTACCCCAGAATCTTTACCGCCTGAAAAGGACAAATACACTCTTTCAAAGCTCTTAAAGATGTAATCAATACGCTCGTTAGCCGCTTCATATACATTCTTTTTCTTGTCGTAAACCCGTATGCTCATGATAATTTCCAATACTTAGAGTCAGCTTTGCGGTATTGCTCAAGATCAATGCCTTTTAATTCCGGCACTTTCTTATAATCAACCGCCCCTTTTCGTGCTACCTGTGTTAATTTGTGGCCGTTAATTTCAGATTGTCTTTCGCCGCATCGCTCTATTATTTCAGCTAATAAGTCTTTTTTAAGGGTGTCTAATTCTTTTATCTGATCGCTAACATCGCTGTATCTAGTCACCAAATCCGTTATGGTCTGGTCGGTTTGCTCTAAGTGTGTTTCCTCTAAGTACCTGGTAGCGTTTGGCAGTTCGCGCTCTATTAAAAACGATTCGTGGAACGCTTTCAGCTTAGGAATGTTTTCGGCTATCCATGCTTGGCTTAGCTCGATTGTCTCTAATTTATCGCCATGTGGTGCCCATTGGTAGAAATCCACCCATTCACGCTCGGCGCAATACATTTCTGTTTGGGTTTGGTCATAATAGTGCGGTTGCTCGGCCAATGACTTAAACACAGGTGGGTTTTTATCACGCTGCCCGTACGGACACTTCGCTTCAAATGCGCCAGTATCACCAAGTAAGCCATCTGGTGAGGCACCAAGCCATTCATGCTCAGGGTGAACGTGGAAGCCCGTTTCAGTTACCGGGACTGCACCATGAAACATTTCATATTGATTGATGGCGCTTTGCTCGTTGGCGGTACCCCACTCAGTTGCAACGTTGCCGGTGAATGAACTAGGCAAGCCATGATAGGCGCGGACCATATCACGCATAACCTCGGCGGGCTTTTTGTAGGGATTGTGCCCGAGTATTGCACCTACTTGTGACCCCGTAATTTTATTTTTGCGCGCTTCATCCCATTCAGGTGTTCTTTGTTCTATATCTTTTGAGTTAATCATTGATTATTTACTCTAAAAAGGGGCCGAAGCCCCATTGATTAATTAAAAAGGAATGTTATCTGGGTTTACAAAAGCGTTAGGGGCAACTACCGGAGCAGGCGCGGCTTTCGGTACTGACGACCCCTTAGCGCCAACTGATGTTACCCAGTTGCCCTTTTTATCGTTCATATCCCAAACAGCCAGCTTTAAAACCATCTGTTTCATAGACAGGGCGGCCATTAAATTCATATCGTCTGGAGCCTGTCCGGTTGCTAATAATTTACCACCGGCGTTGAAATCAATGGCGGCTAACATTTTACGGGCTTTCGCGGCTACGGCTGGGTCTTCATCAAAAACCTTAATATTCTGAAAAACTTTGCGGTCCTTGTATTCTACAGGCTGCAATACTACCCAAGTTAATTTAACTTTTTCAATTCCCTCATATTCATCTATTTTACCGTCCTCAACAAATGCCAGCACCTCAGTACCCTTTGGGATAGGCTCAAAGTCGCCACCCCCCATTTCCATTGATCCAGTTGTTGGTTCTGTGTTATCAAAAAATGACATAATTATGCTTCCTGTGTTTTAAGTGATGGTACTGGTTTATTAAAAAATGGAATCAGCTCAATTAATGGGTTTTCACCCTTATTAACTTTCAATTCTTCCGGTAATTCATAGCGGTTTTTTGCGTCTATATATCCAACTGTGCCGTCGCTGGAAGTTATTAATATTCTATCGCCAGACGTTTGAACTCTTGCAGTTTTGGTTTGCACTCCTTTTTTATCAGTTGCGCCCCCCATAAGAAACTGCTCTTGCTTTAAATACAATACAGCGTCAGATTTTGAAACATAAAGCTTTCTAGATCGCTCATGCATATCTAGGGAAAAAGCAGAATAGTCTTTTGATTCGTCAGGCTGGTTTTTCATTTTGATACTTCCAGTGTGACAAAGGAAAACTACGGCAATCCCTCTCTTCTGCAGGGCTTCTGCAGCTCTAATGATTATTGAGTGCATACCCATGGATACGTTATACCCATTATGATAACCGCCTGCAGCGTTACCGATTGAATCGGCATTCTTATCGTCAAATTCAACCACTTCGGCCTCTAGCATTATGTTTAACGAGCTTATAGAGTCAATAACCACTGTTTTATATGTGTGCTCTTCTTGCAATAGGGCAATAAAATAGCTCTTCAGTGTTTCAGTAGTCCGAATGCCTTTTACTTTACTGGCTGCAGGCAGTTGAGGGAGCATTGACGGCTTCTTTTCATCTGGCCACATGTCAAATACTGTTTGTGCATTCTCTGCTTGTATAAAAACAGGATTAGGAAATAAGCCGGCTAGCGAAGTTTTGCCACTACCTGGGAATCCTACAATAGTGATTATCGGTGCCTGCGATACTGGCTTCGATGCGGTATCTAAAATACTCATGTATTACCCCTTGGGTGTTTTGTTTGGCTAGCCTCTTAGCTAGCGAATCTACTTTAAATGATTAAAAAGGGAATGTAAACACTTTATGTATTTTTTTTTGTATGCTATTGTGGCGACTACTTAAACGAGGGAACAGCATAATGAAGACACTAGCGCAGCGAATTAAATCAACACAATCAAAGAGCCTTATTAAATTAATCGGGTACTTTGGGAGCCAAGCAAGGACGGCCGCTTATCTTAATGTATCGCCTCAAGTGGTTAGTAAGTGGGTAACAAGAGGCCGCATATCGGCAAAAATGGCGCTGCATGCTCAGGTGGTATCGGGTAATTATGTTAGCCGTGAAGAATTGCGTCCTGATGTTATTAATTGGGAGAAGTAAGATATGCAATCCACTAGAGCAAAGGCTAAAAAAGCAGGTGACAAGCACTACTTCACAGGCAAAGAGTGCGCTCATGGCCATACTGAGAAAAGGTACGCATGCGATGGTGCCTGTATGCAGTGTGCCAGAAAAAAAGCAAGTAAGCAGGCGATGGCCAACCCTGAAAAACGCAAGGCACTACTAGCAAAGTGGAGAGGTGAAAATAAGGAGCATGAGAAAAAATACAGAGAGGAGTATGCGGCATCTGGAATGGCAGCTATTGCAAATAAACGATACGCTGAAAAGAACAAAGAAAAAAAGTTAGAAGCAACAAGGGAGTGGAGAAGAAATAACCCTCAAAAAAGCTACGAAACAACAATGAGAAGGTCTAAAGCTAGGCGGTTAGCTGTGCCAAAGTGGTTTGATAGTGAGTCTGTTAAGTGTTTTTATACTGCAGCAAGAATGCTTAGAGATATGGGGTTTAACTATCATGTAGACCATGTAATACCAATAACGCACAACTTGGTTTGTGGGCTTCACACTCCAGATAATCTGCAGCTATTACCAGCTTTTGACAACCTATCGAAAGGCAATAAATTCAACATAGAGGGGGGAATATAAATGTACGATGATTATTTTGAGGCAGGGCTACGAATTTTTGGCGTTCATGGTGTGAAAGATGAGGTTTGCGGGTGTGGTAATCCTGAATGTAAGGCATTTTTTAAGCATCCTAAAATATCCAATTGGCAATATACGCCACAATGGAGCCAAGAACAGTTTGAAAATATGGAGGAGTTCGGCCAGTTTAAAAGCGGATTCGGCGTCTTAGTTAATGGAATGCTGGTTGTAGATGTTGACGCTAGAAACGGTGGCGTAGAATCATTTAAACGATTACTTGCACTAGTTCCAGCGATTAAAGATAGCGGCTTTATTGTTAATACTGGTAGTGGAGGCGGATCGCAGCATTATTATTTTAAACTATCTGAACCAGTGGCAATGGTACAAACGCATAAAGAGTTTGCAGGCATTGATTTTAAATCGAGCGGTTTTGTAATTGGCGCAGGGTCTATTCATGCCAGTGGTGATTTATACGAGGCTGAAAGCGGCGACCCATCAAAAATAACAGAAGCGCCAAGGGCTTTAATTGAATTACTTAGAAAACCAGAACGCCACCGCGCAATAGTAGACGGTGAATCCGTTGATGTGTCCGACAAAGATTTACGGGATATGGTGGCGCACATATCACCAGACTGCGATTATGAAACTTGGTATCGTGTAGGTATGGCCATTCACCATGCCACACAAGGGGCAGGTTATTCTTTATGGGATGACTGGAGTACGGGCGGCAAGGATTATCCTGGGCACCATGAAACAGACAAAAAATGGCAATCATTCGGCAAGTCTGGCAACCCTGTTGGCCTTGGTACGTTAATACATTACGCCCGTGAGGGTGGTTATATTGATGATTCTGTAGAGTTTACGCCCACGGTACAATTCAGCGGTGGGGAGGATGTTGTAGACCTATTACGGCCACCTGGCTTTGTTGGTGAATTGTGCCAGTGGATTAATGGGCAATGCCATTACAAAAGAGAATCCCTAGCGGTTGCGGCTGCACTTGTGGCCGTGTCAAACCTCGCTGGTATGCGATATCGTGATGAGCTAGACGGTTTTACCCCTAACATGATGGCGTTCTGCGTAGCGGGTTCAGGGACGGGCAAGGAGGCAATAGGTAAGGCGTTTCTCAAAGTAATGACAACAGCCGGTATAGGTGCGGCGGTCCACGGTGGTTTTAAATCAGAGCAGGAGCTATACAGGAATTTACTTAGGCACCAACCAGCGTATTATTCTGTTGATGAGTTAGGGATACAGCTAGGCAAGGTTAAGAACGCTGCAAAAGGTGGCGCTTCTTACTTGGAGGGTTTGTTAGGTGCTGTAATGAGCGTTTATTCAAAAGCCGATAGCTCGGTATTAATAACCGGTGATTTAAAAGAAGAGGTTAGGGCGGCACTTGGAAAAGAGTACGCTTCTATAATTAAGCAATTAGACGGGGGCAGTAAAAACGCTGATTTATTAGAACGCAAACTAAAAACAGTTGAGGGGCAATTATCATCTATCGACCAAGGTATAGAGGCGCCTTATTTATCATTAATAGGATACACGACACCTGTCACGTTTGACGGATTGTTTGATTTTGAGCAGGCGACTAATGGTTTTTTGGCCAGAGCGGTTATATTCACAGAGAAAGACAACAACCCACGGTATAAAACCGGATTTAAACGCCCAGTGATGACTGACAAAATGGAGGTCGATATTATCAACCTTTATTCGATGGGGCAATTTAGTGTGGCTCCTGATACTCGGCTAGAGTTTAGGGGTGAAAAAACAGGCGTGCCCACTGACCCGGAGGCAGCTGTACTATTAGAAGAGGCTAAGGAATTTTTTTGGCAATTAGCAGCAAAGCATGACGGGTCCACAGGGTTGACGGCAATCCCTAGGCGCGGATATGAAATGGCGGCTAAAATAAGTCTAGTATTGGCATTACCTAGTGGCGTTCGGACCGTGGAGCACGTCAGGTACGGCATAGCACTTGCTAAAAAAGACATTGGCGACAAGTTAATGCTGGCAAGTACTAATACAGCAGACAGCGAGGAAGAACGGCTGGCGGCTAAGATCATTACTTTATTAGATAAAGACGAACCAACTAAGCTTGGCACGCTGGTTAATAAATCAACTCGCAGTAAAAACCACACAAAAGAGATGGTCCCGCCCGTTTTAATAAAACTAGTGAAAGCTAAGATGATTATTGAAATAGAGAAAAATAACTTCAAATCGTATCTATTACCATAAAACATGGTATATTGCTTGTAGGCCACGGAATACGTGGCTTGCAGCAGTATTGAGATATACGCTATACCTTCAAATACCTTGAGGCGTATATTTTTTTAGACAGGCTACATGCGGCCTACAGTAAGATTCTTTAAAAAATACCCAAATATACACAAACCCTACAGACACTTTATTTTAAGGTGGTTTTTTGCTGTTTTAATTTCCGTAGGGGTATTCTTACTATATGTATATTTTATAATAATAATAATAATATATATCTATAGAGACTAGTAAGAATCAACCTCTTAGCGATAGTAAGTACTAACTAACAAATACACCGAAATATACGCATTGATAAAAACGGGGTATTTTAATAAATAGACTCAAAACTAATTCTTTACATTCGATTTAAATTTAGTAGTATCTAGGGACACAAACAAAAGGGGTGTAACAAAATGAACATACAAGAAATATTCGCAAAAATGGCTGATAACGCAAAGCCAGATAAAAATGGTGATATTTTCAATAGTGGCCATGTGATGCACAACATACACTTTGATGGCGCGCCGATATTGATTGTCGAAGACTACATACTAGGGGCTGTTCTGCACCACCCTAGTCGCTTCACACTAGCCCCTCGCACGCATGAAGTTAATGGGTTCACTGTTCCAGCGCCGCTAACAGAACCGCCAGCTAAGGGCTTTAATTACTTCACCCCTGTAATCGCACACGATGAATTTTTTGGAGCTACAAACTGGGATGGATACCCGCTAGACCTGAGATTTTTAAGCCGTGGCCTATGCTTCACCACAAAAGAAGCAGCGCAACAAAACGCACTAGCAATGCTGGGTCGTGATCCAGCGAAAGGAGTTGAGGGCGCATGAGCAAATTAGAGCAAACAAACGCGCGTTATACGCTAATGGAATTACTAGGAAAAGGACGGGATTACAGATCAATTGCTCAGGCAGTTGGGATGCGCACTTCTGCATTAAAATCATTCTATCGTGCAGAGGCGGGCAGTGATCTAATGCCGAAGGAAATTGAAAAACTTGAGAAGTTGCTTGGGGGATTGTCATGAGAGAAATAGAGCAAGAGCATGACGACACACTAGAAACGCAGCTAAGAGCGCCACGCGATGCTCAGTGGTACGCCTGCGGGCGTTACTATAAGAAAGGTGTTAATAATAGATGGTTTACGCATGTTAATGGCGGCTGGCGTTTGACTCTAGCTAATCCGCATGAG
>TARA_R110002167_G_scaffold323453_2_pt1 | contig 10640 bp, 8 predicted proteins | sample TARA_R110002167 | Tara Oceans TARA_R110002167 (sample SAMEA4398238) | marine metagenome | biome: Polar Biome; feature: [MES] marine water layer (ENVO:01000295) within the mesopelagic zone...; material: water (ENVO:00002006), including particulate matter (ENVO:01000060) such as...... | reverse complement strand
CAACTAAAGAGTTTAATGAGAATAAAACTAAAGTTCAAATAAAGGATTGTTTTACCAGATTATAAATCTAAGCTGATACTCAAGTAATTTTTATATTTTTATTGATGCTTGTATTTTAAAGTTTAGGATGATTAAAAAGTTTTTACTTATTTCAATAATTCTTCTGGGACTTCCACTTTCAGGTCAAACCGCTATTTCAGGATATATCGATACGGCTGAAACCCATCTCACTGAAAGAAAAGTTTTCTTAGCAAAAATTTCATTGAAAGATATTCCAGATTATGAGAAGGCTATAAAAATTACTAGTTCAACAATTGATGAGAAGGGTTTTTTCGAATTCAAGAGAAGTCTTATTGATAAAAAAGAAGCTGTTTATAGAGTATATGTAAATAGATTTGAAAAAGCCCTGAACGATACACTTCAAGTGGATAAGTTGTTCTTGTTTTCTAAAGAAGATACTTTGGTTTTTAAAAAAACGGATAGCCCTTTTTCCGAATACTCGAATACAAATGATTCGGATACAGAATGGCAGCGTTTAAGGATTTTTGAAGCTAGATTGAAAAAACCAGAATCTATAAAAGAAGATAGTCTTTCCGATGCTTATTTCTCCAGTTTAAAATCATATACCAAGGACTCCCTTCAGATATTGGTGGTGAAACTAATCAGCATTAGGCAATTGGATAACCAAGATTTACTTGGAAAAGATATTTTAAAGAATAAAGATTATTATATCGAACTCCTGTCCGAGTTGAAAAAAAGCGATATAGAGCGGTCGGATTATCTTTTTTTGGAAAATAAACTTGCTTTCCTCATTACTGAGAAGGCTGAAAGAAAATATCAAAGTAGTATCATAATCATCGTGTTTTTGATTCTAGCGGTCATTGGTTTGTTTGCTTTCATTTTAAAAATGAGAAATAAAGAATCGCAATCTTCTTTTAATGAAGATGATTTAAGTAAACAGGAAAGGAACATACGGTACTTAATACTTGAAGGCAAAAGTAACAAGGAAATCGCCAATGAACTTTTCATCAGTCTTAGTACGGTAAAATCCCATATTTCGAATATTTACAGTAAGTTACGTGTTTCAGACCGTCGGGAACTTCTTCAAAAATATCGAAATTAGTACCCGGTACTAGTACTTAAATCCTACCCTTTTCATTTCTGTTCTAGCTGTGCTAAATTTTACATTGCATGAAATTCCACTGAAGGACTTATGGTTTGTTCAGTAAATGGCTATAATTCTAATTTCATGCTTTCAAAGAACCACAAGAAGTGGAACAACCTACTAGGGTGGATGGTTTTCGCCAATGCCTTAATTACATATTTCATAACCGTTGAACCCACCAATAGTTTTTGGGATACCGGTGAAATCATTGCCACCGCTGCCAAATTACAGATCGGTCACCCTCCAGGAGCTCCTTTATTACAGATGATCGGGGCCTTCTTTTCAATGTTTGCCATTGAACCAAATCAGGTAGCGATAGCGGTGAATTCAATATCCGGAATTTCCAGTGCGTTCACTATTTTATTCATGTTCTGGACCATTACTAATATTACTAGAAAACTGGTTGAAAAGGATGGCCCAATTACCAATAGTAAGTCCATAGCCATATTTGGTAGTGGTTTGGTTGGTTCACTTGCATTCACCTATACCGACAGTTTTTGGTTCAACGCTACGGAAACAGAGGTTTATGCCTTGGCGAGTTTTATTCTGGCCTTGTTACTATGGCTAGGTTTAAAATGGACGGATAACCTAGAGGATCCACGGAGCAATAAATGGATAATCCTGATTTCGTTTATTGTAGGACTAACCTTCGGGGTACAGTTTATGGGCTTTTTAGCTATTCCCTCTATTGGATTACTTTACTATTTTAAAGCTGATAAAAGGATAACGGTCAAAAAATTCATTTTGGCCAATATTGGAGTGGTTGCAATTTTAATGCTGGTCTATAAATTTTCACTTACCTATGTACTCAAAATTTTTGTCTGGGGAGAGCTTTTTTTTATCAATAGTATCGGAATGCCATTTCACTCTGGTTATATCATTATCGGACTCTGTTTTTCTATTACTTTTTTTTTAGGGTTAAGATATACTAGGAGAAACAACTATCGAACTTTGAACACGATGATATTGTGTCTGATGTTTCTTTTCCTAGGGTTTTCCTCTTGGCTCATGTTACCCATTCGCGCAAATGCAAATGTTATTATTAATGAAAACAATCCATCGGATGCTATGTCCCTATTATCCTATTACAATAGGGAACAATATGGTGGTGTTGAAAGTCCCTTTTACGGAACTTATTATTCGGACATGTTCGCTTCACCTGGCGAAAATAGAAATGGCAAACCAAAATATGAAAAGGACTCTACCTTGGGCAAATATAGAATAGTGAACAGTTATAAAAGTTCATTACAAGGACCTAATTCTAAACACCAAGGATTATTACCGCGAATGTGGAGTTCCCAGAATGCCGAAAACTACATGCGCTATTTTGGAGCGCTTAATTTTAGGATTAACCGCCCCAGTAAAGAGCTTTCAGAAAAAGTGGGCAAATTGAAGGCAGGATATGAGAATGGAGAAATCGATGCCGATCAGTACATCAATTTCTTAAAAAGGCACAATGACGTTATTGAAGTAGAAGCTCCTACCATCTGGGACAATGTAAAATACATGTTCGAGTTTCAGTTCAACTATATGTATTTACGCTATTTCATGTGGAATTTTGTCGGGAAACAAAATGATGTACAAGGGAGGTATAATGATAATGGCAACTGGCTAAGTGGCATCAACTTTATCGATAGTTGGCGCCTGGGAAGTCAATATAATCTGCCAAGTGACATTATAAGTAACCCAGGTAGAAATACCTATTTCTTCTTGCCCCTTCTTTTGGGAATCATTGGAATTGTGTTTCAAATTTCAAAAAACAGAAAACAATTTTGGGTATTATTGGTCTTTTTCTTGTTTACGGGTTTGGCGATTCAATTTTACACCAATCCGGCTATATTCCAACCTAGGGAACGGGACTATTCGCTAGTAGGCTCCTTTTATATTTTTGCTATATGGATAGGGCTTGGGGTCTATGGACTTTTTGATAGTTTCAAAGATTTGATAACTCCTAAAGTTCTTGCGCCAGCCATAACCTTTATTACATTTTTAGCCGTACCCTCTGTAATGGGCTTTCATAATTGGGATGACCATGACCGCTCCAATCGTTTTACGGCTAATTCAACGGCGAAAGCTTATTTAGATTCAATTCAGGAAAATGTAGGGGCCATCCTTTTTACCATTGGAGATAATGATACGTTCCCGTTATGGAACGCACAGGAAATTGAAGGTTATAGAACGGATGTAAGGGTATTGGTTACCTCCTATTTTGAAACGGATTGGTATGTAGACCAAATGAAGAGAAAAGCGTATGAGAGCGACCCTATACCTTCACAACTGACACATGACAAATATAAATCAGGAACACGTGATGTTCTTTACCATCAAGGAATAACAGAAAACAGGTGGCCTATAAAGGATTTTATCAATTGGATAGATAGCGATCACTCAAGAACAAAATTTAAATATCTTTTCCAACAAAATGGTTCAGACCTAAGCCAATATTCTGAGGAAATGCTCAATACTGTTTACTATCCTACCAATAAAATAAGAGTACCGGTAAACAAACGAAACGTGTTGGAGAATGGCCTTGTAAAGCAAAAAGATGGGGATTTAATCGTTGATTTTATTGATATAGACTTACCTAACGCTATTACTAAAAGGAGCATGATGATGCTTGATATCTTGGCCAATAACGACTGGAAACGCCCCTTATATTTTTCAGGAGGCAGTTTTGATGATGCTGAATACCTTTGGATGAAAGACTATCTGCAATTGGATGGCATGGCCTATAAGCTGGTCCCCATAGTAACGGAACGGCTAAATTCCTTTGAACTTGGGCGTATCGACACGGACTTGATGTACGATATCGTCACCAAATGGGAATGGGGAAATTCTGGAGACCCAGATGTTTACTTGGACACACAAACACGTATTCAAAGTGTATCTTTTAGGAGCAACTTGGCGCGTTTGATGGAGGCCTTGATCCAAGAGAATAAAACGGAAAGGGCAAAGGATATTATAGAGATTTCAGTTAAGAACATGCCCGTTGATAACTTTGGATACTACACATTGGTAGAACCCTTTGTAGATGGTTATTACAAAGTAGGTGAGGCGCATAGGGCCCGTGAACTTTTCGAAACTTTGAAGAAAATTTATCAAGAACGCTTGGAATATTATGCATCAACAAGTTTGGATGAACAGTATAGTCATATCAATGATATAATTGCAGATATGGAAGCCTACAGACGTAATATCGATATGGTGATTGCTAACGATTCGAAGGAAGTGGCTGAGAAAGAAACATTAATTTTTAATGAATACATTGATAAGTTTCAACATTTCTATAAGGATGCCGATGATATGGAACTACCTCAAGAAGGAGTTGAAATTAATCCGGATATATGAGATTTAAAGAAGCGTAATTGTTGTTTAGTATTAGGGATAGTTCAAAGATTTTAATTAAGTAATTTTAAACTTAATTTGGGTTATATAATAACAGTCTTAAGTGACTTTGATTAATTACGCTATTTCGGTGATTCAATTTTAATTTAAAAGTTCAAATAAAGGATTGAATCTTTTATCAAGTACTAGCTGTAGCAAGAAAATGACATGAAAGGGGCAAAATAAAACAATTGGAATATTTTGTTTGTTGATTCTAATCTCTTTCAATCGTTGTAGAATATTGTGCTACAAATTACTGGGTTATTATCTTTGTGGAAAATAGAAAGGCATATCGATGGGGAACGCAAAAACAAACATTTGTTGGCTATTTAAAATATTAATATATCCTTTGGCTCATATGTTCAGGGTGCTATATGGTGATGTGGAAAAAATACCCAATGGAAAAAAAGCATATGAAATGAAAGTTTGGCTTGAGGCCACTTTAACTCTAGCTATCTTGAAATACCCAAATATGGAACTAAAGAAGTCGATTGAAACCTATTTAAATGATAGGCAGGATAAACTGTCGTTGACAAATAAAGAATTTATCCTACATGTTGATGCTGTTCTATTGCATGCCGCTTTCAAGGGTAAGGCTTGGATTAATAAGGAGTATGAAAAAACCAGAAGTATTAAAGCGGCAAAAGACCTTTTAAAATATGGTCCTTCGGTTAGGATATAGACCTACTATGAAAAACCCTTAGTCCAGTTCTTGAAAGTTTAAATAAAGGATGGTAAAATTCTAATTCATTAAGATATGGATAAAGTAAAAGAAGCTGCAGCAGCAATGTTGAATTTTCGAGCAGGTGCGACTGGCAATTTTAGTGCAACTAAATATTTCTCTTTCGATTGTTTTAAAGTCGCAGTTCCAACTCAAACAAATGTATTGTTTGAAAACAAACAGGAACTTCTGGATACTTTGAAAAAATTAAACTCAAACAACTTAAGCGAACATGGACATAAACTTATTGATACAAAATTACTTACTGCTGGAGTAGGGGATAATGAGAGGTTTTATGTGATTTTTTATCAATAAAAAACAAGAACTAAAATGCAATGGGTATCTATGACTTCAATATTTTAAATGAACATGATAAATATGATTGTGTATTTACACGTGGGCAATTTGTCGATGTCGTTTCAGATAACCATATTAAATATGTCCTTTATTCGGTATCTTATTTTTGGGTAGAAGTTCGTTACGATGCACAAACGAATAAAATTATTGGCATCGCAAGTTTTGTATCCGGCACAAGTTTAAATAGATATAGTAATGTGCCTAAAGAGATATGATTAATCTTTGGGAATAAGTAAGTTTCCAAAATGAGTAATATTACCTGATATTACTTCCTAGTTGAAAAGAGAGAATTCTATTTAAAGTTGGAGAACAAGTAATCATTCAAAAATGCTGAAAAACAAAAAGTAATCGAAAAAACTGGAAAGAAATCCTTTCTTCTTTTTAGTCTTAATTGGTGTTCTTCTCTTTCGAGAAATCACGTTCCGTTTTGATAATTCAACTTCTCTGATATTAGACATCATATTTATTTTAAAATTGAGGTTTGTTCTCACTAAATAAAAAACAAACCTCAATTGATAAACTTATAATCTTGGACCTTTTTTTCTTTTGTTCTTCTTGCTTTTAGAACCCTTAAAGTGACCATCACCACCTTCTTCTTTTTTCATTGAATTTACTAAAGATTTGGTTAAGCTATCAGAGTCTTTTTCCAACTTTTCAAGCTGCTCTTTTAGTTTTCCAAAACGATTGGATTCAACTCCTGAAAGGGTCAAACTCACTTTATTTTTCTTCAACAACCATGCCGCATCCGTGTAGTTTTCTTTTTCAATCGCAACTACAAAACGAAGTTGTTCCGTCCTTCCAGGTCCTTCTTTATTAAATCCGTGTTCACTTAAATAACTTGATTGTTTGTCAAGTGAAATATATTTAAAATCAATAGCTACACCGCCCTTAAATAAGTGCTCTGACCCACTAAGCTTCAAAAAAGTGTCTCCCCGTAAATGAACCGCAATTAGCCCTTTAGAATTTAGATAGTCAATTTTCTCGTTGTCACTCCATGAGCTTCCTTTTTCGGTAAGGGCTTGTGTAAAATAATCTACATACGATTGTTCGAAGATTTTTTGATAGTCCTTTTTATATACATCAGGAATATGGTTCTTAAAGGATTCGTAAACTAAAATATTTGAATAGTCAAGTTTATAGGTGTCCCTACTATCACCATAAAGATGAAAGGAAACTTCATTAAAAATATTGCTATAATAATTAAAATAAGGTTGCTGCTGAAGAGTTTCGATACTCTTTGGATAAATGATGTTTCCATCAATCTCATACTTTCCGTTAAGGTCAGTAACTAAATCATTCCCGCTATTTTTTAAACCTATCAAAGCAGAAATATTTCCATTGTTCATTTGCTTGCTAAGTTCAAGCGTATTGGTAAAGTGTTCCTTTTCGAATCTAATGGATTCACTAATGGATTCGTTAGAGGTATAAGTAGCTAGATACTCTTTAGCCCAATTCTCAGGAATCTCTTTATTGAATTCTGTATGATTAAGGAATACCGCTGGATTTTCTTTTAATTTTAACTTAAGGTCGCTAGTATATACTATTTGGTTGTCACTTTTAAAGTTCCTTAAACTGTTACTAATATCTTCCTTTAATTGCCTCTCCTTCCATAAGGGTTTGAATGCCTCCAAGTTTTTATATTGGTCAAAGGTCTGATCACTCAGTTTTTCATTTGACAATAAAGAAAAGGCATAATTCATGTTATTATTATCGATGGCCTTTTTAAATCGGATATCATCAAAATTTTGTGCTACATCAAAATTTCTTAAATCGATATTAGATAAAAAGCTTTCAATTCCTTTGACGGCTGTCTTATACTTAAATGATGGAATGGAGGCGTATATTTTTCCGCCTGCTTCAATATCCTTTGACAAAACAACTCCTTTATCATTAAGTGACTTAACAAAGCTCTCAGGGCTTGTGGTGGATTTTTTGACGGCATAGATGGATGCATCAATGTATTTTCCTGCCAATAATTCATCTACGTGTAAACCTATCTTTTTTGGTAGTTGGTTTAAATCTATATAGCGGTCAATATCAAAAATAATATTGGGATTGAAATACTCATTAATTTTGGATTTTCTATCAGGGTTTACGATCTTATCCATGAAGGAAAAAACACCTCTTTCAACTGAGCTAGGACTATAGTTCTGACTAAAAACATCTAGTCTTAAATTACCCCTAAGCTCGTTTTCATTCGTATTAGAAATAGCAGAAAAAGCATGTAAAATTTTACCTAGCTCTTCCCTTTCAAAGTCCTCTTTTCTAATAAACTCGTCTAAACTTTGTGGCAATAATTCAAAATAGTCATTAAGATATGCTGTAATTTTTTCTAGCTCGTGCTCATTTAAAATTGACTTAAAACGCTTGAAAGTGGGTGACTCTTCAAAACCTTTTATAAACGATTTTTTATCAGCTATATCCTCAATGAATTTTGATGCTAATAATTTTCTTGAGTATTCATTTTTATACAACCAAAAAGTTTCTTCACCTATCTTTTTAAATAGACCGCTTGTTATCGGGTCCTTAAGATTAGTTGTTTTAGAAGCTTTGGAAAAATCTACATCTTTTAAATCCCGCTCTGAGTAGATGTTTTTGCCTTTCGTATCTAAAACTAAAAAACGTTTTTCCTCTTGATGTATCACAGTACCGGTATCACTAAATATTGCATCAAAATCAATTTTACTAATGGAATCAAAATAAGTCAAATCTTGTTTTAGGATGCCCTGAGTAGCTTTAAGGTTTCGATAACGCTTAGGTGCATTTTCAAAATTATTAGATAGGGTTTCTTTGATTTTAACTGCAGACCAATTCTTATGAATTTTAGATCCTGCAATACCCTTAGTTCCATAACCATTTGAATATCTAGCATGATTTTCACCAATTAAAGCAAAGCCGGTTCCTTTGTTTTTTACTTGATAAAGTTGAATTCCATAATGAGTACTTAATAGCATTTCTAGATCCTCTTTACGTTTTGGTCTGAGCGAAAGAGCTTCCTTAACACTGGAACGGATATAACTAAGATATTCCTTCTCGCTTTCTAATTTGACTGCCTCCTTTTTTGTGTTCTTTATACTGGAGATTTGTTTAAGGTCATAGGAAATTTCAAGATTTCTAGATATGTTCTGCGAACGATAGCGCTCACCCCAATTAGGTATTTTATTACCGTTATCCTTTATTCTTGAAGTAACAATATGTATATGTGGGTGTGCCTGGTCTTTATGCTTATAAATGATATAAGGTTGTTCGCTATATCCCATATCTGAAAGATACTTTTTGCTAATTTCCCTATAGGTTTGATCAGTCAATTTTGGTCTATCCTCAGCATGAAAATTAATACTTATATGAACTGTTGGCCGCTTCTCATTAGAGAAAGCATTATAGCTATTTATTGAAGTTTGAATGTTGTTTCTTGAACTGGTATTGATGTTATATGAATCCAAAATAGTGGCAACTCCACTTTGCATTTTCTTATCATGATACATGATAATTCCCGAAGTATTTCCAGTATGTGAAATTTGGGCTATCATCTAAAATTAGGATTGTTTTTTTGAATTATAGAATTCATTAATGTTATGACTTCATCTAACTTTTCTTGGGTGTTGATTAATGATTTTTTTAAAGGTTCGTCTTTTCGAAAACCAAGATTTGTACCCCTAGCAATCTGGTTGATATTGTTGCCAATTTTGTTTACTTCTTTTATGAGTTTGTAGAGCTCAATTTTATCAACATCAGGAGCGCCGTTTTTAATAGAGATTGAACCTTTGTGAGATAATTTATGTACGATATATTTTGTGCGGTTGCCTCCGAATAATTGTTTTGAATGCTTATCAATAGTCTGTATAAGGTCTGGGGATGCGCTGAATGAAACTGTTTTGTGCTTTAGTTTGTCCTCAACTTCCGGTCTGCCTGCCCTTTGTAATCCCTTCTTTTTTACCATCGATTATCATTGATAAATTAATATAATTAATAATTATATCCACCTTGCAAAAAACGTAAATCGTTTTCACTTCTCACGAATATAAATAATATATCGTACATAATGATAAAAACACGAGTTCTTTTTTATCCTTAAAAGTTCAATACTGTTTCAAATCATTATATTAGCATAACAACACAACCACACAACGACACAACGGCATAGTACATGAACACTATTATCATATTCAACTTCAAAGGGGGGGTTACCAAGACAACAACAACAATATTAGCTACCAATTTTTTAGATGTATATCATGGAAAAAAAGTTGCGTTAATTGATGCTGATGATGACCAATGGAGTTCATATTCCGTATATGAAGAGGAGAAGAAAAAATTAGTTTCCCAGTATTCTGAAAAGCAAATTGATGAACTTTTAAAGAATAAAAAAATAGCTGATATAGATGTCTATAAAATGTATACATCAGAGGTGTTGGAATTCAGAAAAAAGTTGATTGAAAAGAACAATTACGATTTTCTATTTATTGACCTAGGACAAAGAAATATTGAGGACACTTTTGATATATTCAAGGAGGCAGACCATATCATAGTTCCCTACTCCAAAGATTCTGAAGAGATTAAAAAAAGTGTTGTTTTTACTAATGTCATTAAAAGGAATTTTCCTGAGAAAAACATAAAAAGTCTCGTTGTGAAAATCGAAAAAAACAAGATTGATGATTTCATGGAAATACGTAAAAATCTTAAAAAAAGGTATAACAACGATTTCTATGAAAGCGTAATATTAAAACGGGACCGCTACCCCCAGAAAAGGAGTTTAATTTGGCCGTTGAATCTTGCCGAGGAGAAAAGAGACTTTGGCAAAGGGGTAATAAGTTTTATAAATGAATTCTTAAAACAATTTTAATCAAATGGGTATAAAGTCAAATTTGGATGTCGCTGTGGAAGAAACTGATAATCTCGAAAAAGCGATGATTAAAAAAGTGTTGGTAAAACCGGCTAAAGAAAATAACCCATCCAAAAAGGTTAGAGAAAATTTCTATGTAGATAAAGAAGCTTTAGACATCATTAAAAAAC
>TARA_R110002167_G_scaffold277624_1_pt1 | contig 10640 bp, 9 predicted proteins | sample TARA_R110002167 | Tara Oceans TARA_R110002167 (sample SAMEA4398238) | marine metagenome | biome: Polar Biome; feature: [MES] marine water layer (ENVO:01000295) within the mesopelagic zone...; material: water (ENVO:00002006), including particulate matter (ENVO:01000060) such as...... | reverse complement strand
AAAAGAAACCAGAAGATAGAGAATACTACACCAATTCACAGTGTGAACTAATACATGGAATAGCAAGAAAAGAAGGGGACCAAGATTCTTTAGAGGAAATACTTACACTATCACCAGAAGAAAAAATATATTGGGAAAAAATGGGACTAAGTGAAAATTCTTTTATGGAGGATTTAGGAATCCTTGAGACCATCTGAACTAGTAATAACCCAACAGGATAGTTCCTTAACAAAAACTAATTCAACACAACTATCACCAGTTAAATCTATAGAGTCCCATTTATCATCTATTTTTCCTATATCAGCAGTAATAGTTGCTTCTGATAAGGATTTTACTTTTACTTTAATATCCTTGTTAGAGTCCAGAGTTAACACACACTTACCATTAACCACTATTAAATGTTCTCCATTGGTTGAGTAGTCTTGATTAATAACTTTGGTTACGGTGTCTGTTTCTTTTCTTTCACCATAAACATTTACACTGTTTTTGTGTAAATTCTGTATTAAACTTAACAGTGCTACCGATAATAGTTTATACTGGATGTTATCGGGTCTTCCTTTACCATCATATATAACAAGTTCTTTATAACCTAGTTCGTGTAAATCTTCAGCCATTAAACCAAAACTATCTACACCATTTTGTACGTATCTAAAAAAATAACTACTTAAGTCTAATAGTTTATCATAATATGTGGCTGGTATTTTTCTTAATTCTTGTTTATACCTCATAGATGACGAGGCTCCTTTTACAACATTACCGTACTCATCTAATTGTAAATCTACCACACCGCTCATTAGATTAGCGTCCACCAACCCTAACCTATTTATTTGTAAAGTACTAGCACTAATACCTGGATTACTAGTTTCACCACTTAGTATTTTCATAGGAGCTTGGTTAAGTGCTATTACGGATGACATACCAGTAACAGCTGAAAAAGCGGTAACCGTAACATTACAAGACGCTGAAGTTGCTGAATAATGACCAACAACAAAAGTATATCCTGTGGTACAAGCACTACACCCACAACCCGCACCACCTTCCTCATACCAGTCAGCCGGTTTATAGACCATAAAAGACCCATCACCAGTAATTCCAGAATACACAGTAAGGTCTTGTTCAATTAAGGTAGACCCGGAAAATGTAGCAACAGTATCCGATTTTTGTTTTAGTTGTCTTGAGTAATCTACTTTGGTAAAAAACGCCATATTATATTGTGAATATTGTTCCTGGGTTCATCGGTCTAAACCCAAGGGATTTATTTAAGTTTTCAGCTTCAAGAGCTTTTCTCTCCAACATCTTATCATTCCTTAACCTTTCTAGTCTAGCCATTAATTCTTCTATTAATTTAGATGTTTCATCTTTAGATTCGGTCAATAAATCACTATACTCCATAGTTAATTCAGAGTCTGGTGTCTTAAGGTTACCACTAAACTTACCCCTAACCCTACCTAACATCTCTTTAGCTTTAGCGAAAAAGTACCTCCTAACCCAAGCTTGAGCCGGTGCGTTAAGTTTGGTGTATGTCATCTCCTCTAAATCAACATCACTAGGCAATAAAATAATATCTTTATTAGCGTCTAAACAATCATCCCTATTAGCTGGTCCAGAGTCGTAGTACCAGTACCAAACCCTTTCTTGGTTGAACATAATTTCACCAAAGTCAAACCTACCACCAGGAACGTTATAAAGGTGTAGGTATTTCACACCGTGTACACCACCAGCTCCAGCAGTTATTCGGTAAGTCATGTCACCACCAATCATTCGATTTTTTAAATTCCTATCCTGCATTCTCAATAGTACATCAAAAGCAGGCATCATAAAATAAGAACCTTGCATACCCATTTGGGCCATACCACCACCCATTCCCATACCACCACCACCGAAAGCACCTAAAAACGGGTCAATAAAAGACTCGTTTAATTCTGCTCTAGAATACCACATTACTTCATTTATCTCTCTACCAGCGGGTATCTGATAAATTTGTGTGTTAGCTGAAAGACTAATGTAGTCTTGTTTAAGTTGGTAGGGTCCACCAGCTTGTAACCCCACAATTTTGGAGTAAGCGTAGGTGAAGGAGGTCTCAAAATCTAAATCCCTAGTTAAAAATGCGTTAGTTAAAGATATCACATCCATATCTTGGCCATATAATGAAGACCATTGGTTTTCTATTAACCAATCTTGTACGTACTGACCATAATCCAGTATAGCAATTTCCAACGCAGTATCCAACATCTCATTCTCAAGTTCCACACCTCTAAGTGGGGCACCTAATAAATGTCTTATCTGTGTAAATAACTTATCTCTTTTTACTGGGTCTATAGTTGCAGCCATAATATATCCTTTCTATATAAATACTTGGAAGTTGGCATTAAAAAAGGCCCTGTTAGAGCCTTTAATAAAATATATGTATAAATAATTACTTTTGTTCTTTAACTACCCTCTCCACCACTCTTTTTAGAGTAGATTCGGTCATTTTAATAACTTTACCTTCTTTAATACCAGACAAAGCGTTGTACATCTTTCCATGACCTTCAGATTGTTCATTTTTCTTCTCAACCTCCCTTTCCTGCTCTCTATCTTTTTCAGTCATTTCAGTGTCCACCATATCTTCATATATATCTTCTATATGTCTAGCTGCGGTTTTAATTTTTTTTAAATCACTAAAACTTAAAGTATCTTCACCACTTTTATGACCAACTAGTAAAGATTTTAAAGACTTTAACGCTTTATACGCTTTTTTTAGTTCTGATTTAATATCTGATTTAGATTCTGTTAACATACCTAATTGTTTTTTAAGTTGTTTTTTTGTGTATTCTTTTTTATCCATGACAATTACTTTTTTATATAAATATAGGGGAAAGTCTGTTTTTACAAACCTAAAAGAATTTCACCTAAAATATCTTCCTCATTAATATTATCACCCATCACTGTATCTATTACAGATTTCTTTTTATTTACAAGTTCGTAAATGCTTCTTTCTATGGTATTATCGTAAATTGGGTATATACAAGAAACTTTTTTGTCTTGTCCTATTCTAAATGCTCGGTCCTCACATTGAGACATATCTGACGGTACGAATGACAAGTCATTAAATATAACAACCTCAGCTGCTGTTAAGGTAATCCCAACCCCAGCAGCTTTTACATTACCAATAAAAACCCTTACTTTTTCATCATTCTGAAATCTATCGACACTATCTTGTCGGTCTTCTTTTTTCATAGCACCATTAAGGATTACTGATTCTTTTTTATATTTTTCATGTAATATCATTAATGGTTCAGTAAAATTAGTAAAAACAATAACTTTTTTATCTTGTTGTAGACACTGGTCTATTAATTGTATGGTTTCTTTAACCTTCTCCAAAGAAATTATTTGCCTAACTTTCATTAGTTTTGCGAGTTGTATCGATAAACCACTACCCCTATGTTGTCTTCTCCAGTCAAGATACTCACCCATCTCATCTTCATATGTCTTTGATTTAAGCTCCATGTGAATTGGTGTGATTATTTTATCTGGTAAATCTAATACGTCCTCTTTTAATCTACGTAAGACCCTATCATTAGTCTTATCTCTAAGTTCCTCCAAATTAGTAGCTCCAAAAGTTAACCAGATTTTTCTATAACCCCTAAAAATTTGTTTACCATCACAATACCTTCTAACATAACTAATCCAATTATTAGCGACTCTAGAACCAACCAACTTCAATAAATTGTAATAATTCATAGGTCTAGAAGTCATTGGGGTTCCGGATAATAACCACAACCTACCAATCTTACTAGTAAGGTTATTAACTAATTTAGTTCTTTGAGCTTTACCGTTGGATACATAGTGTGCTTCATCTATTATAACCAAATCAAACTTTGAGTCTAGTATGGTAGTCTTTTTATCAGAATCCTTAGGTAATGAATGGAAATTTTTTAATATATCATAATTTATAATAACGTATTCCCCATCTTCCCACTTCTTACCTTCTACAATACCAACCTTACCACTACTATAATTTTCTATTTCTCTTTTCCAGTTAACCTTTAATGAAGCTGGACATATTATCAATACTTTTTTTAATTTAAGACTAATAGTTGCCATAATAGCAGAACTAGTTTTACCTAGTCCCATATCGTCAGCTAATATATATTTTTTATTGGATACTAGTTTTATGACCGCAATTTCTTGATGTTTAAAAGGTGGTCTGTGAGAGAACTCACCAAAATCAACACTAACATCCGGATTAGCTCTAGGTATTATTTGGTTCTTAGGGACCCAAAAGGGTGACAAAGATTCAGATTCTAAAATCTTACCCCAAACATGATAAGCTTTATCGGTCTCACTTAGAAGTTTCTCAATCCAGATAGTGGTTGGTCTTTTTTGTAGAAATTTGGTGGACATTAACTCTTTAGAAAGGTAGTCGTCTATTTCCATCCACAGTCTGACAACTTTAGGACTTTTTGTTGAGTTTTTGTTTATATACTCCACTTGAGACCTAGTTAGGGTAAAACTTTTACTATTTAGCATATTATTTTTAAGACCAATAATATAGTTATTGGCCCCACTATATTTCACTAATGAATTATTAGCTTGAATTTCAGGTGGGGAATTATCCATATTAAAAATATAATAAAAAGATAAAAGAAAGACAAATTGTATTTATAATAAAAGACTGTATTAATATGGCAAATAAAAAAATACCTATTACAAGGATATCTAAATTTTTTGGTTCTGAAGATTTTCAATTAGAACAGGACATAGGTATGGAATGGTTGCATGGTGACTTACACTTTAATTTAGTGTTATTTAGGGTGGACCAAAAACTTTCAGATGTTGATGATGTGTATGGTGAGGCTGGAAAAGAAGAGATTCGATATAAACAACCTGTAGAGTTTAAAGCGTACGTTAAGATAGACCAACCTAAAATGGATAGTTACGCGGGTGGTTTGGTGAAAGACCTAGAACCGGGAAATATGACATTAGGTGTATATATGAAACATTTAGTAGAGTTAGATATAGATATTAATTATGGTGATTATATTGGGTACGCGGAAACAGAGGATAAAATAAGGTACTATGTAGTTACAAATGATGGTAGGGTAACTTCAGATAATGCACACACAATAGGTGGGTATAAAGCTTTCTATAGAACTATACTATGTTCTTACGTCAGTCCAAATGAATTTAAAGGAATATAATGGCATTACCAAAAAAAATAAAAAAGAATCTTAATATAACACCAGAACCAGTACAGGGTCACTACCCAGATGGGTACAATGGAATACAAGTACCTAATAGAAGAAAGGAGTTGTTTGATTTAATTAGTGATGACGGTACATTCTTACCAAAGTCTTTATTACACGCGGATTTAGATAGGGGTATGTTGGATTTTGTACAAAAACAATTAGAAGTGGTGGCTGGTGGTAAAAAAATAAATGTTGTGGATAGAATCCTAACTCTACAAAGGTGGGCTGAGTTTTCACAAACATGGAAATTTTCTACAGAAGATAAGAATGTGGAACTACCATTTATAGTGGTGGTTAGAAATCCAGACGTACAATATGGCACTAATCCAGCTCTACAATACACCATACCAGACAGGAAACAATTCCACTACGCAAAAGTACCAACTTGGGACGGTAATAGAAAGGGTTATGACATATACACAATACCACAACCAGTACCAGTAGATATAATTTATGATGTAAAAATAATATGTAATAGGATGAGGGAATTAAATACATTTAATAAAATCACCCTCCAAAAGTTTACGTCTAGACAGGCTTATACGTTTGTAAAAGGGCATTACATACCCATAATAATGCAGTCCATAGGTGATGAAAGTAAAATAGATACCGAAGAAAGAAGGTATTACCAACAAAGTTACAAATTCCAACTACAGGGATTTTTATTGGATGAGGAAGAGTTTGAGGTTAAACCAGCAATCAACAGGAGTTTGGTCCTATATGGTTTTGACGAACCAAATAGAAAAAGAGAGAAAAGGAATTTAGGTGAAAAAAACCCAGACAAAGTAAGAACGGTTATAGAGTTTGATGTTTTAACGACGGTAAAGACTATTGATTATGTTTATACAAATAACGTTACGATTATGAGGATAAGTAATATTGATAGTGTAAGTTTTTCTATAGGTTCGGTTGTTTTATCTCCACCAGTTTTGGTTAGTGGGGGCGACAAACTGACAATTACAATAGTCAAAACAAATCCCGGAACATCAAAATTAATTATACAAGAAACTTTAGTTGCTTAGACTACTCAAAATATATACCTTTTTTAGGTTTACACCTTTCCTCTATTAATTTTTCTACAAAAGCAAACATCTTTAAACCGTTATTTTTACAGTATTCTTTTAATAGGGTGTGAGTTTCTACATTAATCTTTAAATTCTTAATTTTTGGTTTTTTTCTTTGTGGGGACATGGGTGAGGGTTTTACAATAAATAATGTATAGTATGAAAAAAGTATGAAAATTTTCATATAATAACAAAAATGGGGTCTTTTAATACCTAACTTTTCACCTTACCTGTTGTATTTATAGTAAACGAAAATAAATAACTTTTTAAAAAAATAGTATAAAATGGCAGACGGTAATAAAGTATTTGTTTCTCCTGGTGTATACACATCAGAGAAAGATTTAACATTTGTAGCACAAAGTGTTGGTGTTACAACATTAGGTTTAGTTGGTGAGGCTCTAAAAGGACCAGCTTTTGAACCAATATATATTTCATCTTACGATGATTATGTAACAAGATTTGGTGGGACATCACCAAAATTATATGTGGATTCACAAATACCACAATATGAATTAGGGTATATAGCGAAAGCGTATCTAAGTCAATCCAATCAATTGTTTGTAACGAGAGTATTGGGTCTTAGTGGCTATGATGCTGGACCTTCTTGGTCAGTACAAACAATAGGACAACTAGAACCATCAGGTCTTGAGCATTCTTATTCCGCGATAACTTCTGGTAGTACTGGTGGTACAATTTTACCTTTCTATATACCACTTACTGGTGATAGTTACTACTCTGGTACCACGGTTGGTCTTGACGCGTTTAGTGACGCATCAATGTCATCACCATTTTGGACAACGGTACCAGCAGCCCTAACAGGTATTGATTTCGGTTCTTGGGCGGCAACAGGACAGACTATTTCATTAAATGATGGTACAACACTTACCTCATTTAATCAATCATTTATAAATTGGGCGTCAGCTGCCATGACACTTAGTAGTGATACTTCGTTTAACCCACTATTATCTTCAGGTGATACGGCTGGATGTACTTACGGCCAATCTCCATGTATACCAGTAACATTAAATGGTACAATATACCAATATGGTTGTGTACCACAATACTTTACTGAAACCGCAACTGGTGTTACTACATCTGCTTTATCGGCATTCTCCTATAACGCATCTACGTCAGTATCAGCAGCAACATTTAGTGTTGGTAATATATTAGGGACAAATTGTTCTGATTTAACTTCTTATGAAAATGACCCATGGTATTATGGATTATTTGAATATACTGGAAGTACTGCATGTTGTACAGGTACCACATATAGTGGAGTATCATACCAACTATACGCGAGTGCTGACACACAAGATAGCACTGTAGATTTAACACAAGCAACTGGTACAACTTTTGATAGTACTGGTGGTACAATTGTTGTTTTATCTGGATATGCTGTATTCGACATTATAAATTACCAAGGAGTAACAGCTAACACTGAATGGGATGGTATGGATATACTAACCCTAAGGTCTAGAGGTTTAAGTTCGTTAGGTAGTGGTGGAGCTTTATACGCTATAAGTGCCAATACGTACGGAAATGTTGAATTTGACTGTACTGGTAGTTATGAAAGTGTGTTGGAGGACCCGTTCGCTACTTTTGGTATTAGTGCTAAAACTGATGAGGGTAATGTTTATACTTTTGAAGCTTCTATGTCTAATACCGCTCAAAACTACGCACCTAGAGTGTTTGGTAGAAGTCCTTTTGATAAAAAACAAGTTGATGTACCTATTTTTGTTGAGGAAGCCTACCCAACATTATTAAACATAGGTTATAAATTAGGTAAGGTTAGAGGGTTACAATGTTGTTTACAGTACTTACCAGCAGCGAGAGAAACAATAAACACTAATACAATAGCTTGGTACATGAATGAATGGCAAACGCCAGAAACACCATATATTGTATCTGAACTACAAGGTAGTGATGTATTTAGGTTGTTTAAATTTGTTTCTATATCTGACGGAACAACAGCAAATAGAGAATATAAGATATCAATTGTAAACCTTTCATTTGAAAGAGCTGAATTTGATATTATAGTTAGGGATTTTTACGATACAGACGCAAACCCAGTAGTGTTAGAAAAATTCACTAGATGTAGTTTAGACCCAACTAAAGTATCTTTCGTAGGTAGAAAAATAGGTACTTCAACAGGTGAGTTTGAATTGAGGTCTAAATACACAATGTTATACCCTACAGAAGCTTTATTAGATGGAACTTACACTGGTTCGTTACCATCTGGTTTTGAAGGGTATAGGTTCAGAAGGTACGGAACTTGTGGTGTAAACCCAAAAATTATATATAAAACAAAATACTTAAATCCGGGTGAAGTTATTTTTGACCCACCTTATGGTTCGTCTACAGGTAATAATGTAATACGAAGTGGTGGTGATAAGGTTAGTAAGGTTTACCTAGGAGTTTCGGATAGTAGTGGAGCGGGATATGACGCTGACTTCTTCGACTTTAAAGGATTCATCCCACCAACAAATATTTGTACTGGGATTGCTGGTTCACAGTGGGAAGTACTCACACAAGGATTCCATATGGATTCTGGAGCTACAGTAGTAGTTGGTGGTATCGGAACTTACTTAACATGGTCATCAACAACACTAAATGGTGTATCCATATTTGACTGTGGTGTAGGACAATTTAACCACGAACCTACTTTAAGTACTGAACCATATAAATCATTAAGGTCACGTAAATTTACAGTAGCCCCACACGGAGGGTTTGATGGTTGGGATATTTATAGAAAAACTAGGTCAAATACGGACGACTATAGAATGGGTCTAACAGGTTTCCTAAACGGAGCTTGTACTAATTCGGAATTCCCTACAGCAACTGGTGATGGTTCATTTAAGAAATTAAACACTACAGAAGCTAATACTGACTATTTTGCTTACCTAAGAGGAATATCAAAATTTGACAATCCGGAATCTGTAGATATAAACTTATTCGCAACACCGGGTATTGATTATGTAGACAATTTAGGTTTGGTTAATGAGGCTATTGATATGGTGGAAACTGACAGAGCTGATTCGTTATACATTACTACAACACCAGACTACAATATGTTTGTAACAACAACTTCAGACCCTACAAACCAAGTATCACCGGATGAAGCTGTAGACAATGTTGAGGATTCTCTAATAGACTCCAATTATACAGCTACTTACTATCCTTGGGTTCAAATAAGAGACGCAGCCAACAACAAGCAACTTTATATCCCACCGACAGCTGAGGTATTGAGAAATATGGCTTTAACAGATAACACATCTTTCCCATGGTTTGCATCGGCAGGTTACACTAGAGGTTTAGTAAACGCGGTTAAGGCAAGAAAGAAACTTACATTAGACGAAAGAGATACACTGTACGTTGGTCGACTTAACCCAATCGCGACATTTAGTGATACAGGACCAATTATTTGGGGTAATAAAACTTTACAAGTTAGGGAGTCTGCTTTAGATAGGATAAATGTAAGAAGGTTGTTGCTACAAACTAGAAAATTAATTTCAGCTGTAGCGGTTAGGTTAATATTCGAACAAAATGACGATGTGGTAAGACAACAATTCCTAGACCTAGTAAACCCAATATTAGACTCTATTAGAAGAGATAGAGGGTTAACTGATTTTAGAGTTGTTCTTTCTAACGACCCAGAAGAAATAGATAGAAATGAAATGAATGGTAAAATCTATATTAAGCCTACAAGAGCTTTAGAATATATCTTTGTTGAGTTTTTAATAACACCTACGGGAGCTTCTTTTGAAGATATATAGTATTTATAATAAAAAAATGATATGAAATTTACAAAAAAATTATTAGCTGAGACGTTAAATAAGGTTTCTAAAGGTGATAAAACATTTACTGACGGTAAAAAACAAAACATTATTATCAGTGAGGAACAACTAGATAGAATCTTAAACGTTGTACAAGAACAATGGCACGAAGTAAAATTAGATGAAGTAGAAATGGAGGAAGGGGCAAAACCTGATTTTTTAGACCTAGATAAGGATGGTAATAAGAAAGAATCTATGAAAAAAGCCGCTAAAGACATGAAAGAAGATTCTGGTCATGATGAAGCTATAAATTATGGTAAGGACGAAGGTCACGACGATAAAGAACTTTATGATTTAAAACATGATGGTGATGATGAAGAACATATAGAAGATTTAGAAGATGATATGCATTATGACCACATACATGACTCAGAGAATATAGAAGAGTCTAAAGAGTTAAAAGAAAGATTAATCCAAGAAGACATTAAAAAGATGAAACAAATCATCTCACCAATAGAAAAAATCTAGAAATGCGTAAAGAAATTTTAAACGAATTAAATAGATATCGTGAG
>TARA_R110002167_G_scaffold2255_2_pt1 | contig 10652 bp, 15 predicted proteins | sample TARA_R110002167 | Tara Oceans TARA_R110002167 (sample SAMEA4398238) | marine metagenome | biome: Polar Biome; feature: [MES] marine water layer (ENVO:01000295) within the mesopelagic zone...; material: water (ENVO:00002006), including particulate matter (ENVO:01000060) such as...... | reverse complement strand
ACATAACGGAGCTACTTCTCAATTTAGTTTTTATGACCAAAGAGGCGTTGGATTAGATCCACAAGACTTCCGTATTACAGGAACCAATCCAGTTGACGTAGATATCAACATTGAGTTTATTCAAACTGGAATGTCAACAGCAGGAATAAGTCCAGCTTATACTGGTGTTACAACAGACGCAGGCGCAACACTAATAGAAAATGGAACACAAAACAAATTTGAAATAGATACAGCAACTATACTATTACCGGGTGCAGAAACATTTACATACCAAGACACAAACAATGCTACACAACCAGGTGCAGTTTGGGAAGACAACGCAGGTTGGTTAGCAGGATCAGTAACCGCAACAGCACTAAGTGCTGGTGAACAAAGACCAACAGCAGGTGCTATTAGTGTAGATTCAAGTGGACGTTTAAGTGCAATTAACCTTGCAGGTGCAAGTGGTGACGATCGTGGAATATTTAATACTGATACTACACGTTTATTTAAATTACAAAGTGCACCAAGCACATATGTGCCAGCAGTTCCTACACCAGCTGAACTAGAAGATGTGTTTGATACATCAGATGAATGGGGAACTGATGGGTTTTTCCCTTTCCCACAAAAGAGATGGCCACGTCACGTATCACCAATGAGTGCAGAAATTAATTATAACTCACCTACTATTACAAACTTGTCACAAAGTGGTGTCAAGTATACACGAAGTGCAGGACATACAAAATGGACATTGGATGTTGTTTATCCTCCAATGAACATGACAGACTTTAAAATATTCCATTCTATTGCACAAGCAGCACATGGACAAAGCACACCATTCTTCTTTGATTTAAGATCCAAAGATGCTACTAGAATACTATGGGGAGATACATATACAGCAGGACAAAATACTACTACAACTCCAAGAATACTAGCAGACATGACACCCGGTGATGTAATATGGCTTGTAGAAGGCTTTAGCAGTAATGAAGCAAATGCGTTTACGCAAGGTGAAGTGTTTATTGATGGTAATAATGAAAATGCATACTTACACACAGCACTAAGTGGAACAGGCGCAAACGTGTATGGTGAAGCTAAATTTAGATCACCGTGGCCAATTAGAGGTAATCAACCCGCTGGACGATTAATATACAAAGATCCATTCCATGCAGTAGTTACATTAAGTGATGACAACTTTAGTTGGGAAACAGATAATCAAGGTTACTACTACGTAAGCGTATCATTTGATCTTGATAAGTGGGCTAGTTAAAAATGGCAACTTTAAATGAAATTGTAGCAAATAAAACTATACAATACTTTGACAGTGTAGCAATAAACATTGATGCTACACACAACTATTACCTAACACAAGCACCATACAATTTAGATATTGGTGGACAATCATATCAAGCCGCAGGTGGCTTATTGCAAATGAGTGACTTTGTTGATAATGCAAACTTTAGTATTGAAAAATTAGAAATACAATTAGCAGGCATTGTTGACTTACCAGGAACATCACAAAGCGTATTAAAAACTATACAAGAACTTGAATACATTGATAAGCCTGTAACAATATACAGAAGCTTTATGGAAGAATTTAAAGTAGCACATACTATTACGTTATATCAAGGTTACATTGCTAACATTAGTGCTGCATTAGCCGAACAAGGCGAGAGCACAACAGCCGCAATTGAAACAGCATCACACTGGACAGACTTTGATAGAGTAAGCACAAGATACACTAATCAAAACAGCCAACAAGATATACATCCAACAGACAGTGGATTTAGCTTTGCCAAAGAAGTTCAAAAAGAAGTTCAATGGAAAGAAGCTGGCTAATGAATAAAACGGAAGAACAAGCACTAGGTATTTGGCTAGGCGCTAAACAAACAGAAGAATGGGTGCGTGGCAAGAATGACTGTGCTACGTTTTTCCTAGAATGGCACGACAAGAGATTTGGCACAGATGAACGTTCACTTGTATACAATAAATACAATGACTTAAAGAGTGCAATACGCTTTGCTAAAAAGTTTTTTCCACTAGAGAAATGGCAGGCTTGGTTTAATAACCACGGCTACACTCAAGTTGAAACACCCCAAACTGGAGACATAGTAATGGTAGAAGGAAGATACTTCCCAAGTAGTTACATTATATGTATGAACACCGCATGGAGCATTAGTGATAATGCACAACGTATGACACGTCATGCACTAGATGTTCCAATGGGCAACTACTCAATATGGAGACATACAAATGGGACTTGATCCAGTAACAAAATTTATTATTAAACTAATAGTCAGTGTTTACAGTTATAACCAACAACGTAAAGCACAAAAGAGAGCTGAACGTCAAGCACGTGCAGCACGTAGTAATGTTCTAGTTAACAAACAATCAAACAATGATCCCATATATGTATTATATGGACGTCAGCGTATAGGTGGAACAAGAATATTTGTTGAAAGTAGTAATGGAGCAGGAGACCTAAGTGCAACTACAAAATTTAATATGGTAATTGCAATGTGCGAAGGTGAGATTGGAACTGTAAAACAAGTATTCTTTAATGATACTGTAGTATGGGATGATGCAAACGGTGGAACTAAAAGTGCTAACGGTAATGGCGGTTATACACTAGGTGGATACATTAGTAAATATGCACCAACTATTATATGTAATTGGTATCCTGGAACTACTACACAAACAGTAGATACAGCAATGCAAACAAGCGTTGGCAGTAGTGTTTGGACATCACAACACAGATTACAAGGTGTAAGTTATTTTGCAATTCAATTAGAAGCTGATGGTGAAAAGTATTCAGGTCAATTACCAACAGTTACATTTACATTACAAGGTAAAAAGATATTAGCTGTTAATACACTAGTAAATGGTGATACAGATGCTACACTAAATGCAGGCAACTACGATGTTGGTATAGATCAAAGCCCTGCAGATGTATTGTATGATTATTTAATTTCAGATGTATATGGCAAAGGCTTAGACAGAGATGCAGACGGAAACTACTTAGCAGGACTAAACGTAGACTTAGCTAGCTTTCAACAAGCAAAGTTAGACGCTCAAGCAGCAAGAGGCACACTAGGCTACAATATTAATGGTTACTTACAAACAGAACGTCAATTGTTTGACAACGTAGGTGAGATCATGGAAACATGCAACGGCATGTGTTTGTTTGTAGATGGTAAGTATCAGTTACGTATTAAAAAGAAAGACGAACAAGTAGGTATTCCTACTAGTGCAATCTTTACTACAGATAATATTGTTGGTAAGATGAATTTAAGTTTACCAAGTAAAACACGTAAGCTAAACAAAGCAACAGGTATCTTTAACAATCCAGCAACAAAGTTTAATGACGATATAGTAATTTATAACAATCCTGCTTATGCAATAGAAGACAATGGTAGTATATTAGAATCAACAGAAGACTATACTATGATTACAGATAGTGCCCAAGTATTAGCATTAATTACACAACAAGTAGATATAAGCAGAGAAGAATACACACTAGGATTTACAGCTTCACACCAAGCATTACTATTACGTGCTGGTGATATTATTGAAGTGAGACATGCAGAGTTTGGCTGGGGCGTTGACGCAGGTGAAACACAACATTTCTTTAGAGTGCAAGAACTAACATTAACAGAAGACAATACAGTAGAGATTGCATGCACTACATACAATTCAGCATTGGAGTTATAATATGGCACAGATATCATTAAACACAGGAACCCAAAGTCACTTTGCTGCAGAAGGATCAGACGTTCAAGGACAAATTGACTTAGACAGATTACAAGATGTTACTGTAACAAACGTGCAAAACAACCAAGTATTAAAATATGATACTAGTCAAAGTCAGTGGGTTAACACAAGCACAGGTGTTATTACTACACTTGAAGATTTATCAGATGTTACTGTAACAGCAGTAACAAATGGACAAGTAATTGCATACAACAGCGCCACAAGTCAGTGGGAAAACGCAAGCAATACAGCACCCACAACATTAGCAAGTTTAACAGATGTTGACATTACTACCCCAAGTAATGGACAGGGATTATTTTATAACACAGCCACCAGTGAATGGGAGAATCAGACCACTACAGTAACATTGGTAGATGGTGGAACTTACTAACAACATGTAGTCGTTTTAGGTGTCTTAGACGCTCAACAAGGGCTATATATAGCGTCAAACTAACAAGGATAACCTAATGCCCCAAAACCAACAGATCACGCAAATTATGCGTCTTAAAGGCAGTTTTAACAGAGCACTACCAAAAGACAAATACAAGCTATTAGTTCACTTCGTAGTAGTAACAAAATTACAAGCACATGTTCCTGGAAAATATACATGTTATAGATTCTACAAAAATTATATAGGTGTTGCAACCAGTGAACCAAACATAAATGAATGGTTAGAACTTCACGATATAGACCCTAGAGCAACGGTTAATCCTAAATTTAATGGACAGGGCAAAGTGTTAGCACAGGCTCACCAAAACGGATTTACTAAATTTGGAGGTGGTGAAGGTGTAATGCAAACAAGTGAACAACTACAAGATGAGATTATGCGTATGTTAAACAGTGGTTACACACTTACAAGCATTGGACATAAGCTAGGATGCACAGTTCCTAACGTGCATTACCACAGAAAAAAATACATGAAACGTATGCACCCAGAATTAGAGGTTGACAATCAACCATAGATCGTTTATACTAAATACTATTGTAGTTAGAAACAAACAGAACACATGACATTTTCTCCAAAAATGGTATATTTTTATTATGTAATCAAAAAGTTCTATTTTAACTTACAAGTGTATAAGGGTAATCAGTAACATTGTAACTGGCTCCTTTCAATAATACGTTGAAATAACCGCAGATATCTGCCCCATACTTTATACACACTAAACCTCATATGTTTTTACATATGGGGTTTTTTTACGGCTAAAGGTTGACAATAACATTTAACAGTGTTATAATGTATATAAGAAATGCGAAAAAGATAGTGTAATTAGCGGTTTTTAGCGTGTTTTGATAAATATATATGTAAAAGAGAACTTTTATACAACAAACGGAGAATACAATGAAAAATACAGAATACACAGTAATAGAACACCCAATGTGGGACACAATCTCAGACCGTAGAAGTAAAAAAACTATACAGTGGTATGAGAAATGGTCATATTCAATTGATTTTAACACACTAGAAGAAGCAAAAGAATACTTAGCCGGTAAGTATGAGATTGGTGGTGGTCCAGACGGTCCTATATATAATGAAGCACCAACTAGATACATCCTAAGAAAAATAGTTACAGAAACATTGGATGAGCTAGATGCTGAATTAAAATACAATGTAGACAATGCAACCAAAGAAGCATTAGAGGAGACAGCCTAATGCAAACATTTTATAAAAACAGTTCTATGCAGATTCAGATTTCTGACAACAAGGAACATATCATGTTGCATCTTTATAATCCAGGCAGTATGTTGAAGGTTGAAAAATATACGCCTAGTAGATGGAAAGAACTAGTAAAGATTGTAGAAGAGACAGCTTAACAAAATAAAACAAAAGGGAGTCAATAAGGCTCCCTTAACACAACACAGGAGAATACAATGAGATATTACATTTTAAATTACGAAGTAAAGACTAGCACAAGCTACGGTGGTGATTATTTCCACGTTAACATATGCAATGAAAACTTAGAAGAGTTTCACACATATGTATACCCACAATACAACTCAAAGAAAATACACAACGCAAAAGATTGGACTGACATACTACAGTCTGGTAAAGGTGTAGTGTTGAGTAACTTAAAAGCTAAAGCAGGTGCTAAAATGAATCATGGTAGCACACTAATTAATGCTGACAGCATACGCAAAGCAGAAGTAGAACAAGTGTTTGATACACTAGCTGACATGTATGATCACGTAGCCAAGCTAATGGAAGAAGAAGAATACACTACTGGTGATAACAGTTTGTGGGAGTTTTAATATGCTTTTTTTTAAAGAACTTTGGTGTCACTCGCGTAATACGCTTGGTGTCACTTATAATAGTATACTACATACATGTATATCTAAAGGAGTAAGAACATGAACCCCTACAAGCACATAAGAGAAGAGAAAGCACTTCCTGTCAATGCAGTATTAGTTTCAGCAATGAACACTTTCCAATTACCAAGTAAAAAAAATAGCGTAGGTGCTAGTTATGAAGAGATAGCATTTAAGTGGCTTAATCATTTACCAATTAAAGTATTAAGTAAGAGTCACTTTACTGGTGGAACTGATGAACATGAACTACAAATACCTGTAGGTGATATAAGAGATTTGTTTACTTACACATACACACAAGATGGTAAAAGAAAAAAGTGGTTTGATTGGTTCCATGACAACTATCCATTATGGATGGCAACAAAGCGTGGTTATGTAGGCAGATACAGTATTGCAACACCTACGTTTAATCTCATAGATCAATTAACTAAGATACCTGCAGAAACATTTGTAGAAGCTTGGGCACAAGAGTATGAAGCTGATAAGACAGATGATATGCACATAGACTACATTAGTATAGATACAGTTAACTTGGGTCATTACATTGAGTATTGCAAAGGGCTAAACAATGAATCAAAGAAGTTTCAAAGAGCTACAGGACGTGCTATTATGATACACAAGCTAGCATTGGGACTAAATGAAACTAACACATGTCCACTAACAGGTAAAGTTACACACTTTATACCACAAACATACACAGTAGCACTTAGTGGTAGACGTTATTACACTGGAAGCAGTGCATTACAAAGTTGTAGTAAAGCTATTAGAGGTGCGGCATTAGGTCCATGCTATGAAGTAGATCTAAGTAGTAGTGTATACAGTTACTACAAACAAATGGGCAGTGAATTAGGTGTTGATACACACATACTAACAGACCTATTAAGTAACAAAGCAGGCTTCCGCAAAGAGCTAGCAGACTGTTTAACAGACACTAAAGCTAGTGATGAGTTTAAACTAAAACTAGTTAAAGAAGTTACACAAGCAATTGGCTTTGGCAGTGATCCTGACAGTGGCTATAGTAGTGTAAGCAAGGTTATATACAATGCAGAAGACTACGAACGTTTAACTACACACCCTAAGTTTATTGCATTACGTAAGATATACAAAGATATATTAGCATGTGTTAAAGTTAATCCAGACTACAAGGCTATGCAGAAGTGGTATAAAAAACAAACCAACAACGGCAAGTGGACCAGCTTTATGGCTTACTTGTATCAAAGCTATGAGACTATTGTAATGACAGAACTACAACAACGTTTGATAGACAAGGATATATTACTGTGGGTGCATGATGGGTTGTATATGAAACGCAAGCCTATAATGATGGATATACAGTATATATTGGACGGATTAAACAAATATGCAACAGTTGATCTAGAAGTGCATGAGAAGTATAGTGCAAGCAGTGGGACTAAAAGCCGGGTGTTGAATGAAGAGTCAGCACATAGAGCACGTATGGCACAGGCAGAACAGTTAGCTAAAGAGAAATACTCCAGCAATAACAACAGTTACAGTAATGATCCAGAGCTAGCACTAGCACAAGTGTTAAAAGAACAAGGATTAACGCTGTGATAGTAATAGAAGAATGGAGTTGGATCAACGGAACACGAGTCCACGAAGCTACAGAATACAACTCTGAGCGTAGTTGGAAGATGCAACTTATGATAAATACACTAGCAGGAACTCATGTTGGCTACAAACTATACGATTGTAGTATGCGTGAGTTTATTGCCATGACTGACTTACAAAGAAGTCAAAGCATTTTTAAACAAAAGTTTGATAAAGCCGCATACAGAGGAGAAGACAAATGAATATTAGCAGATGCAAAGCATTTGATAAATGGTGGAAACGTAACCATCACGATGTTAAAGCACACACATGGCTGGCAAAGCATGCAAAGAGAGTAATACATAATTATAATGCACCCCCAGAACAATTTGATCACACTAACAAGTTATTAAAGAGATTTAACCTTAGTGAATATAAACGTTTTAATGCTAAGTCCGCAGAGTTTCTATGGAGACTCACACATCCTGGTAATGCAGACAGAAAATTAAGACTATTGGCTACAGCCACTTTCCTACAAGAAAAGATGGATGCTAGTGGTAGGAAGATGGGTAAATGAGTCAAGAAGACTTTAATCCTAGAGAAGTAGTTGATGAATTGCTAACCAGAAGCAACAAAACACTACGTCAATGGCGTCAGGTATATACTACTATAGGAGTGCCGTTTAGGTATACAGCTCCTAGTGTAGATGATTATATACTTGCAATTAATATAGTAACTAGAGCTACTAGAGTAGCTAATAAGGAGAACAACGATGAAAGTAACAATAACACATAAAGTAAAAGGCGCATGGGAAGAAGTAGAAGCAGACTTTCCTACAATTGACCATGCTAAAAGACATGCACTAGAAGAAGTGTATGCTGAATATAAAGTTTGGCAACATGGACAACTACAAGCACATTTGTTTAATGCACACACTAAAGACGTTAGTGAAGAAACAGTAACAAAGAAGAAGAAGTCTGAGAAGCTAGAAGTATTAGTTAACTTAGTGCCTAAAGAAGTGGAAGAAGAATCAGACTCATTAGAAGCATTAGCTGATGATTGGGACAAAGGTGAATAGTATATTCAACGTCTTAGAACGTTTGTTTATGGCAGTGGGAACCGTAGTATTATGGGTTTGGAAAAAAGTTTCTAAACCTTTCTGCCGCTAAATCGCACAAAAAAGGAAACAGTCAATAACCCTACACAGTCTGATAAATAATGTTACCAGTCTGTGTGGTGGGGGTTCCGTGCAGAAGTGGTAGCCCGGGCTGTTACATTCCTTGTTGTTGCCTGGGCTTTTTTCTGTGGTTTTTATTTAGATAAATAACATTGTAACAAACTTAACAAGGAATCCATATTATGCAAACAGAATTATCAAAGCTGATCAAAAGCCTAACAACCCTCTCTAATTTAGTAGTAATATACCTTACCATTACGTGGGGATACGCTGGATTAGATTTCTTATTGAGGAGTATACTAAACTAATGGCAGCCACATACAATATAACAATAAACCAGAATGCGGACTTTATCCGCAGTTTTCAGGTTAAAGAGAACAACGTAGTATTAGATATTACGAACTTTACATTTGAAGGAAGAATTAAAGAAAGCTTCCATACACCAGGGCACACCAGCTTTACTACTAGTATTGTTGATGCAGCCACAGGAACATTTCAAGTTGCACTAACAGATGTGCAAACAGCCGCTATGATAGGCGGAACAAGTGTTTACGATCTTATAATGACAACAGCTGCAGGAGTAAAGACTAGAATACTCAGTGGCAATGCATTTGTAATACAAGGAGTCACACCATGACCGTATATACAGCATTACCAGCAGATGACTTAAACCTAGCAGTAGAGGTAACTGAATCTAATGATATGGTTACTATTAACATTACTCCAGCTATAGTAAACACTGGTGGTGGTGGTGTAACAAGTGTAGATACAGGATCTGGCTTAACAGGCGGACCAATTACCTCAACTGGCACAATAGCTATTGATGCTACAGTAGCAACCTTAACTGGTGCTCAAGCATTAAGCAATAAAACAGGTCTTATATCACAATGGACAAACGATAGTGCATACATTACTAGTGCAAGTTTACCAGACTTAACTAACTTAACAGGCGTAGTAAGCATTGCTCCTGATTCAAGTGGCATGACTATTACAGATGCAGGACAAACAACTGTTGAATGGGGTAGTAGTGCAAAGCTAAAGTGGCGCAGTCAGAACGATGGTGGTGCAATTGATCAATGGGTATTTGATTCAACAGGCAATGATATCTTTACAGGTATGCAATGGCGCACAAGTAGTAGCCGTAAGATATTCCGCTTTGATGCAATTAACGCAGGTGGAACAGATCCAGGTGATGGTTCACACGAAACTAGTTTTGTGCTTAGTGGTGTAAACAATACATTCAAAAGTAGACAACACAATGAAAGCAACACAGGCTTAAAGTTTGATGCAGCTACAATAGACCTTGTAACTGATTCGGGTGTTAGTATCAACAGTAACTACACATTCCCACAAACAGACGGAACAGCCAATCAAGTGCTACAAACAGATGGTGCAGGTAACATTACATTCGTTACAAACAGTGGCGCTGGAACAACAATCAACAACAACGCAGACAACAGAATTATTACAGGTAGTAACACTGCCAATACACTAGAAGGTGAAGCAAACTTTACATGGGATGGAACTAACGGTCTTATAAGTGGAACAGCATCTGACCTAACAACTCCAGTGCTTAAACTAGAAACAAGTAACAGTAATTGGAATGCACCACAATTATTGTGTGCTGATTCAAACGGTAATGTGTTCTCACAAGTTGGACGCCATAATACAACTGATGATCTATATCAATGGAACATTACACTAGACCCAGACAACACACACGGTAGAACAGGTGTAACAACCTTTGCAGGTGATTACTTTGTAAGCTTCGAAAAGAACTACAGTGACCAATCAGATATACGCATGGACATGAATGTATATGGTGCTCATAATGCCTTTAACATTAATGTAAGAGATGATTATAACAGTGGTGGTGGCAATCAATATGGAC
>TARA_R110002167_G_scaffold295715_1_pt1 | contig 10655 bp, 9 predicted proteins | sample TARA_R110002167 | Tara Oceans TARA_R110002167 (sample SAMEA4398238) | marine metagenome | biome: Polar Biome; feature: [MES] marine water layer (ENVO:01000295) within the mesopelagic zone...; material: water (ENVO:00002006), including particulate matter (ENVO:01000060) such as...... | reverse complement strand
GAGCGGGGGGGAATCGAACCCCCGTCCAAAAAACCTACATCCTCGGTGGATGTTTTAAGTGTTTGATTTCACTTGAAGTAAACGGTTTTCTTTAAAATAGTCGTGTAGAGCTAGGTTAAAGTTGATCCACATTGTTGTGGAGCTATATACGAGCTTTAATTTAAACATTTTAGAATGATTGGTAAAGTTATTATTTAAAACGAGCCTTTTTCTTATTGTTTTTAACGTAATAAGTTGTACGAGGGGATTATACTGGTAATTCCTTCATTATGAATGTCAGTTCATGATGCCATTGAGTTGAAGCCTTCAAGTAATGTTTATAAAGTATAAACAAAAGTAGTTAATCAGATAATATATGCGAATACACTTATGTAGCTCCTTAAAAAGCTTTAAGTAATTATTTAACTTGTAGGAAGTGTTTTTTAACTCCCTACAGTTTTTTGTGGCAGATATCAGCTAGGGACAAATTTCTGGCAAAGCTGACTCATCAATATTAATTTTTATAATTGGGGTATCGTCACACGCATCATTCAAACAAATCTTCACACCATAATCATAACTGTCAAGATCAATGTTATCTAATAAGACCGTTTTTTCATCACTAGTTAATAAAAATTCAGCATTTTCTTCTATCATAACTTCACCTTTTATAACTCTAACTATTTTATAGCTATTTTGATTTATGCCTACGCCATCAGCTATTACAAACTCATACATTTGGCATAAAGGTAGGGAATTCCCTAACTGAGATAAAAATAGCTCTTGGCTACAAGTACTTTCAGGGGAAAGTGCATGACGTAATATATAAATACCACCATCTGTTGAAGCAACCACATAGTTCATAAATTTATTTGCATTAATTAGTCCAGCACCACATCGATTACCTGAGCAATCTTGATCAGCACTAGGGACATCTTCTCGTATTGGGGCTGCTGTTGTTTTTAAATAGGTAAATATTTCATCTCTGGTTAATTCTGGATTATGTTGAAGACCTAAAGCTGCAACAGAAAGTGCTAACGGTGAAGCTTGGCTTGTACCTTCCCACCAGCCCGTATTTGTTAAGATTTCACCTTCAAAATAGCTCGCTGCATAGCCTAGAATATCAACACCTGGAGACATAGAACCAACAGCACCATGATTTGAAAAAGTAGCTTTATATCCTTGCTTATCCGTTGCGCCAGAAACATAAACTCCTTCACATATTGCGGGTACGTATGTGGCAATATCTTCATTGTTGTTACCGGCAGAAACAAAGATCATAACACCTTGTTGATTGGCGAAATCAATTGCTTCTTGCATATAACTCGGGCAGGAACCTGCTGGACCAGCAATGCTGATATTTATTATATCGACTTTTTCAATTGCAGGAATATCGTCAACTTCTCCGCCCGCTGCATGAATAACAGCATCGGCTACATTACTTAGAGGACCAATACCACAAGATAAAGCTCTAAGTGCGATGATGTCCGCATCAATGACACCAGATATTCCAATACCGTTATTCGACTTTGCACCTATGATAGAAGCAACACCTAAACCATGCCCATTAATGCACCCTGTAGCCTCACTGACGGCATCATCAAAGTCTCGAAATTCAGGTTGACGCACTTCCCCAAACTCATCAAAGAAGTTATACCCGTAGCTCCATTCCATATCAGGGTGATCATGAAAACCACCGTCAATCACTGCTATCCTTAACTTTTTATTTTGAGTTGACTTCGCCATCCCTTTTAGAATTTCACTAGAACCTTGATAAGTAGCTTTATCTTGAAAGTAATACTGATTTGAAAATTCAGGATCATTGGGTACTTGTTCGTCAGAATTATCAGCATTACGGCTGCTTTTACTATTAAAGATTTGCTTAGTACTAGGCATTAAGTTTTCTATTATTGCTTTAAACATAGGCGTTGGTGTTTTAAGCCAAACGTCCTCTTCAACAGATAAATATTTACTATCAGTTTTAATTGATTCAACTTCGCTTTCATCAACGGTTATTGATTTAAAACGCTCGCTATCAACTTCTTTAACAATTAATTTAATATCTTTTGCGTATGAAGTGTTAAGCGAAAGCAGAGTAAGCATTGCTGTTAATATTATTTTATTCATCATTCTATCCTTTTACTTAATTGGCTTCACAAGTTGTTATATTTCCCAAAGAGGGAATCAAAGTATTGAGGAATTGGTATTGTTGGTTAAACTTCCATGATTCACCAACAATCGAACCCATTTGTGTATTACCAATAATTCCTGAAAATGTTTGGTATTTATCACTGTACTGATAATTTAACGAAGGTAAGGCAGGGAGATTGTTATTGGTTAATGAGGCTAGTAAATTAATGTTTTCCGCCAGTTTATTATATTCAGCGCCAGCCAATGTTTTAACGTTCACTAACAACTCTTTTAATTCTGTTTCTGTGATTGAATTATTTTGATAATTAACAGGAGCCTCAGCTAATTTAGTGACTTCAGGAGAAGATATTTTCTCTATAGAGCTTTGTTTTATCGCTGTGAATTCTGATATTTTACCTGCTATTGCACTGTTATCTAATCCTCCATTGAAATAAGCTGATTTTGTGTAAAAAGTTACAGCATCATCAAAATCATCAAACTTGAAAACCTGCTCACTATTTTTCCATAATTCAACTTCAGACAATACAGCCTCAACAGATGTATTGATTAAAGATAAATTAATTTTTTTTTCAATAGCAGTTACATCACTATTACTTGAAGATACCTTTATTGATAGTGTTGAACTGACTTCATTTTCTAGATTGTTAGCTGTGATAATCAGCTCATTATTTATAACCTCTGCTGACACGTTATCAATTATAGGGGCAAAGGCTATAGCGTATGAGATATCTCCTGTGCCAGTGTAATCTAATGTTAATGCTACTTTTGCTTCTTCTTGTTCATTAATTGCTAGCGAAGCTTCCCCTAATGAAAATGATAGGGTTGCTGGTGGTGTTACTACTTTGGGCGGTGTTGTTTTCGATTCACCACCGCCTCCACCGCATGCGGTTAAGGTGATACAGCATAGTGTTAGCATTATTTTCTTTATTATTAAATTCGACATAACTTCTCCGAAGTCGATTAGTTTTATTTTGGGATTAATAAGATGTTAATTGGCGTAAGTAGTCATCAATGAATGATAGTTATCTCGATATTCACTTACTGTGAGGAAATTGCCATTTTGCTGTTTTATTTGTGCATTAAATATTTCAACGTAGTTATGGTTTTCTTTAAGGGCTGAATTTAATTGTATTGAATAGTCATGAGTTAATGTTTGCAAATCGTGCATCATAGCTAAAATAGATGACTGACCATTTGCATCATTTATATATTGATAAGCTAAGCCATAATGCTCGTAGGCTAAAGAAGAGTCCCCATACTCATCAGAAAAATAAACAACTGAAGTAGGGTCATATGCACTATGATTCACTTTTTTAGCTACACTCATACCGCTTAAATAAACAGCTTGACCCTCACTGAACCAACGAGGGAGTTTAAAGCCGTCAAAATCTGCGGAAATAGCATATTGAATAGTGTGAATTAACTCATGTTGAATCAGTTTATTGATATCATCAGGTACAACTATTGATTCAGCGCCTATGGTAATGCCAATTGCTGTGCCTTCTCCCCAACCATAAGGTTGAGTATTCTCATGAAGACAGACATATATCTTGTCTTCTAATTTATAGTCACTCTCTGTTTTATATTGAGTGTAGGGATCATTCAGCGTCAAATTAACGACTTCATCTGTTGTTAAGTCTTTAGTGGTTTTTGTTGCCCAATCATTTTGTTGTTGGTTAGTCCAGCTATCAAACTCTGCTGGATAAGAGAAGTTTGGGTAACCTTTTTGGTATAACCAGTTTCTAATCTCCTTCAACCTCCCAAGTCGAATGCTGGTTTTAGCATCGAAAAACTCCTGCTCAGATATTCCCATCGATGTTAATGCACTGGCTAAATTATTCTCTACCCATGTTGCTGCTTGTTTAAAGTCACTTTCAGGGAGATCTGGATTACCAAAAACCATAGTTTTTTCAGATTCAAAGTAATAGTCGTTATAACTTTGGTAACAGTGACGAGCATTTTGTCCATACTGCTCATAAGAGGGAAAATCTTCTGTTGAAAAGAACTTTTCTGTATCAGTTGAATGATAGAACTGGCCTGATACTGTTGAAGTGTTTGGTGGCACGTAATTACTATTGTTATTTGAACTCTCTTCACCTTCATCACCTCCACCGCAAGCTGATAAGGTAAGTATTAATGAGCTAATGATAAGAAGTTTATTTAATGGTTGCTTCATTTAATATCCTATTAAATTATTATTTTCAATAATCTAAAGTTATCAAATAATTGGCTAGTCTATTAGTTACGTAAACTTTAAAAAAAACCACAAATATAATAATTTATAAAGCTAAAAAAAATGTAAGGCTACAAAATTGTTATGCTAATTTCTTTTTTAGCCAAGCTTTAGCGAAGCGTAAATCATTTTCAATAGTTCTAACTGATACATCCAGTAATCTCGCTATTTCTTTATTACTACGTTGAGCAAAATAACGCAGTTCTAAGGTTTCAGCTTGGCGAGGGAATTGTTTTGATAATTCTTCAATTTCACTACTCATAGTAATAATGGCGGTATTTTGATGATTACTTTCATCTACTTTGTTTAAAGCCTTTGGTGAACTGAGCTGTGTTTTTTCAGGATTGCGTGACTTGGTTTTTACCTGTTTTCGATAATGATCAATAAATGTATTTCTCACCGCAGAATTTAAATAACTATAAAACTGACGCTGTGTTTCAATAGATATTAAGGACTCAGCTTTTGAAAGCTTTATATAAGCATCGTGCGCTAAATCAGTAGATGACATGCTAATAATAGCGGTATTGGCATCTTCAGGTAAATTTTCATGATTTACTTTTGCGTATTCTTTTATTTTTAAATAGGCGAAGTTCATTAATAACTGCGTAGCTTTTGTCTCACCTTTTTGCCAACCATTAATTAATTCAATAACGTATTTTTCTTCCATTTAACCTTTACCTTTAGTTAATTCAAAAACTTCAGAGTCTTTTAATATAGTTAGTGAGCCTGTTTTTTGTAGGGTATCAATCCACAGTTGGTTATTGATAACAACAGGGCTTTCAAGTGAGTTATGTCCATGAACTACCGCATCAATATTGTTAATAGTTCTTCCTGAAGGCTCTATTAAATTTCTTCTATACCAAATAAAGGGAATAAGACTTTGTTTATTTATTTCTAAACTTTCCAACTCTCGCCAATCAGCAGGAGCATCAGCATGTATTACACCTATTTTTCCTAAGTCACTCTCTACAGTGAACGATAATGGCATTTTTATGCGAACTAGTTGAGCCAACCTTAACAATAACTGTGGATCATTTAATAATGGCTCTAACCACTGACCTCCATATTTAAACAAAGTTTTCCAGTGATTAGGATTTTCAAAACCTTGTAAAAGTAATGCTTCATGGTTTCCTAAAGTTGAAAAAAACCAAGGTTGCATTAATAAATCAAGACAAGCTTGAGATTCTTCACCTCGATCAATAATATCGCCAGCACAAAAAAGGCGGTCAATTGAAAAATCAAAGTCTAAATTTTTTAACTGAGAGATTAGTAGCGTTCGTTGTCCATGAATATCGCCAACAAAATAATCCCTACCGTGTAGGTTGGTAGCAATCATTTTATGTGATTTGACTTTTTCTAAGAGCATTAATTATTCCAAGTATATTAACTCGACTATTATCTTTGTTTTGTTAAAAATATCTATCTACGAATAAAAGCTAATTATCCACAATAAAAATTATTGAATATTGTTATTTATTTTTTTAAGTAACTCATTTAAATGTAGAGTTACAAGAGCATCATCAGGAAAGTGTTTTTCAATGGCAGACTTTGCGATTTTTAATGACTTAGTAGCGCTTTTTATATCGCCCTTAGCTAGCAATACTTCGCCCTGCAATAACAATAGTTGCCCTTGCCATGCGTTGTTAGGATTTAACTCGATATTACTTAATATTTTTTTCGCATCAGCTAAATGAATAATAGCTTTATCTAATTCACCTACTTTTACATAAACGTGGCCTTTCATTAAGAGCACTGACAATCTCATAGTTGATTGGCGTACTTCTTTTTTATTCCAAGGAAATTCAGATAATTCTTCCAAGATAGCTAATGCAGCTTTATTGTCACCTGAAAGGCTTAATGTCCAAGCGAGCCTAACCTTAGTTAATTTGTAGTTAAAGTTATCTAACCTAGAGTTTCCATCAAATTGTTTTATCATTTTTTTGAGTTGTAAAATTCGTCCTTGTAGATAATTATCTTCACTTATAATATCTGAAAATCCTTTTAATATATTTTGAGTTTCTTTAAGTAAGCTAGGGTCATCATTAAAATTATTTAGTGACGATTTTTTATCTAAGTCATTGAGTAGTATGTATATTACTTCTTTTACTTTAAGGGGGAGAGCATCGATATAATTCAAATACTCTTTAATAATAAAGCTTAATTTATCTATTACTATAAATGTGCGTTCATTTTCAGGAATACTAAAATAATAGTTTATCAACTCTTTTAGTTGCTCTGTAGTATGTGATAATTCACCACTATTGTATTTATAAAATAACTCAATATCAGCTATAAACAGTAAAAAAATAGGACTCAATTCTTTTGATTCAATCTGTGCTAGCTCAAGCGCTTTACTTCCTTGTTGCATACTTTTTAATGGTTCATCGTAATAAGTTAACTGAGACAACCCTAAATAACCTTTCATTCGAGTTATAGCGTTAAAATTATTATTCTTTAAAATAACCTCCGCTCCATCTAAAAAAGGAATCGCTAACTTGTATTTATCTAATTCAATATAATACCTAGCTATGTCCTTCTGGAGATAGTGCACTTTGTAAGTTATATTATGCTTTCGGTATATTCTAAGTGACTTCTTTAATAGTCTTATCGCCTCATTAATATCAACAGCATTTTTATTGTCAAAAATACTGTCTTTAGTTTGCTCAAAAGAATACATCCAAAAAAAAGGTAAGTCGTGGTATAAAGTTCGGCCTAATTCATAGAGATATTTTGCTCGGTCTAACTCTGTTAGCTCACCACCATAATTATTAAGAATAAAAGTTATGGTCTTTTTTCTATGTGACTTGAAAGTCGACTGTACTCGGACTGAATCAATTACATAAATTCCATTAATATAATTGAGGTAAAAATTTAATTGTGCTACTGAGTAGCGTTGATCAAGTATACCGTCAATATAGTTTTCATCGATAAACTTAGAAAGCATAGGTTCTATTTTTTCAGTTCGCTCAAGTTGGATAAACAAGTTTACTAATGAAAATGCTGCATTATAAATAATGTCTTTATCTTGTATATTTTCATCATCATTTATTATGGATAACAGTAATGTATCTGCTTTTTTGTATTCCCCAATACTCATGTTACTTCTAGCTAATGCAAGTTTAAGTTTTGCTGTTGAATCAGGCGTTAAATCATTTGCTTGATTAACGATATCTATCGCATTTTTAAGTAAATCATTGGCAGTGTAGTTTTTACCATTGGTTTTGTCTTTATCAGTGAGTTCAAAAAGCTTTGAGAACGTATCAGTTAATAAAATTGATTCTTTATTAGACTTTATTAAATATTGTTGTTGAATAAACAAGTTAGTGGTTAATGAAGTTATGCTTATTATTAACGTAGCAACTAAAAATGTTGTGATGGGGTGTCTTTTAAATAGGCGTTTTTTAGTTTTATATAAAAGACTTGCAGGGAAAGCCTTTACTACTTGTTTATTAATAAACAAAGTAATGTCATTTTTTAGTTCAAGTACAGATGGATAGCGCTGTGTAGATATATCTGCCGATGCTTTTTTGGCAATAGCTTCAAGTTCGCCAAAATAACCTGTTTCCTTTGATTTTTGTTGGATGAATAAAACTGAAAATATCTTACCCAAAGCATATATATCACTATACATATTAGGACTTTCACCAGCGAGCAATTCTGGGCTAGCATAACTTGCTGTCATGGCATTTAAATAAGAAGTATATGCGGCAGAACTATCACTACTGCGACTATTAAACATACGAGAAATACCAAAATCTAATATTTTTATTTGGTTATCTTGCGTGATTAAAATATTGGCGGGTTTTAAATCGGCATGAATTACTTGCATTTGATGTGCATGATTCACGGCATCACATAAATCACAAAAAAGTTTAAGTTTGTCCGTTTGATTTAATGATTCATCTTCGAATTTTTCAGTAATATTATAGCCATCGATATATTCCATGACAATAAAGTGATGCCCTTCTTCGCTTATACCCGCATCAAAAACTTTACCGATATTAGGATGCGTGAGCTTAGCCATAAAACTAGCTTCACGAATTAAAGCATGCTCACCAATAACTTGTTCAAGTCCACTGTGGATAATTTTAATAGCAACTGTTTGCTCAAATTGATCATCACAACGCTGTGCTTTATAAACACTGCCCATACCGCCTTTATCAATATGTTCGGTAAGTTTGAATGAACTAATGATTGAGCCAGTTAGGTCTTGAGATGAATTGATGATACCAGCGCTTTCATTCTCTATAAGCGAAGACCAGTAATAGGTATCAATTTCTTTACTTGCTTCATCATCATTGAGCATTTCCAGTAACTCATCGAATAGCTCAGGGTGGGTTAGCTGTATTTCAACGAGATATTGTTTCTGTTCATCTTTAGAAAGGGAAATAGCTTTTACAAAAATTTCATACAACATGTTAGCTTTTAGCCCTAGAAATGATTAGCAATGAAAGAGTTAAGGTAACATTATTTTATTGGACAATTAAATAATTTTATTTATATTGTGGTTATCAGATGTTTCTTCGTGGCTGGAAAGTTGTCTCTTTAGAACTAATTATTTACTAATGAGATAAGTACTCAATTAGATGTGAGTCTGACATTTAAAAAATAAAACCAAGAGAAGCTAATAATTTTATCATTATACTGTTTAGCATTAATTAATTTAGGAATATTTGCATGAAAGATTTTCAAAATAAAGGAAAAGGCATTAAGTTTTGGAGCATTACTGGAGAGGTGCTTAGCCAAAATAAATTTTCTGAAACTCACGTGTCATCAAGTGGAGGAGGAGGATATGTTGGAAAAAGTGGAGGACATGTTAGCGCTCCAACGGTGCGTTCCTCCACATCTATAAATCAAGAGTTTTGGATAAAAACAGACGATGGTAAAGAGAAAAGTGTTCAGTTATATGATCAAGATATCCCTATTCGAGAAGGCCAAAGAATAACCTTAATTTCAGGTGGCTTAAAAGGTAAAGATTCTGGTTACAAATTGGCTTTAGTAAACCATAACTCTAAGGAACATTGGCTTATAACTAAAGCTCAGGAACTCAATAACTCTCTAAGAGCTTATGTTATGACGGGTAAGTCTTTATTGATAGCAGGCGTTATTTGGGGGGTGCTAAATATTGTGACTAGAGACGTTCTCATTGCTGGGTATGCAGCATTTTTTTTCATAGTATTTAGGTTTATACAAAAATACTATGGTATTACAAAATTCAATAAAGCTCTCGACAAGCATATAGAGGCTTTAGCTCAGGAGGCATATAAATCCAATTAACAGGGGGAACATCCTCATGCTTTTATAACTACCGTGAACAAAGTTTACGTTTATGGATTATATTATTAAAGAATGTATAAAGGCGTCAGTAATATGTTTACGCCTTCATAAATAAATCGCTGTACATTTGTACAGTGTTGTGTTATTTTTAAAATATACTCAAAAAACTTTGAAGCAGGGTATGTCAATCTAACCTTCAACCATAAATGGTTGAGTGTTATTTAACGGTAGTAAGAAGCTCACGCTTCTTACTTTTAGAAAAACATAAGACAAGATCTTATGGATAAATGAAAAAATTTAGGAAATAATTTCAGTTCTTGTCGTAATCTAGGTAATTGATTATGACTAAAAAAAATATAGTCCCCAAAAAGAGCAAACGCTTATTACGCGTTTCAACATATTTAACCCTTTCTGAAAAAGCAAAACTAGATGAGCTTTTCTTTCTATCTAGTTACGAGATGTATAGTCATTTTGTACGAAGTAATTTACTTTCCAATTTGCATTCGCAAATTCAATCTTCTATCTCTATTCCTCCTGTAAATAAGAAGGTAGCTATTGAATTAAGTGAAAATATAAATGTGCTTAATCGCCTTGTTTCTGCAATAGAAAATTTACCAGCTTCTTCTATGGCAAATAACAGCGAAGAAAGTATTAAATTTATAAATGATGAATTAAAAATTCCAATGCTCTAATTGAATATTCACTTAATTCTACAGCGCGTATTGAACAATCAGTTTTCGGTCTTTTAATGATTCCAGAGGCAAGTGACTCTTCAATATATAAAATTTTATTTTCGCGATGATAAGAATTAACTGTGAGCGCAATTAACTCGCTTATTCTAACACCAGTGCATAGTGCTAAAGTTACTATAGCTTTCTCTATTGTCATATCTTTACATGAAGGTGAAAGCAATCCAATTTGCTTTTTATTAAAGACTTTTTTGGGTTTTATTGGGCATCTTAATGACTTTACGGTAAGCGTATGGGGAAAGGCGTCTAGCCTTGCTTAATATTCC
>TARA_R110002167_G_scaffold78652_9_pt1 | contig 10664 bp, 8 predicted proteins | sample TARA_R110002167 | Tara Oceans TARA_R110002167 (sample SAMEA4398238) | marine metagenome | biome: Polar Biome; feature: [MES] marine water layer (ENVO:01000295) within the mesopelagic zone...; material: water (ENVO:00002006), including particulate matter (ENVO:01000060) such as...... | reverse complement strand
GAATTGGTAAAAATGAATTATCGACCAGTTGAAACACAGTATTTAAATGCTTTAATTAGCTATATTTCTTCAGACTATGCATCCGCAGTTGATAGCTTTAAGCAAATTAAAAAACTCATGCCTCAACCCAACACGGTAAATTTTCAACTAGTTGAGTCGATGATTAAAGCTGAGCAATTAGATGAAGCCGATAAAGAAGCGGACAAGTTGCTTAAACTGAATAGCAACAATCCACTGATTAACTTTTATAAGGGAAATATAGCCTACAAGCGGAAGAATTTTGAACAGGCTTCACTTTATTCCGAGAAGGCCATTCAAAATGGCTTAGACTCTGTATCTGTCAGAATGATCGCTGGCGTAAGCGCGTATCAACTGGAGTCTTTTGAGCATGCATATAAACATTTAAATTTTTTATCACAACGTCAGGATTTCCATAGCGATGACGTAAACAGGCTACTTGCCCGTGTGCAATTAATTCTGGGATATAATATTGAAGCATCCGATTCATTACAATCATTGCAGCAGATGGATAGGAGCGACGCAGAGTTGTTCTCACTTACCGGAGCTAAACTGGCAATGTCAGGCAATTTTGGTAGTGCTAATGATCTATTAAATCAGGCACAAGAATTAGATGGATCCAACAATGCAGTAAAAATGCGTCTGGCTGCAATGAATATTGGTAAAGATGAAGAACAGGCGATCGCCTTGTTGAAGGAGGTTGTTGATAATGATAAAGACCTCGCAATTGGCTGGATGCAACTTGCCATGGCTCATGTTCGCAATGGTGATAGAGCAGCAGCACTTGATGTCGCAAAGCAATGGTACGAAATAGATAAGGCCAACGGCAAAACTCTTGAAGGTGTTATTTATTTTAATTCAGGTGACTTAGATAAAGCCTTGTTAGCATTTAATGAGGCTATTTTAATCACACCTCAACAGATTGGGGCAAACCAGTACTTATTACAAATTTACGAGCAGCGTAAACAGCCTCTTGAAATACTAACTGTCGCAAAAAATATTTTATCTTTTTCTCCTAATAACTCCCAAGCTTTGATTGCAGTAGTTAATTCAGGGAAGCAACTTCAACAAAATGTTGAAGTTGAAGCTTATTTAGAAAAAATCCATAAAATGGATAGTAGTAATAAAGGAGCTCTTAGTGCGTTGGCCTTGAGTAAGCGCTTAAATGGTCAACCTAAATTAGCTATTCAATTATTAGGCGAAGTTGATGGTTTGGATCCACTAGGTTTTATGACCTTGGGTGATACTTATATTCAACTGGGTGATACAAAACAAGGTTTAGCTACTTATGAAAAGTGGGGAGTGGAGTATCCGAATACATTGTATCCATATTTACGTCAAATTGGGGGGTACGAGTTGATTGGAAATGATCAAATGGCACTTAAATTGACAGAAAGTGCTATGCAGATATTTCCTTCAGAAAATATGTTAACGCTTTTGCAATTGCATTATGCAACAAAACTTAATCAAATTGAAAAAGCCAATTTGATACTGAAAAAAATCAAGCAAAATCCAGAGAATAATAACAATGTTCTTATCCCTTATTATGAAGGGCAACTTGCATTGAATGCCATGGACTATGAGAAGGCAGAAAAATTATTATTGAAAGCACACAATTTATATCCAAGCTACATTTCTGCAGCCATGTTAGGCAAGGCTATGATTGGCAATGGCCATATTGATCAAGCTAAAGCTATGTTCGAAAAGCAGCTAAGTATACAGGGAGCGCCCTCTCCGCAGAAGTTTAGAGGAATTGTTGCGAGTTTTTATACATATATAGGTGATTATAATAAAGCGGCAGGTATGTACAAAGACCTGTTAGTTCAGTTTGGTGAAACAGCTGAGTTGCTTAATAACTTTGCCTTTAATACCTTAATGGCAAACGGTGATCTTGAAGAGGCAATAACTGCTGCGACAAAAGCTGTGGCTCTAGCGCCTGAAAATGGAGATATCTTAGATACCTTAGGTTGGATTCAGTTTAAGGCAAATCAAATGGGTAACGCCTATGTTAATTTATCTAAGGCAGCAGTTATGCAACCTGCTTCTAATGCAATTAATTTACACTTTGCTGAATTATTGATTTCAATGGGAAACATGAAGAAGGCGAATGAGATATTAGACAAGGTTAAGCGTCCAACAAATGTGGAATCTAAACGCTTGATGCAGTTGCGAAGCAAGTTGTAGGTTGAGATTGGTAAAATATCAAAGCTATTAATAGCCCTAACTAATGATGTAGGGCTTTTTAGTTTAGGAAATACACCCTAGTTTGTGTCAGGAATTTTTACAATTTGGACATTCAGTTAGCACGTGAAGTGTATACAACAAAATCCAAAGCCCATTTAAAATAAAATAGTCTTTAAATATCAAGTTCTTATTTGTTTTATTTGTGAGTTGGTATGATGAATGCATTGTTTTGTTTGTGGTTAACATAGAATAAAAGTACAGATTTCTATGGTGCCGAAATGATTGTGTTTTTATAACTTAGAGGTAGACGTAGATGTTTTTAAATAAATTAAGTAAAACGGTTTTTTCTGCAGCGTTGCTTTCCGCTGGTTTGATGTCTTCTTCATCGGCTTTGGCTGGTAATGTTAATGTTGGCGGTGTTGTTTGGGATCCAGCTGACATGTTCGACTTCACTTCAAATTCTCAACTAATTGAAGATTTGCTTGATCCGGGAACAGATGGTGTTTTCGGTACAGCAGACGATGTTGTTAGTTCATTGAATGGTTTCGGTAAAGTGACTGGTATCAATAATACCTTTGAATCTACATTCTGCCCAAGTGGTTGTGAATTAACATTCGAGTTTGGCGGCTATGAAGTTTCAAGTGTAATTGCTGGGGTGAGTGATACGCGCATTGGTTTCACAGGCGGTTGGATTAATTTTTATGTTGATTCTGGAACAGCATATAATGCTAACTCTAAAGCCTCAGCAACTGATGGTGGTGCTCCTTGGTTGTCATTAGCTGCACACGAAATTTATAGTGCAACTCATAGTCAGATGACTAGCTTAAATGCAACCCTATCTTCTTTTGGTGCGGGTGTTGATGCTGGTGTAGGTGCAGGTTTGTTAGACGTAGTTGGTGGCGCAGCCATGGGTAATTTTGATACTAATACTCGTACTGACGGTGCAGATTGGGTGTTTAGCTCAAGCTTCCAACCAATTGGTAATACTACTCCAGATGGTTTTGAATTGTTCGGTACTGCCGACTTCAGAGGCGACTCTATCCCTGAGCCATCTTCACTTGCTTTGTTAGGTTTAGGTATGTTGGGTCTTGGTTTCGGCGCTCGTCGTAAACTAAAGTAAGACTTATATTTGAATTTTAAAAATACCGGCTTAGGCCGGTATTTTTTTGCCTGGATTTTGAGTTAATTTAATCCTTCTTTACTTTTCTGCTTATTGCCTGAAACCTTAGACGCGGTTTAAGATCAGGGATAGGGGCTGCATATTCAATTCTTATTGTTTCCCCACAATTGGAAACTAGCCTGATACAGAGGGCATTAACCCCGAAATGTTGTGTAGATGAGCTTGCAATTTTCAGAGTGAACTTCACATAAATTTCCATTTTTAAGCTCAGCATTTTTCTAGTGAATTACTGTATAAAAATAAAGATTTAGCAATCGGTTGATATTTATTTTTATGATTAGGCTATTATGATGAGAACATAAAGTATATTGGTCAGTGCACTTTTTCTACCTTTGGTTGTTTGTGTTATTGATTTTAATTAGGAGTCTTATTTGTGTTTAAGTATAGTGCGATTGCCTTATCTGTATTGAGTTTAGTGGCATGTGGAGGTGGTGGTGGTTCAACTCCAACTCCAACTCCAACTCCAACTCCAACTCCAACGCCAACTTCGAATGTTGCTCCTTCGGTCAGTATTACGGGACAAAACGCATTTCAGGAATTCGAAAGCGCAGGCTTAACTGCAAACGCCAGTGATACTGATGGCACTATTGCCACTGTTAAGTGGTCGGTAATGTCTGGGCCTGTGATCACATTGACGGGAGAGGACACTCTCAATGTCAGTTTTATTGCGCCTGAAGTAGGTGTTGATACTCAACTGGTTTTGGAAGTGCTGGTAACGGATAATGAAGGTGCAACAGCAAGTAGCGAATTTAGCATCAATATCACTAAAACGCCGACTCAAACGCCATCGACGAACGTTGCTCCTTTGGTCAGTATCACAGGACAAAATACATTTCAGGAATTCGAAAGTGTAGAACTGACTGCAAATGCCAATGATTCTGATGGCAACATTGCGACCGTCCTTTGGTCGGTAATTTCGGGGCCAGCGGTTACTTTGACTGGTGCTGACAATTTTGATATTAGTTTTATTGCGCCAGGTATCGATGTCGATACGTTAATGGTGTTGGAAGTACAGGTAACTGACGATGACGGTGAAACCGCAACAAGTGAATTTAGTGTCACTATCAAACCATTACCGAACGTTGCACCATTGGTCAGCATTGCTGGACTAAATACAATTCAGGAGTTAGAAAGCATAACACTAAGTGCTAATGCTAGTGATCCCGACGGCAATATTACTACTTTCATTTGGTCGGTTATATCTGGCCCAGTAGTTAGCTTGTCAGACGCAGACAAGGCCAATGTAAGTTTTGTTGCCCCCGATGTAGATGTCGATACTACGCTGGTACTAAAAGTCCAGGTAACGGACAATGAAGATGCGATAGCAACTAGCGAAATTAGCATCACTATCACGCCAACGCCAACGCCAACGCCGACGCCGACGCCGACGCCAACGCCGACGCCAACGCCGACGCCAACGCCGACGCCAACGCCAACGCCGACGCCAACGCCAACGCCGACGCCAACGCCGACGCCAACGCCAACTAATCCATTTGCAGATTCAGCTTTACAGTTTTCGTTAGGAACATCGCGTGGGGCAGCTGTGTTTATTGATGATAAATTGTATCTATCTAAAATTAATAGCGGAGGAGATTATTCCTTTGCGATGTTTGCGGATACTCACCTCTCTACCACCAACAATGTGGTAAGTGATGCTGAGGGCATAGGGTTTAACGTTGTCAATTATGTAGAAACTAGTGGTACAACTGCTGAACAAGCAAGTTTAAATTCGACCTTAGTAACAGACGTCGATAACGCGGTTACGTCCATGCAGGGCTATAACGTTAGCTTGGGTTCGGAAGGATTTTCGACCAGTACTGCTTTGGCTAAAACAACCTTAAGAAGCAATCTCAATGGTTATAATGGTCAATGGAAAGATCTGGTATTTAACGGACTAACCATTGATGCTGGTTTAAATCTCATTGCTACTGATGAAGATGGTTGTAGCATAGCCGGTAAGGCAAGTAATGCTGGGAACGACATCTTCAATTTCAGTGTTAATTATAGCGGGTGTGCCAAATCAGGTAATTACGATGGGGTACTTACTCTTGCTGATAAATCATCTAATGTTGAGTTGAATTGGATGGCATTTGATAATGCCAATCAGGGGGTTTTTGGTAGTGTTGATACTAAGTATAGTCAAGACGAATCACTACCACGGACGGGTGAATTGTCGCCAAGTGTATATCTTAGTGCAAGTAGTATTTTAATCACTATTTCAGAACGTATTTATACCGTTCAATATAATGCTGCGGGTAGTACTTTTAACCCATCCTTTTTTGACTATAGCTATAATGATACTCCTCCAGCTTCTATAGCTGGAATTGGCGCCGGTTTGTATCAGGATGCCAATGCAACGGATGGGATAGCGGAAGTAAACAGTAATCTTTCATTTCTAACCTCCACAAAAATGGAGGATATATCCACAACAATAACCTATAAGGACTCGACAAACTCAGACAAGAGTCTCGCCTATTCCGGACTCAATTATATCTCAAGTGATTTTACACTTAACTCGGTGGTTGGGACTTGGGGGCCAGTAGAAATAGGAGCAGACGGAAGTTGGACAGGTAATGTAGGGGGCTGTGATAGTTCTGGTATGGTGACAGTTGGGGAGGAAAATATTTTTAATGTCTCAGTCACTCTTTCAGCATGTCCTGAAAGTGCAAATAATACTATTTATAGCGGAGTTATTGTTGCTTTTTCTGCAGGCAGTTTTTCTCAAAATAATAATGTATTAGTTGCCATCTTATCTTCAGCAGATGCTAAACGTGGATTTAGTGGTGTGATAAACCAATAACGAGTTAGTCTTAGGTAGTAAGCCTAACAGCGATAAAATAGTGATTTGTGCACTGGTTAGTATGAAATTATTGCTGTAATTGTAATGGTATCACTGTGTATTGTTACTGGGGGGGGGGATTACAATTGGTAATGATAATATGTGGGTTTAAATCAAACTCACGGCAAAACGGCAGGTAGTTTAGGGATGCAAACTAAGGGTAAATGTTTTTAATATACCAGTTCATTACTATTCTAATGTACGGTTTTCAATAAGCCATCTGAAGATTTCAGCGTATGACAACAAAAAAATACCGACCTAAGCCGGTATTTTTAAATCAGATATTATTTTTATTTGTGTTTACGACGTACACTGAATCCAAGGCCCAACATGCCCAAGCCGAGTAAAGCAAGTGAAGATGGCTCAGGGATAGAGTCGCCTCTGAAGTCGGCAGTGCCAAACAGCTCGAAACCATCAGGGGTAACACCATTATTTGGGATGGGCTGGAAACTCGAAGTGAACACCCAGTCTGCACCGTCAGTTTGAGTATTGGTATCAAAATTACCCATGGCTAAGCCGCCCATTACGTCTAATAAACCGGCGCCTTCACCTGCATCAGTACCACCACCAAAATCGTTCAGTGTTGCATTTAAACTAGTCATTATACCATGAGTTGCGCTAAAGGTTTCGTGAGCAGCTAACTCTAACCAGATTGGTCCATTTGTAGCTGAGGCCTTAGAGTTACCGTTATAAGCAGTGTCTGAATCAACATGAAACCTGATCCACCCACCGGTAAAACCTAGAAGGGTATCTGAACCAGAAGCGACAACGCTGCTTACTAGATAGCCACCGAATTCATAGGTTAGCTCACAACCACTAGGGCAAAATGTCGCTTCAAAGGTATTGTTTATGCCAGTCACTTTACCAAAACCATTGAGTGTATTGACTACGTCGTCAGCAGTACCGAAAATATTGTCAGCACCTGGATCCAGTAAATCTTCAATTAAATTAGAATTTGAAGTGAAGTCGAATAAGTCACCAGGATCCCAAACTACACCGCCAACATCCACGGCCATTGCACTGGTCGACATAATACCTGCTACCATACCGCATAAAAGTGTTTTTTTAATATTCATTTCATTCCGCCTTGTTTTAATGATTAGTCCAATTTATCAGTTTAAAACAACAGCTGTACTACCTTATCAGCAAAAAAACTGTACGATTAATGTACAGCAAGATAAAGGCCATATTATTTAAGAATGTATTAAATAATTGATAATAAACAAAAAAAATAAAATAAACTCGACGTCTGAAAAATCACCAATTTTCAATGTGTAAAAAATTACGACACTATTTTGAGCATTGAATCAATGTTTCGACGCTGGCTACGCATGGGTAGGCCCTTTTTAAATCCTATTCTGAAGAACATAATGGCTGTGGCTGATGCCCCTAGTTGTTCGGCTAAACCTTTTTCTACGTCGCTCAGTTCGTTTGTTAGTAATGGGTCTAAAGCAGGTTTGGCTAGAGTTAATACTCCTGGAGCGGCATAGGGATGGACAGACAATCCAAGTTTGGTCGCTGCTAACCAAAACCGCAGCATCTGCTGGCCTGCTTTAACCATGTCTAATCTGCTCTCACCGGATGCTGTGAGCAGACATAAGCCAGGTGATAACTTTATGGGTAAGGTTACTGAACGAATGGCAATCATCTTGCTGGCGCCAATTTTGTTTAGTTTTTGCATATTTCGCCAGGTACTAATGTAACGAAAAATTGGTCGTGCAAAAGGTTCTATGCCCAGCATACCCAAAGTCATGCCTTGTGAAGGTGCGGGATCTTCAAAATTAACTGTTTGGAATAGCTCACTGTGCAACGATTCTGCCTTAAATCTAATGGATTCAGCTTTTTTTATGAGGGGGAGGTAATTGTTGATCTCTTTTCTATCAGTGAAAGTGTGTAGTTGACAGTTTTCATCATTCAAACTTTCCGATAATTGTCGGCCTATATTAACATCCAGCTTTCCGCTGAACGGGAACCGCCTGTCTGTATGTCTATCAGGGATGTATTTAGCAAGCTCACAATCATCTGCTTCTAACTTTTGGTTCGTTTGAGACGAAAAACTGACTACAGCAACATGCATGGGATCATCGTCTGGGAAGTAATTTAACTCTGTATCAATACCTAAGGATTTTGCTTGCAGCTTTATAGCTTCCAATACGTTACCTATAGCCAAATCTGTAAGTACGTAGGTTTGGTCAGTTGCCTTACCACTTAGCTGTGGATCACTCCAGATAGATAAATCACCGGTGTCATGCCAAACATACTGCCAAGGCTGCGAATTATCCGCAGAGGGAGAATACAAAGCAGCTTTTATGATGGCGGCTTTAAGTTGGGCGTCTAGCAACATAGAGGTGATACCTTATTTAAATATTAAATGCTTGTTTGGCGGCGGCCAGACTTGCCTGAAATTCAGGGCTATGATGTCCATTGGGAATATGAGTTAATTCCATTTGATTCATATAAGGGTCCCAATGCATACCTTCAGGGGCGCAGATTAAGTCACCACGACCCAGTAATATCTTAACGGCATAAGCCGCTGCTACCCCGGCGCTCATGGTGCAGCCAATAATGGTAGAAGGACCTCGTTTTTCTTCCAAATTAAGTCTAGTTGGATCAACAAGATATTGGCTTTGTAAACTTGCTGGGGCTAATCCTAAATAAAAACGCAAATACTGCTCAGTTTGTGAATGCCCTTGCATGCCAAAATATTCTTCGAAGGTCATCTTGCCAGGCATAAAACATAGAAATGCAGTGCCCATTCCCAATGGAGCCGCGGTAACCGCTGGAATTGACATTTTTGCACACATTTCGAACACTTTACGTCTTGCATCCATGGCAAAAAAATCTAGGCTATCAATGTATAGATCCACTCCAGTCAAAAATTCTTCGACATTTTCTTCGTTTACACCTTGAGGAAAACTCTGAAGTTCAACTTCAGGATTGATATCAGCTAAAACCTTGTTCATTACATCCATTTTGGGTTTGCCAACAGTGGACATCATCGCACCGACTTGGCGATTGAAATTCTCAACTCCAAATTCATCAAAGTCTGCAAGGTTAAACTTACCAACTCCCAGTCTGGCCATGGTCTGTGAGTGAATTCCTCCTACTCCACCACATCCGGCAATAGCTACTCTTTTGGTTTTCAGTGTTGCTTGTTCTTTTTCAGTGAACCAACCTATGTTGCGAGAAAAAGCTTTATCGTAATTAAAATTTTCAGTGGTCATATCTTTTTCTCTAGTCACGTAGCGCAGTATGGATAAAGCGCTAGCTGAGGGATTAATTGTTTTTCCAGTAGTTTAAAAAGGTCTAGTACTTCGGGGTTTAAGTTGCTAGTGAAATTTTCTCTACTTAATAAAAAAAGAGCGCGTATGCCGTGATAGTCTAATTCTTCACCACATTGTTCAAACTTAAGCCCGAGTCTTTCTAGCCTTCTGCACAACCTAGGCTCTACCACCACAAACATATGGCTATGATTACACATTTTGACCATTGCAATCACACTCAAATATAAACCTATTGCAATGTTAGGAAAGTTACGTCTTTCTTCGTCTGAAAAAGCATTTTCTCCCTTAATATCATTGAGAATAAAGGGTTTGTTTTTTTCATCCAAACGTCGTCTAAAACTCGAAGGCACGGATAATCTGGAAATTTCACCAAAACGCCCGCGGGTTAAACTATCAGGATCGATCACTTCTTTTTGCACTGATTCTGCACAATGTAACTCAAAAGGTAATTTACTGTTCGGGCTAGTGTTTGGAGGAATAACCAGTCTGACTGTGCCAGCGAAGACTCCGGTTCTTTTATGTTTTAATAGTATAGAAAATGAATAAGGATCACATTCGTCTACTTCTACCCCTTTAGAATTCACTGGCTCCCAGCCTAACTCATCCGCATAAACAGTATGACGAATTCTATAAGATTCTTGTTTCAGTTCTTCGGTATCGGCTAAGACGATCTCAAAATACAGGTCAAAATTTTCAGCGAGTGTCATTGCCATATGAATTCCTTAGCACTATTAGTTTCAACTTCAGAGCACAGTATATTATTGTCTTTTATTAACTTCATTAAATTACACTCATCATTACTTCTAATTACTATAAAGCAGAAGGTGCAGAAGGTAAGGAAATTTTTAGTTTAGTTTTCATCTTTTTACGGCGTTTTTATTGAGAAAAATTCCCTTGGATACAAAATGACCCGCCTGAAACAGTCCGTCGTTCTGTTGTTGATCCATACTTTGATCGACTAATGAAAAATCCCTATGTCTCATTGGATATTATTTGTGATAAAGTTTGGCATGTACATAAAAATTATGAAAACAATGATTTGCTTCGCGATTTACTGCAAAAGCCTTGTTTTTTAATTAAATGCCAATAATTAGGTGTCAAAGTTCTTAAGTCAGTGTTTTCCCTATACAGAATCTGCAAATCACACTACATTTTTAAA
>TARA_R110002167_G_scaffold35981_26_pt1 | contig 10666 bp, 8 predicted proteins | sample TARA_R110002167 | Tara Oceans TARA_R110002167 (sample SAMEA4398238) | marine metagenome | biome: Polar Biome; feature: [MES] marine water layer (ENVO:01000295) within the mesopelagic zone...; material: water (ENVO:00002006), including particulate matter (ENVO:01000060) such as...... | reverse complement strand
TCGCCAAACTTGGCTCCTAACTGTGTTAAGGCATTGGCCAATTTTCTTGAGCGCTTGGCAAAGTCTTTGTAAGTGTAGCGGTGACGTGGGTTGTCTGCTGTCACTGAAACAATTTCTGTTTCTGGAAAGTTACGCTCGGCATGAACTAATATTGAAGAAATCATCAATTGTGAATTCATCATCAATGCTTGCATTTTATGGTCCTTTTTTCGAATTATTGGATTAAAAACCCCAAGGTTAAAATGTTAACCTTGGGGTAAAATATAGACTGATTTCTACCAGGCTGAAACGCCACCATCAACGGCGATAGTTTGGCCATTCATGTAAGAATTGCCCGGAGACAACATCAAAATCATCGTGTTAACAATTTCTTGTGGCTGAGCCAAACGCTTAATAGGTGTTCCGCGGGCCAGTTGAGCTTGGCTTTCGGGCGAGTCGTGATCTTTTAATATTGCGGTCGGGCTATAAAACGGACAAATAGCATTACAGCGAATGCCTTTCCTTGCGTATTCAACTGCCGCGGTTTTGGTTAAACCGGCAACGGCATGTTTCGCCGCCGCATAAGCGCCGCCTTTGGGTGCCCCACCAATACCAGCCATCGAACTGACATTTAGAATATGCCCAGAGCCTTGACTCATCATGGCTGCAATTTGATACTTCATGCCAAAGAGTACCCCTTTGACATTGACATCCCATTGTTTATCCATGGTTTGCTCAGTTAATAAATGCAGAGGCGACATTTCGTGAGCGATACCGGCATTGTTGACAGCAATATCAACACGGCCAAAGTGTTGCATTGCGTTATCTACCATGGCTTTGCAATCTAGCTCATTAGCAACATCGCAGCGTTGACTGATTATATTGCCAGCATTACTCCCTGCCAAGGCGACGGTTTGAGCGAGATGCTCTTCATTAATGTCACTGATAACTAAACGACAGCCGCGTTTCACTAAACCTAAGCTTAGTAAACGGCCAAAACCGCTTCCGGCTCCCGTGATGAGGGCTACTTGCCCGCTAAAATCGAGTAATTCATCCATTATTTTGTCCTTATCTTTCTTATTTTATTGAAATTGGGTTTGCTTGCATAAAGGTCAACAACACATTACTGAGCGCTGTAGCTTGATCTTCTTGTAAAAAATGTCCGCCTTGTTTAATTATGGTATGGGCTTGTCCCTGACAACCGGGTATCAGCTTTTGCATAATATGATCACCGCCTGCAGTGACCGGGTCACTGTCGCTAAAGGCGGTAATAAAGGGTTTGGTAAATTGTTGTAATACCTGCCAGGCACGTCTATTGGCATCACTGGCCGGATCGTCTGGTGTGACAGGCACTAATAAAGGAAATTGCCTTACTCCGGCTTTGTAAGATTCATCGGGAAAAGGCGCATTGTAGGCATTGAGAGTTGGTACACTGAGTTCGGTTACTGTGGCACCTTTAATCACGCCGGCGACTGGAAATATTTGTACTTCTTGAGAAAAAGTTTTCCATTTCATAAAGGCCTCCCCAGCAGGATGACAACCAGTAGGCAGCATAGTGTTAGCGGCTAATACTCGGGCGAAAAGGGTATTATGTTCAGCTACCAGCCTCAGACCTATCAAGCCTCCCCAATCTTGGCACACCAAGGTAATGTCAGATAGTTTCAGTTCAGTAACTAAGGCTCTAATCCAATCAACATGGCGTTGATAAGTATAATCGCTCTGCTTGGTGGGCTTGTCTGACTTACCAAAGCCAATTAAGTCTGGGGCAATAACCCGATAGCCCGCTGCGACAATGGATGAAATCATGTGACGATATAAAAAGCTCCAACTTGGCTCACCATGCAACATCAGCACAATTTCGCCATCATGGGGGCCTTCATCAACATAATGCAGCTTAAGGCTTCCGCCTTCTTGATCACTGACATTTAAATAGTGTTCTGCAAAAGGATAATCCTCAATAGCAGCGAAACAAGCTTTAGGAGTGCTTAAATAATCCAAAATAAACCTTATGTGAAAATAATGTAAAATAGATGTTTACTGATTAGAACATCAAAAGGTGCAATAAAAGTCAACTTGTGTAGATTGATAAATCAATATGAGTTTAATGAATACAACTTAAGTTTAGCGTTATAACTGAGTTTTATAGGTCAACATAAAACCAATAAATTTGGATGATTGACAAGCCTAGCCTACTATCATCTAACTTAATGTTATCTGGTAGGACGTGTTTATGACGCAAAATTCAATACAAGCTGTTGCCTATGAACTTGTAGAACAAGGAGTTGACAGCAATGTTGCAGTGCTGTGGATGCAAAATCCGCCTGTTAATGCCTTGTCAAAAGCAGTAAGAGTAGGGTTGATTTCTGCACTTCAGCAAGCCTTGGCTGACGATTCGGTTAAAGTTATTGTTATTTCCTCTAAGCAAAATTTGTTTTCGGGTGGTGCCGATATCAGTGAGTTTTCTGGTGGTGACTTTGAGCCCCCTTTACCTGCTGTGTTGGAATTGATTGAAAACGCCAATAAACCAATAGTGGCGGTGCTTAATGGTCCCGCCTTTGGTGGTGGATTGGAAGTCGCTCTATCTTGTCATTATCGGGTGACGTTTGCGGCCAATAAAGTGGGTTTGCCAGAAGTCAATTTGGGTATTCTTCCTGGTGCAGGAGGGACTCAACGTTTACCTCGCTTGGCTGGTGTTGCTCAAGCACTCGATATGATTGTATCGGGTCGTCCGGTTGCAGCTAAAAAATTGGCTGGTGTATTTGATCTCGTTGTTGAACAAGCAGAAAACTTATTAAAAGAGGCTATGGCCTTTTGCGCTGCACTCATTAGTGACGGCGCTGCAGTCAAAAGAACCTGCGATATCACAATTGATCCGAGCACTGCACCAGCAGAGCTCTTTGCTCAGTATCGTCAGGGTATAGCTAAACAAGCCAGAGGCTTTTTTGCGCCAGAGCGCTGTATTCAAGCCGTTGAAGCGGCGGTTAGTTTACCTTTCGATGCAGGTTTAGTGCGCGAAGGTGAGTTGTTTATGCAATGCATGGCGTCAAAAGAAGCGCGTGCGCAACAACATTTCTTTTTTGCTGAACGTGCAGCTTCCCATGTTAAAGACTACGACAAAAGCACGCCCGTCAGAGATATTCAGAAAGTCGGGATTATTGGAGCTGGCACCATGGGTGGCGGTATCGCCATGAATTTTGCCAACGCAGGAATTCCGGTCACGCTGTTAGAATTGAAAAAAGAGGCCTTAGATAAGGGCTTAGCGCTTATTCGCAAAAATTATGAAAATTCTGCGAAGAAAGGCAAATTGACCGTCGCGCAAGTTGAAGAACGCATGAGCTTATTAGGCGGCTCAACTAGCTACAGCGATTTAGCTGATGTTGATTTGGTGATTGAAGCGGTATTTGAAAAAATGTCGGTAAAACAAGAGGTGTTTAAGTCATTAGATGCCGTGTGTAAACCAGGTGCAATATTGGCCTCGAACACGTCAACCTTGGATCTAAATGAAATAGCAGCAGCGACGAAACGGCCGCAAGATGTCATTGGCTTGCACTTTTTTAGCCCCGCGAACGTTATGAAATTACTTGAAGTAGTCAAAGGTGAAAAGACCTCGGCTGATGTAATTAAAACTACCATGATGATGGCCAAGAAAATTAATAAGGTTGCTGTGCTGGTTGGTGTGTGTTTCGGTTTTGTGGGTAACCGCATGATTGAATGTTACGGCCGTGAAGCAAATCGCCTGATGCTTGAAGGTGCAAGCCCTGAGCATGTCGATAAAATTATTTATGACTTTGGTATGCCCATGGGGCCCTTCACTATGGGGGATATGGCTGGCCAAGATATCGGTTATTTTGTACGTCAATCCCGTCAAGAATTTATTAAACATGATCCCAGTTACTGCATTATTGCAGATAAATTAGTCGAACAAGGACGAGTTGGATTGAAAGTAGGCAAGGGCGCTTATTTATACGCTGAAGGGAGCCGCACGCCAATCCCTGATCCTGCGGTTGCAGAGATCGCAAAACAGGAAGCTGATCGTCTTGGCATCAAACAACGTAAAATCAGTGAGCAAGAAATACTCGAGCGAATTATTTTCCCATTGATAAACGAAGGGGCTCTGATTTTGGAAGAGGGCATTGCTGCAAAATCGAGTGACATTGATGTGATCTATGTCTATGGATATGGTTTCCCAGTTTATCGCGGTGGACCGATGCAATATGCCGATGAAATTGGCTTAAAAACAGTTTATGACGCCATGTGTAAATATCGTGATGAGTTAGGTGAGTATGGCGGTCACTGGTTCCAACCAGCACCATTATTGAAAAAACTAGCTGAGCAAGGCAAACGTTTTTCTGACCTTTAATCTGGGTCTTGGATTTTAACCTACGCTAAGTTACTGAGTTAGCTTGGTATTAAAAGAGTAAATATTATGAAAGAAGCTGTAATTGTCTCTACCGCAAGAACACCGATTGGCCGAGCTTATAAAGGAGCTTTTAATAATTTAGAAGCACCTAGCCTAGGTGGTCATGCCATTCGTGAAGCGGTAAAGCGCTCTGGTGTTGATCCCGCTAGTATTGATGACGTGATCATGGGCAGTGCGTTAACCCAAGGTAGTGGCGGTATGAACATCGCTCGCTTAGCGGCATTAGCCGGTGATTTGCCAGTCACTGTTGCTGGTATGACCCTTGACCGTCAATGTAGCTCGGGCATGTACGCTATTGCTACGGCAGCAAAACATATTATTACTGACAATGTGCCGATTATGGTGGCCGGTGGTTTAGACTCGATTAGTCTAGTGCAAAACAAAAGCATGAATACTCATCGCATGGTTGACCCCGCATTGGTGAAAAAACACCGTGACATTTATATGCCTATGCTACAAACCGCTGAAATCGTAGCTAAACGCTATGGGATTAGCCGTGATGCACAAGACGAATACGCATTTCAAAGCCAAATGCGCACTGCAGCCGGACAAGCTGCAGGCAAGTTTGATGATGAAATAGTGCCAGTTTCTGCAACACAAGTGGTTTTCAATAAAGAAACAAAAGAAGAAAGCTTTCATCAAATCACTTTGAGTAAAGACGAAGGCAATCGCGCTGAAACAACTTTGGTTGGTTTGCAAAGCTTGAAGCCGGTAATTGAGGGGGGTGTTATCACCGCAGGAAATGCCAGCCAACTTTCAGATGGGGCTTCTGCATGCGTCATGATGGACGGTAAGCTTGCGGAAAAATCAAACTTGACTCCACTGGGTGCTTATCGTGGTATCGCTGTGGCGGGGTGCGAGCCGGATGAAATGGGTATTGGCCCAGTTTTCGCTATCCCCAAATTATTAAAGCAGCATGGCCTAACTATGAAAGATATAGGCCTTTGGGAACTAAATGAAGCCTTTGCAGTGCAAGTGCTTTATTGCCGCGACAAGCTAGGTATTCCTGATGAATTACTTAACGTTAACGGTGGTGCGATTTCTATCGGTCATCCTTATGGAATGAGTGGTGCCAGAATGGTCGGTCATGCCTTGATCGAAGGTAAACGTCGTGGTGCTAAATATGTGGTTTGTACCATGTGTATTGGCGGTGGTATGGGCGCAGCAGGCTTGTTTGAAGTTTTTTAAAAGCTAGTAAAATCTAGCTACGAGCTACGAGCACCGAGCTTCGAGCGAAAAACCGTGCACTGAGCTAGAAAAATAAAGTTTAAACGCTTTTTCTTTCGCTCGCAGCTCGGTGCTCGAAAACTCGTAGCTAAGGCTAAGGCTAAGGCTCAGAGAATCGAGAAAACAAAAATTATTTAAGAGGTAGTTATGCAAGGTTATAAAGCACCACAAAAAGATTCATTGTTCGTGATGAACGAATTGCTTGGTTTTGACAAGCATTATGCAGACTTAGGGTTTGATGATGCTTCGCCCGATATGGTTGAAGCGATTTTTGCTGAAGGGGCTAAATTTACTGAAAATGTACTAGCGCCAATTAATGCTAGCGGCGATGAAGAAGGTTGTGTTTGGAAAGACGGTGTTGTTACAACACCAGCTGGATTTAGAGATGCTTATCAGCAATATGTCGACGGTGGCTGGCCATCGATGACTCATCCTGAAGAGTTTGGTGGTCAAGCACTACCTTACTCTCTTGGTACTATTCTGGCAGAGTGGTTTTCTGGTGCAAATCATAGCTGGGCAATGTATCCCGGTTTGAGTCACGGTTGTATGGAAACCTTAAAAGCCCACGGCAGCGACGAACTGAAAAAGCAGTATTTACATAATTTAGTATCTGGTAAGTGGACTGGAACCATGTGTTTGACTGAGTCACACTGTGGCTCTGATTTAGGCATGTTAAAAACCAAAGCCGTGCCCAATGCGGATGGCTCTTACAATATTACTGGTACCAAAATTTTTATCTCTGCCGGTGAACATGATTTGTCTGACAATATTGTACATATTGTTATTGCTCGTTTGCCCGATGCGCCGAGCGGTACAAAAGGCATATCATTATTTGTTGTACCTAAGTTTCTTGCCGGACCAAATGGTGAAAAACTCGAGCGTAATGCTGTCAGCTGCGGTTCGATTGAACACAAAATGGGCATTAAGGCGAGTGCAACTTGTGTTATTAATTTTGATGAAGCCAAAGGATTTTTGGTCGGTACTGAAAATCGTGGTTTAAATTGCATGTTCACCTTTATGAATATGGCGCGAATTGGTACTGGTTTGGAAGGTTTGGCTGCGACTGAAGCGGCTTTCCAAGGCGCATTAACTTACGCTAAAGACCGTTTGCAATTCCGCTCAGTCAGCGGTATTAAAAATCCGAATGGACCGGCCGATCCGATTATTCATCACCCTGATGTGCGCCGTATGTTGTTGACGCAGAAAGCCTTTCGTGAAGGCGAGCGCGCGATGGCCATGTATTGTATGCAATTAGTTGATGTCGGTTTGTATTCTGCTGATGAAAAAGCCAAACAAATTGGTGAAGGAAAATTGGCTTTGTTAACGCCAATATTAAAAGCTTTTTTAACCGAGACGGCACAAGAATCAACCAGCTATGGTATGCAAGTTTACGGTGGTCACGGTTACATTAAAGAGTGGGGCATGGAGCAACTTGCTCGTGATACCCGTATTTGTACTATGTACGAGGGCACAACCGGTATACAGGCTATCGACCTATTAGCCCGTAAAGTGGCAGGCTCGAATGGAGAACTACTTAAGTTGTTCATTCAAGAGATTAAAGAATACTGCCTCAGTATTCGCGACAAAAGCCAGTTTAATGCTTGGTCAAATACCATTAACAAACATTGTGATGAATGGGCGCAGATCACCTCAGACATTATGCAACGGGCGGCAAATAATCCTGAAGAATTAGGGGCTGCGTCAGTAGACTACTTGATGTATTCAGGTTATGTCACAGTTGGTTATTTCTGGTTAAAAATGGCGGTAACTGCCCAGCAGAAAATAGACTCAGGTGATTATAGCGACAGTGTGGGTGACGAAGCCTTTTACCAAGCAAAATTACACACGGCTAAGTTCTATTTTGACCGTATGCTTACTCGTACGCGTTCTTTAGTTTCAGCAATGGAGTCTGGCGCTGAGAACTTAATGAGCATGGATGAAGAGTTGTTTTATCTAGGTTAATAGTTTAGCTACGAGCTGAGAGCTACTAGCTAAAAATAAAATGAGTATAAAGGCGGATGACAGGCAATTAATTGTGAGTCGTTCGCCTTTTTTTGTGATGTAAGGAAATAAAAATGAACCATCGATTCATTGATGTTGAAGGGGTAAAACTGCATTACGTTGAAGCTAAGCCCGACAAACCAGCTGGAACTATTATTTTTTTACATGGCTTTCCAGAATATTGGGCGAGTTGGCAACAACAAATGAACTATTTTGGCCACCAATATCAAGTTATTGCGCCTGATCTGCCGGGTTATAATTTAAGTGACAAACCCGACGATATTGCCTTTTATCAGCTAGCAAAGCTGGTTCCTTTTATGGCCAAGTTTGTGCAACAAGTTTGCAAAGCCAACAGCGCGGAGCATCCAGTATTTTTAGTGGCCCACGATTGGGGCGGTGCAATCGCTTGGCCCTTAGTCGCTTTTTATCCGCAGTTATTTAAGAAATTGATCATTCTTAACGCGGCTCACCCAAGTACCTTTACCCGTGAAATGTACTGTAATCCAGTGCAACAAAAAAAGAGCGACTATATACATCATTTAACCGCCCCAGATGGACCAAGTCGGGTGCGACAAAATGACTTTTTTTTACTAAGGAAAATGTTGTTTGAAGGTACATGCCGGACCATTTTTGATGATATACAGCGAGCAGACTATTTAGTTGTGTGGCATCAAGCCAAAGCGGTTGAAGGTATGTTGTCTTATTATCTTATGATGCCCCAACAGCCACCCTTACTTGATGAAACAGGCGACCGTCAAAAGCTGATGAAGCAGGCAGTAAAAATACCTAATATCCGTATAAGCGTTCCAACCCTAATTTTATGGGGTGAGCAGGACGAGGCCTTTGTCAGTGACGTTTTATCGGGTATAGAGGAATATGTAAGCGATTGTCAGATAATCCGCTTTAGAGATGCCACCCATTGGTTGCATCATGAACAGCCTCAGACAGTGGCAAAATATATTGAAGAGTTTATTACGGTAGTTGAATAAAATTAGGGCAATAAAAAACCGCAAAGTTGTTTACTACTTTGCGGTCCAGGGATTTCTAATGACAGTTCACTACGCTGTCATTAGGTATGACGCATTGTATAGGTCAAAAGTTTAATTTTTGTGAAGATAAATTAAAATTTCTTAGTTATATATCATGCACTTTTGTCACATAAGCCGTTTTTATGGCGTTTTTACCACTGTAAGTCGCTGATAGTTTTGTGTCATTTTTTGTAAAAGCTCTGTTTTTATTGGAGTTAAAGCTCCTTAAATAGTGCTAGTTGATGAAAATAAAGCTTATGACTTTTAAAAATAACAGAATTATAGGATATTGGGTCAAACCTATTATTAGGGGGCGAAATTGGATTGGATTAAGTATAAAAGGTAAATGAAGTGATGATAAACGGAGTCATAAAATCTAAATGAAAGCACCCCATTGGATGAACGTTAATAAAGATCTAATAATAGGCGCATTTACTGGTCTTGTATTAGGTTTACCTCAGGGTTTAAAAGAGATACCGCTGCTCAGTCAAGGGATTGGATATTCAGATATGTGGGCCATGTATACTGGGATCAGTGTTTTATTTGGATTTTTTGTGGGCGTCCATTTGATTAGTCGAGCTAATCCTGAGCCGAAAAAGCGAGCCGCTTTTGCTTGTATATTAGTTATCTCACTATCGTTTGGTTTTTTGCCTTTTTTCCGAGTTTGGTTTACCCAAGGTCTTGAAAGCTTAAGTATTCAAGTACCTATTTTTATGGCTCTAGCTATGGCGATGATGTTGGGTGGGGCAGTGAGTCACTGGTTTAGTAAAAAAGTGACCCAGCAACAAGAGTAATGAATAAAACGAAACGGCCTCAAAGGATATGTAGGGCAGAAATGAGCAGTGAGTCACAAGCTTCTAGCTAGAAAAGATAAAAAAATAGGTTAACACTAAAAAAATGGACGCAAGTAATACGTCCGTTTAAAGTCAAAGTGTTAGCTAGAGATGCTTGCAAAACACAATTTTGTCGTCACCGCTAGCATAATACTCAGGTATCACTGCTACTTGTTTGTATCCACATTTAGGATAAAAATTTCTGGTGCGTTCATACTCAGGTAAGCCAGAAGTTTCTACTAGTAGCACTCTGACCAATAGTGTTTTCAGTTTATCTTCGATAAATGTGATTAACGTAGAGCCAACACCATAACCTTGGAACTGTTGGAGTACAGCTATCAATAATAAATTCCAAGTGCCTTCGGTCATGCGTTCTGGTGAGCAATAAGCTACAGCGATTATTCCTGCGTCTTCTTGCTCCCAAATGAACCACATATCTTCAGTTTCCTGATTAAAATAATTCACTGTCATTTCATCAATATATTCTGATGGAAACATGTGGTTATCATCAATAATTGACTTTACTTTAGGTAAGTCTGATTTGTTCATTTCACGGATGTATTTTTGATTTCCCAAGGTTTTATACTCAATTTTTAGTTAATAGAAAATCCATTAAAAACACATATGTTTTAAATGGTTATGCAAGCGAGCAAGTATTTTTGCTAGTCATTGATTACATTAGTGTATAAAAAATCACCAGAAAGTATTAATTAAAAGGGCATAGAATGACGAGTGGAGACTATCTCACTGGTCGATGTATCTCAATACTTTCAATTCACCATGGAAGCAAACTTGTTTACATTCTTTTTTGTCATTTGCAGCCCCAAAGTTCAAAGGCTTTATATTAGGTTTAAAAGTGTCGTTGGAAGCAAAATAATGGTGAATTAGGCATCACTTTATGTTTTAATTTCAACAACGAGGTTCGAGAATTAGATTGACATAATCCTTTTCCAATCAAACCCGATACGCATAATGTCTTTTTTTTAGCTTGCAGTTGAAAACTCAAGCCTAACTTCTAAAATTAAGACATAAAAAAACGGCCCTAAATTGGGCCGCTTTCTAAGGATTAATGGTATTAGTCCTCAACACTGTCTTGCACTTAGCAAGCTACTCGTCGCTTGACGCTCCCAGCCGCTATTAGATTCTATCGTTCAATACAGCAACAATGGGTGATTCGT
>TARA_R110002167_G_scaffold35735_1_pt1 | contig 10668 bp, 10 predicted proteins | sample TARA_R110002167 | Tara Oceans TARA_R110002167 (sample SAMEA4398238) | marine metagenome | biome: Polar Biome; feature: [MES] marine water layer (ENVO:01000295) within the mesopelagic zone...; material: water (ENVO:00002006), including particulate matter (ENVO:01000060) such as...... | reverse complement strand
TGATGTTGAGAAAGAAATTAAGACTCCAGAGCTAAAGTTTATTAGTAGTAGTAATGATCGGTCGGGTTTTTTAATTTACAAGTCTAATGCCAAGGTTGAACTTTTAAATTAAAATTAATGAAAGGAGTATTAGCTATTTTAGGCGGAGGTAATCTTGGACAACAAATTGCACATTTTGCAATCACAGATAAACACTATGATAAGGTAATCTTTTTTGATGATTTTACTCATGAAAGTAGTATTTTAGGACATAATATTATAGGTGGCACTAATGCTATAGAAGAAAGTTATGAAAAAGGCCTTTTTAATGAGCTTTTAATTGGGATAGGATATAAACATTTGCAGAAAAGAGAAGAACTTTATGATGTTTTTTTAGATAAAGTGCCTTTTGGAAATATTATTCATTCTTCATGTTGGATAGACTCCACTGCACAGATAGGTCAAGGGACAATTTTATATCCGAATGTTTGTGTAGATGCAAATACAGTAATTGATGCAAATACAGTAGTAAATATTTCGAGTTCGATAGCTCACGATACGTATATAGGAAAACATTGTTTCTTGTCGCCAAATGTAGCTATTGCTGGATTTGTTAAAGTAGGGGCTAAAAGTATTTTAGGTATAAATTCAACAATCATAGATAATATTGAGATAATATCAGAAACTCAACTTGGAGGAGGAACTGTTGTAATTGAGAGTTTAAATGAAAAAGGACTGTATGTTGGTAACCCGGCAAGATTTATAAGATAGACATGATACCATTTAATAAACCCTTTTTAGTAGGTAAAGAAACAGAATACATAAAAGAAGCTGTTAATTCAGGAAAAATATCCGGTAATGGTTTGTTTACAAAAAAATGCCAGACTTTTTTCGAAGAGTCATTTGACTTTAAAAAAGCATTATTGACAACATCTTGTACAGATGCTTTGGAAATGGCAGCCATGTTGATTGATATAAAGCCCGGTGATGAAGTTATAGCGCCATCGTACACATTTGTATCCTCTGTTTTGGCTTTTACTCGTCAGGGAGCTAAAATTGTTTTTGCTGATAGCAGGAGAGATCATCCAGGAATAGATGAGAAAAGTATAGAAAAGCATATTACCTCAAAAACCAAAGCTATTGTTGTTGTGCATTATGCTGGGGTAGCATGTGATATGGATGTAATAATGAATATTGCAAATAAGCATAATTTATATGTTATAGAAGATGCCGCTCAGGCCATAGATTCTTACTATAAAGGAAAGGCTTTGGGTAGTATAGGACATCTTGGTGCTTTTTCGTTTCATGAAACGAAAAATATTATATCTGGAGAAGGGGGGTTGTTAACTATTAATGATTTACGTTTTGTAAATCGTTCTGAAATACTTTGGGAAAAAGGTACAAACCGTTCTGCATTTTTTAAAGGTGAAGTTGATAAATATGGCTGGGTAGATACCGGCTCTTCTTTTTTGCCATCTGAACTTATCGCTGCGTTTTTATTTGCTCAATTAGAACACTTAAAAGAGATTCAAGATAAGCGTAAAAAGATTTGGGAAACTTATTATTATGAGCTACATGACTTGCAAAAGGCGGGAAAAATTGAGTTAGCGGTAATTCCCGATTTTGCAACAAACAATGCTCATATGTTTTACGTGACCACTAAAAATATAGAAGAGAGAGATGCCTTAATCACTTATCTTAAGTCTAATAATATACATGCCGTTTTTCATTATCTTTCCTTACACCAAAGCCCATATCATATAAAGAATTTAAAAGGAAATATCCAAGAACTACCAGAATCTGATAGGTACGCTAATTGTTTGTTACGTTTGCCTTTATATTTTAGCTTAAAAGTTGAAGAAGTAGAAGGTATTGTAAATACTATTAAGGCTTTTTATAAATGATATTGCATATAGTTGACGACGAAAAATTCTTACTAACAACTATTACTACTTTTGAAACTATTTTTCCAAATGAAAATTGTTTTTTAGTAGGTGTTGAAGGGACCTCATATAATCGTCTAGAAGATTTAAAATCACTTGCTCATATTGAGTATAGAAATACAAGAACAAAGGAATATAATCAGAAGTTTTTGGAATTGGTTAAAGGGGCATCATTACTTATTTTTCATAATATTTATAAGACCTATAAATTAGAATTAATAAATAATTTTAAAGGAAATATTAAAATAGCGTGGATTTTTTGGGGAGCGGAATTATATGGATTGAACCCTAAATTTAATGCCCTATTGCCAATAACACAAAAAGCTTATTTAAAGAGTTTGCCTTTAAGCACTCGTCTTAAAAAATGTGGGCCTTCAAAATTAAAAAATAGATATTACTGGGGTCTACTCAAAAGAGCATTAAATAATAAGATTGATTATATCTTAACGAATTTAGAAGAAGATATAGCGCTTCTTGAATACTATACTAAAACGTCAAGTAAGAGAAAATGGTTTACTTATTATAATTTTAATGAAAATAATATAATATCAAATCGTATAATTGATAAAAAACATATACTTATAGGGAATTCAAGTTCTGAAACTAATAATCATTTCGATACGTTTGAGCTTTTATTAAATAAAAACTTGTCGGATAAAAAGCTTTACATACCATTGAATTATGGAGATAAGAAATATGGTGGGTTGGTAATAGCGAAAGCAAAGAGCTTGTTTGGAGAAAGTGCAAAACCCATAGTTAATTTTTTAGCATTAGAGGAATATTCTAGGATCATAGGTAGTTGTGCAGTTTTAATTATGAATCACAAGAGGCAACAGGCATTTAACACTATTATGATAGCATTGGCGCAAGGATGTAAGGTTTATTTAAGAGAAGAAAACTCTATTTTCGGCGCTTTAAATAATGAAGGTTTTATTATATTTTCCATACAAAAGGATATAGATAAAGAATCGGCATTTCTTCCATTAAGTATTCAAAATCAGATTCATAATTTAAATTTAATCAAAGAAAAATATTCTGGTAAAACGGTTCTAGCAAAAATTAAAACACAAATGCAGCACATTTTAGAGGATGAATATTAAAAAGCAAATTGTATCTGGTGTAAAATGGACTACCATAGGTACTATTGTTATAGCTGTGGTTGCTTTATTAAAATTATCGGTTCTAGCTCGTTTTTTAGACAAAGCTGATTTTGGATTAATGGCACTTGTAACTTTTGTAATGGGTTTTATGAACTTATTTAGTGATATGGGCTTAACATCCGCTATTTTACATAAACAAAATATAAGTAAAAAAGAGTATGCCAGTTTGTATTGGTTTAATATTGGGTTTAGTATAATTTTATATGCTATACTATATGCAGTAACCCCTTTTGTTACTTCTTTTTATAATGAACCTGAGCTCAATATCTTAATTCCATTATTGGGTTTAAATCTTCTCATTTCTGCTATTGGTAGAATTTTTAAAACCATAGAATCTAAACATTTGATTTTTAAAGAAATTACAATTTTTGAAATTATTGCTGCTATTGTATCTCTTTGTTTTGCAATATATTTAGCAATGAATGACTACGGTGTATATACTTTAGTATATTCTGCATTGCTCCAATATAGTCTACAAAATTTGATGTATCTAGTTTATGGACTTAGAAAATATGGTTTATTGTTCCGCTTTAAATTTATAGAAACAAAACCTTTTTTAAAGATTGGTATTTATCAAGTAGGCGGGCAAGTAGTTAATTATTTTAATAGAGATTTAGATATTTTGATAATAGGTAAGTTTTTTAGTCCAGAAATATTGGGAGGGTATAGTTTAGCAAAACAACTTGTGTTTAGACCAGCTCAAATATTGAATCCAATAATAACCAAAATAGCTTCTCCCGGACTATCATTATTGCAAAATAATATAGAACTCTTAAGGTCTAATTATTTACGTTTGATAGGTATAATCTCTAAAGTAAATATTGTAGTATATGTTGCGCTAATAATCTTTACACCTTTTGCGGTATCAATATTTTACGGTAATGAATTTGATGAAATTTACAGTGTGGTAAGAGTTTTGTCTATATACATGATATTTAGGGCTATAGGAAATCCAATAGGTAGTTTAATTATAGCTACTGGTAAAACTAAATTAGAATTTTACTGGAATATAGCTGTACTACTTATAATTCCTATTTTTGTTTTTGTTGCTGCTCAATTTGATATTACAATGGTCGCATGGAGCTTAAGCTTGGCTTCACTGCTTCTCTTTTACCCAAGCTGGAAACTTCTTGTATATAAAATTATAGGGGGAACTTTTAAAGAGTATGTTTTGGCAATAATAACACCTAAACTATAAGTTGGGAATGGCTTCAATAATCTTATTCTTTTTACTTTTACTTCTATATCTTATTCTTGGATTAAATTTTTACAAATCAAAAAGTATAAAACATTTTATGCTCTTGACGGTAGTGTTGCCGTTAACATCTGCTCTCACAATAATTCATACACGTTTTCAAATCAATGTTTATTACGCATTCGTAATTATTCCTTTATTATTCTATGTATTCAATACTCTGGTAAATTTTAAAACTGATAAAACAATATTTTTGGCAAGTGGGCTTATTTTAGCTTATGTTACGTTTTACTTGTGTTATACGTTTTTATTAAACCCAGATAATTTATTGATAATAAATATAGCGAAGGATGTAAAGCCCCTTTTGTTTTTGGCACTGGGTTTTGTTTTTCTTGATATGCTGAAAAATACGCAGGTAGATTGGAATAGTCTATTAGCTAGAAATATTTTAAAATATCATTGTTTAGCTTCAGTTATTTGGTTCGTAATTTTCAATAATACGAATCTTGCAGGTACGGTCTCTAATGATGCTTACTTTGAGATAAATGAAACTAGATATGCCGCTATAGGCACTTCATATGTGTTGCTATATTTTATAGCAGGTTTATCTTCCAGTAAAAAATTTAATGGTTGGGATATAGCATATATTGCCATACCGCTATTTTTGGCAGGTAATAGAACAATGTTCTTCATTTTCGGAATATTGTATGTAGCTAATCTGTTTTTATCTACGGAAAATATCTTTGGGTTGTTCAAAAAAATACTCTTGTCCATTGTTGCAATTTTTGGTTTGGTGCTAGGGGTTTTTAATCTAAACGAAAAACTTAAAGAGAGAATCATAAGTATGTTTGATTATAACCTGGTCATGGAACAGTTGTTTTCTAAACGATTTTCTCCATTTATAGAAGAAATCGACACTTTTGAATGGTACCATTATATTTTTGGAAAAGGTATTGGAGAAACGCTTTTTATACCGTGGTTTGTCTATCGAGAAAACATTGATAATTTTAATATAAGTATGGATAATATTTATATGACCATGTATGTTAAATATGGTCTGTTTAGTCTTATCATTTATTTTCTGTTGTTGTTTTTTATATTCAAAACCAAAACAAATCAAAAGTTTAAAATATTGTTGACTCTTTATTTTTTAATTAGTGGATTGACAACGGCTTTTTTGTATCAAACAAAATTTTTATTTATTCTCTTGGTTCTGACCGGTTTTGGGTTTGTTAATGCAGAATATAGTAAAGCTGAGAAAAAATAATTGCTATAGTTGAGAAGTTTTAAGGTAACAAATTACCTTTTTATTATGATTAAGAAAAAAAGAGTATTTCAGTTGTTTATGATTTTATCAGGTATAGTTTTAACCCGCTGTAACAAAGATGATGATGTCATAAAATATAACGATGAATACCAAGGTGGAATCGTTTTTTATGTCTTTCAAGAAGGAGATGTTGGTTATATTCCAGGAGAAACGCATGGGTTAATTGTGTCTTTTGAAGATTTACAAACCAGTACAGGAGAAACAGAAGTAGCATGGGGTTGTTGTAATGATGAAGATGATTGCCTAGATATTCCAGAAGCAGAGAATAACGGAATAGGGTCAGGTAAATCTAACACAGAAGCTATACTTAATGCTTGTGACGAAAAAAATATTGCGGCAAGATTGTGTGATGAATACAGTATAGAGTATGATGGCGTTATTTATGATGATTGGTATTTACCAAATCATTTTGAAATGCGTGAAATGGATGCAGATAGCGATTATATAGACCAAAATGCCTTTTATTGGTCTTCTAGTCAAGAAGATTCAAGTTTTGCTGTGCTATTTTATCAAGATGCTGATTATTGTTATGGCAATGGTCCTGATGCATTAGAGACTTGTTATTTTATGCATAACGAATTACAAGAAAAGGTTTATAAATGTAAAATTAAGGCAGTTCGTAGTTTTTAACTTTTCAATAATTTAAAATATTTTTTTAGGACGTCTTTAAAATTGTTATGAAATTTCAATAGGTTTATTTCTACCCGTTAGTTCTAATAGCATAATCATAAATATTATAAAAACGATGCCGTTGTGTCTGTTCCAAAGGCATTCTGTAAAACTTAGTATTGCTACTACAAGTATAAATTGTAAGCCAATGGAGTTTTTTGTTATTATAAATAGTTTTGTATAATAAAACAAAAGGTATATAAAAACTGAAAGACCTAAAATACCCAAGCCCACATAATATTGAATGTATTGGTTATGGCTATTGTACTTTAGTGTTAAAGGTGTTTTTAAGCCCGCCTTTTCATACTGTTCATTAAGTGATGTTTGTACGTCACCAATACCATTTCCTAATAATATATTTTGATTAGCATTAATTGCTGCAGTCCATAATTTTATTTTATGGTTAGAGTCATTTACGGTATAACCGGTATAGTACGTAAAGCCCATAAGATGTTGAAATCTATATTTTGTAACACCAATATTCATGATTAAAATAAAGGCAAGAGAATGAAATAAAATTAGTAAGAATACACCAGGTATAATATTTTTCTCGGTTATAATGTACTGTATAAGATTAAATAATATTACTGCGTATAAAATTACAATTGCCATTCTTGAAGACAATTGAACTATAAAAATAGAGAAGTAAATAAAGACCAAGAATAATAGTAGTTTTTGATATTTCGAGACCTTTTTTTCTTTTATAAAATGAAGTACAAAAATTATAGCGGTTAAAATATATAAAGCATAATAGGTTGGGTGAAGGTTTAGCGTATTCGCTAATGCTTTATATGAGTAATTTAAATTAAAAAATTGTTTATAAGAAGTTTCATTGTTCTCTATAAAGGCTTGTATAACTTGAATGTGAGAATACAAAGTAGCCACTAAGACGATAAAAATATACACGACGCTGATATATTTTAGAGTAGCTGGTTTTCTGGTTAGCGAAGAAAAAATTAATATAGCAGCTGGAATAATTAGTAAACCCTCAATTTCCTTAATTCCATTTTTAAATTCTGAAGTGTATAGTAAACTAATTATACTTATGCCAAAGAATAGTAGTAGAGGGTAATGTAGTTTAACCTTGTGAATAAAATCTTCTTTGGTAAGCTTAAACAATAAAATAACACCTATTCCAATTAAAACTTTGCTATTGATATTGTTATCAAACAATATTAAAGACCCAAAAAATAATAAGTATAAAATATTTTCTTTTGTGTCGTTCTTAAACATTGGTAATCTTTTTAAAGCATTAAAAATACTGTACTTTTGAGGATAATATCATTTTAGATGAAAATTTTACATATTCTGTATCAGTCTTTGCCGCAGATTTCGGGTTCAAGCATACGTAGTAGAGATATTTTAATGTCTCAAAAAGAAATTGGGCTAGATGTTATTGCAGTTACATCACCTTTTCAAAATGGCATAAAAAATGAAGAGTGTATAGATGGTATTACTTATTTTAGAACTTCTATTCAGGATAAAAATACAATATCAGATAATCCAAAGGGACTCTTTAAAAGAATTTTTCGTTTTTTAAAAATCATACCTTTCTCTTTTAAACTTAAAAAATTAATAATCGCTGAAGGACCTCAAATTCTTCATGCTCATGCAATGTTTTTTTGTGGATTACCTGCAATATATTATGGTTGGAAATATAGGATACCTGTGGTTTATGAAGTACGGTCCTTGTGGATGCTTAGTAAGGCTAATTCTAAAAAAACTAGTTCAAAAATCCTAATCGAAAGATTATTATTTCAATTAGAATTATATGTTATGGAAAAGGTCTCTATGGTTATTGCTATAAATGATAATCTTAAAGAAGAGCTAGTTTTTAATGGAATTCCAAAAGAAAAAATTGAAGTAATAAAAAATGCTGTCAATGTTACTCTAATTAATAATCTAAAAGCAAATAATAAGAAAACTAATAGTTCTAATAGAATAAATTTTGGATATATTGGCACATTAACGCCACATGAAGGAATTGATTTTTTGATTGATGCTTTTAAAGATGTAAATTCTATCTATCCTGAAGCTAAACTTTTAATTTATGGCTCTGGAATTGAGAGTAAGTCAATAAAAAAACTAGCAAGTGAGATTAAAGGCGTTGAATTTTATGGATCTGTAAATCCAAATGAAATTTACCAAGCTTTTTCTTTAATTGATGTTATTGTTAACCCAAGATATAAGAACAAACTAACTGATTCAGTAACGCCATTAAAACCATTAGAAGCTATGGCTTATGAGAAACTTGTTATAGGTAGTGATGTTGGTGGTATCAAAGAATTGATAACTCATAATGAAAACGGATTTTTATTTAAAGCAGGTGATAAAAAATCATTAGTTGCTACAATGATAAATGTTATAAAATTAGACTTTAGACGACAAGAGCTTTTTAAATCAAAAGGGCTCAGTTATGTAATTAATGAGAAAAGTTGGTTAACAAACGCAAATAAATACCAAAACATCTATAATTCTATGATACGTGCAAGAAATTAAAAGTCAAGTAATAAATAGCAAAAAAATTCATGCTTTTAAATCTAAGGACGAATTTTTGGGTTACATAAAAAATCAGAAGAAAATCTTAATAGCTCTTAATGCTGAAAAACTGATTAAATGCGATGAAGAACTTAATACTATTGTTAATGAGAACATTGGTTATCCAGACGGTGTGGGTGCTGTTTTAGCATTAAAAAGAAAAGGAATTCAAAGTGTAAAAATTGCTGGTGCTGAATTTTGGTTGGATATTATTGAAAATTTTTTAGATTCTAAGTCGTTTTATTTAATAGGCTCAGGTGAAGAAGTTATTAATACTACAGTTACAAAATTGAAAGAAGATTATAAGAATGTTAATATTGTAGGTTTCCGTGATGGTTACCTTAACCCTGGAGATGATCAAATTTTAATTGAAGATTTTAAGAGAAAAAAACCGGACGTTATTTTTGTTGCTATGGGAAGTCCTAAACAAGAATTTTTGATGAGAAATTTTATGCTAGAATATAAGGCGTTATACATGGGTCTTGGCGGAAGTTTTGATGTATATTCTGGTCTAAAAAAGAGAGCCCCTAAAATTTTTATCAATTTAGGCATGGAGTGGTTATATAGACTTTTAAAAGAGCCAACAAGAATTTCAAGACAGATAAATTTAGTAAAGTTTTTTTTTAATATTATTTTGGATAAAAAGTATTAATAGTTAAATATTTAAATTTGTATTTTTTAGAAACAGCATTAGCCATTTTCATAGGGTCTTTTCTTTTGACTTATTTGACTATTCCCAAAATTATAAAAATTGTGGAGTATAAACGCCTGATGGATGATCCAAACAAACGTAGCTCTCATAATACTAAAACACCAACATTAGGTGGTGTGTCTTTTTTCTACACCATAATATTTGTGCTTTTTTTTATACATGGGCGTGACACCTTTGATGAGGCAATTTATATTATTCCGGGTTTAACCATACTCTTTATGGTAGGTTTAAAAGATGATTTAATAGTGATATCCCCAGGCGCTAAATTGATTGCACAAGTGTTTGCAGTAGCCTTTATACTTGTAAATCCAAGTTTTACTATACATTCTTTCAATGGCTTTTTAAATATTTTTGATATTCCATATTATTTATATCTTGTTATTGCTGGGTTTATAATGATTACTATTATAAATTCTTACAATTTAATAGATGGTATAGATGGTTTAGCTTCTGTCGTAGGTATCGTTATCTTAGTTATTTATACAACTATTTTTTACACTACAGGTGAATATTTCTTTGCTTTGTTAAGCATATCACTTAATGCGTGTCTTTTAGCTTTTTTTGGATTTAATATTTCATCGGAAAGGAAGATTTTTATGGGAGATACTGGTTCTCTTATTGTAGGTTTTATAATTAGTATACTTACTTTAAAATTTTTAGCACTTACACCAGATGCTTATGTAGGTTTACCTTTTTTATTGGAGAATGCTCCTTTAATTGCTATTAGTATCTTAATTGTACCATTATTTGATACTGCTAGAGTATTTGCGATAAGAATTGCAAATAAAAAAGGACCTTTTTCTCCAGATCGTAATCATACACATCATGTTTTAATAGATTTTTGGGGTCTCAGTCACAAGCAAGCTAGTTTTATTATAGGTTGTTTTAATTTAGTATTTGTTGTTTTATTTATTGTCTTAGGTAGTAAGGCAGAGAATTTAGGTATGGTTATATTTTTAATCTCAGCAGTAATAATTTTGGGCTATGTATTTTTTAAGTATAATTATAATTTTACAACCTTAAAACAAAAAATTATGCTAAAGCGAAAAGTCGGGAAAATAAAATCGAGCATTGAAAAACCTAAAAAAGGAAAACTGAAGAAGTCAGATTCTGAATAAATGCTAATACAAGTCGCAATAGTTTCG
>TARA_R110002167_G_scaffold173614_1_pt1 | contig 10679 bp, 10 predicted proteins | sample TARA_R110002167 | Tara Oceans TARA_R110002167 (sample SAMEA4398238) | marine metagenome | biome: Polar Biome; feature: [MES] marine water layer (ENVO:01000295) within the mesopelagic zone...; material: water (ENVO:00002006), including particulate matter (ENVO:01000060) such... | reverse complement strand
AAATTCCATTTGAGGGGGAAGAGCGAATTCTATGTCCGTCACCCAAAGTAGCAACCTATGATTTAAAGCCAGAGATGAGCGCCTACGAGATAAGGGATGCCATAATTCCCGAGTTAAAAAAAGGGGAGGTAGATTTTGTTTGTCTCAATTTTGCCAACCCCGATATGGTTGGGCATACCGGAGATATGCAAGCGGCAATAAAGGCCTGTGAAACTGTTGATAGCTGTGCGGAGTCCGTTATAAACGCTGGTCTGGAAAATGGATATACTACTTTGGTCATTGCCGATCACGGAAATTGCGAGACCATGATTAATCCGGACGGTAGCCCAAATACGGCACATACTACAAATCCAGTCCCCTTGATATTGGTAGATAAGGAATTGAAAAGTATAAAAGATGGTGTTTTAGGTGATATTGCACCAACCATTCTAAAGCTTATGGGTGTTCCGCAACCAGCCCTAATGACAAGAAAACCATTGGTCTAACTGTTTCACCTTCAATGAATTTGCAAATACCTGCAAGCGTGCAGTTTTAAAAGTATTGTTTTACCTTTGCATTCTATGATTAAAATTAAGACTTTAGAAGAGATAGAATTAATGCGCGAAAGCGCGTTGATCGTGAGCAAGACCTTGGGAATGTTGGCCAGCGAAGTAAAGCCGGGGGTTACCACCTTACAGCTGGACGGCATGGCCGAAACATTTATAAGGGACCACGGGGCCGTTCCCGGATTCTTGGGATTGTACGATTTTCCCAATTCTTTGTGCATGAGTCCCAATGCCCAAGTGGTACATGGAATACCCAACAACACTCCTTTGGTTGAAGGCGATATTATCTCTATAGATTGTGGAGCCCTTAAAAACGGATTTTATGGGGATCATGCCTACACCTTTGAGGTAGGGGAGGTAGACGCAGAAACAAAAAAACTGTTACAGGTCACCAAAGAATCCCTATATGTTGGGATTCGCGAATTCAAAATTGGAAACCGTGTAGGTGACGTTGGTTATGCCATTCAACAATATACCGAAAGCCGAGGTTATGGAGTAGTAAGGGAATTGGTCGGTCACGGATTGGGCAGGGAAATGCATGAGGACCCTGAAATGCCCAACTATGGCAAACGTGGAAGGGGAAAGAAATTTGTGGAAGGTATGGTAGTGGCCATAGAGCCCATGATTAATTTAGGAACCAGGAGAATAAAACAATTAAAGGATGGCTGGACCATTCTAACGGCAGATAATAAACCTAGCGCACATTTTGAACATGATGTTGCCATCATAGATGGAAAGCCCGAAATATTGTCCACCTTTGCCTATATATACGAGGCTTTGGGGATAGAAAGTGACGAGGAAGCGGAGTTTCGCCAAAAAGCATTGGTACTGTAACGTTAAGGTGGTTTATTTAACTTGAACACTACTTTAAGATTTAATTGCTTTTCCAACTTTCTAGACCAAAGTTTGCAACCGCACCAAATACTTATAAAGCAATTAACAATTACGCGTTGAGAACTCTAGGTGAATTTCCTTTATTCATATGGACAATCCAGTAAAGCACTTTGAAAAAATTATTTAAATACATCCTAAACACCATCCCCAGGCCAATTCTTATTAAACTAAGTTATTGGGTGCGCCCCCTTATGGCACTTAGCATGCGGGGCGATCGTTATACCGACCCCATAGATGGAAAAAAGTTCAAAAGCTTCCTCCCTTATGGCTACGAACATCCCAGGGAAAATGTGTTATCGCCCTCTACCCTATCCTTGGAGCGGCACCGATTATTGTGGCTGTATTTAAAAAATGAGACCAATTTTTTTACGGACAATCTTAAGGTCTTACATTTTGCTCCCGAACAGGCCTTTTACAAAAGATTTAGAAACCAGAAAAACATAAACTACACTACAACCGATCTTAATTCTCCCTTGGCGGATGTAAAGGCAGATATATGCAACCTGCCCTTCACCGAAAATTCCTTCGACGTCATATTTTGCAACCATGTTCTGGAACATATTCCCGATGACACCAAAGCAATGCAAGAATTGTACAGGGTATTAAAGCCCGGAGGATGGGGAGTTTTCCAAATTCCACAAGACCTTAAAAGGGCCGATACCTACGAGGACAATAGTATTACGGACAAAAAGGAAAGGGCAAAAATATTTGGACAGTACGACCATGTTCGTATTTATGGACAGGATTATTTTGAGAAGCTTAGGGCTATGGGCTTTAAGGTTGAGGAAGTAGATTACACCAAAAAGTTATCCGATGCCGAAGTGGACAATTATCGTTTGGCAAAAGGAGAGATTATTCCCTTGGTATCCAAATAACTACTCCAATACATTCTCCTTAAATCCGTTCGTCATATATTCCAAAACATTCCCTTCCGGATCCAAATAGATTATATAGCCGTCCAATTCTTTATGTTGGGCCAGTATAGTCTTCGTTTTCTCCAAATCCATGGCCATAAAAGCAGTGGCAAAAGCATCTGCAGTGGCACAATTACTCGCCAATACACTTGCCGCCAAGATATTTGAATTCCTGGTAAAACCAGTTTTGGGATCTATAGTATGGACATACTTGGCACCGGTTTCCGGATCAATTTTAAACTTTCTATAATTCCCCGAAGATGCCATGGCAATGTCCTTCATATACAAGGTTCTCTTGTAAGTTCTGCTTTCCTCCATCATGGGATCATCAATGGCCACTACCCATCTTTTCTCCTTGATCCTATTTTCCCCCTGGGCCACCAGCTCCCCCCCTACTTCAATTAAAAAATCGGTAATCCCCTTATTCCTCAACAAAACAGCCAGTTGGTCTACTGCATATCCTTTGGCTATGGCATTAAAATCGAAATATATGGCCGGATCCGACTTTTTTATTCTATTATCCGCCTTAATGGCCACTTTATTAAACCCAACGTAATCCAAAAGGCTATCTACCTTAACACTATCCATTTCCAACTCTTTTCCCGGTCCAAAACCCCAGGCATTCACCAATACACCAACGGTAGGGTCAAAATAACCCTCCGTAGCTTCAAAAATCTTTCCAGAAAGTTCAAATACCTCCCTGAACATGTCGTCTACAACAATAGTAGAATCTCCTGCATTAATTCTTGAAATATCGGAAGTAGGTATATAAGTGGACATAGATTGATTTAGCACTTGGAAAAGGGAATCGATTTCCATTTCAAAACTCAATTCCGACGTAGCCAAATAAGTAATGTTATAGGAAGTTCCCAAGGCTGACCCAGAACTTATATTCTTCACCCATTTGGACTCACTGTTCCTACATCCTGCGAAAATCAGGATTAAACAAACCACCACTAAACGCATGCAACTATATTTTAATAAGTCCTTCATATTCCAAAATATAAGCTTCATTAAGATAAACCGGCAGATTCCTATCCTCGGCATTGTACAGACCAACACCGGCATAATAGGCCTCTCCGTTTTGGGTCAAGGCATGATCCTTTATTTTCTGCATTAGGGACATGTCGTATTCCCTCGGATCTTGTGGATGCAGGACACTCCTAACCACAATAAAAAATAATTTTTTATCCTTAAGACAGACAAATTGCGGATTTCTTTTGGGTTTGCTATTAACCCCCATAAACTCGAATCCGTCCGCTTCCAATTGTTTCCCAACAATATTCATGGCCAAATTGTGCAATTCCTGTTCTGTTAAGGGCGTACTCATCATCTATACTTTATATTCCTAAGCCGAAGAAAAATCTTGGCATTCTCATAACAATGTTCACATAAAAAAAGACCTGTCAGGTTTTGAAAACCTGACAGGTCTATAATTAGACCATCAAGGTCTTGAAAATTTTGAAGTCTATAAGTTAACCTCCAAAATCGTCAAATCTAATATGCTCATCAGGGATACCGAAATCCTCTCCCATTTTTTGAACCGCCTTGTTCATTAATGGTGGTCCACAGAAATATAGTTCTATATCTTCCGGTGATTCGTGATGGTTCAAATAGTTTTCAATTACACAGTTGTGTATAAATCCTACGAAACCGTCACCTGGTGCGTCTATATTCTCCTTCACTTTCCAGTTATCCTCTGGTAAAGGCTCGGATAGTGCCAAATAGAATTTAAAGTTTGGAAATTCCTTTTCAAGTCTGTAAAAATGATCCAAATAAAACAATTCACGTTTAGACCTACCTCCATACCAATAGGTAACTTTTCTGTTCGTCTTTAAAGTGTTGAACAAGTGATATAAATGTGAACGCATAGGAGCCATTCCGGCACCACCACCTACATACAACATTTCAGAATCCGATTCGTTGATAAAGAACTCACCGTAAGGTCCAGAAATGGTAACAGGATCTCCTTTTTTCAAATTGAAAATATAGGAAGATGCAATTCCAGGATTAACATCCATCCAACCATTTTTGGCCCTATCCCAGGGTGGAGTGGCTATACGAACGTTCAACATAATTTCCCTTCCTTCAGCAGGATAAGAAGCCATAGAATAAGCTCTTTCCACAGTCTCAGGGTTCTTCATAACCAACGGCCATAGATTGAACTTATCCCATTCTGCCTGAAACTTATCAGGGGTTTCATGCTCTTCAGGATGTGCAGTGATATCCATTTCAGAGAACTTCACCTCACATGGAGGAATCTCGATCTGAATATACCCACCGGCCTTATAACCCATATCTTCGGGAATTTCAACTACGAATTCCTTAATAAATGAAGCCACGTTGTAATTACGCACAACAGTTCCCTGCCATTTCTTAATTCCGAACACTTCCTCAGGAATGGTAATTTCCATATCCTGCTTCACCTTTACCTGACAGGCCAAACGAGCACCATGGTTCAATTCCTTTTTGGAAAAATGTGGTGTTTCCGTTGGTAGGGCTTCCCCTCCACCAGACAGCACATGACATTCACACTGAATACAGGTTCCCCCACCTCCACAGGCAGAAGGAAGAAATATTTTCTGGTTTCCCAAGGTAGACAATAAAGACCCTCCTGAACCTACTTCAATTTTCTTTTCACCATTGATAGTTATGGTTACCGGCCCTGATGGGGATAATTTTTCCTTGGTAAACAGTAATAGTGCCACCAACAATAACAGTAGTATTAAAAAAGCAACTACCGTTATCAGTATTGTTCCAATTGTACTTGTAGCTAAGATCATTTTTACTCGTTTATTATAGCGTTGTTATAAGAAACCGTATTTTCTTTGGTCTCCTTAATTATTTTATCCTCCTCTACTTTTTGGGCAGTATTCTGCTCTACTTCTTTTGGAGCTTCATCACCACCGGTCAACATACCGCCAAAACTCATAAAACCTATAGCCATAAGTCCAGTGATTATAAAGGTTATCCCAAGACCTCTAAGTGGTGGAGGAACATTGGAGTATCTAATTTTCTCACGTATGGCAGCAATGGCCAAAATAGCCAAGAACCAACCTATACCGGAACTAAGTCCATAATTAAAGGCCAACCCAAGAGTTTGGATATCCCTAGACTGCATAAATAAGGAACCTCCCAATATAGCACAGTTAACCGCAATTAGTGGTAAAAATATTCCCAATGAATTATAAAGTGCGGGGGAAAATTTTTCAACAACAATCTCTACCAATTGCACCATAGTTGCTATGGTAGCTATAAAGAGGATAAAAGATAAAAAGCTAAGGTTATAATCGGCGTACTCAGGTCCTAACCAAGCTAAAGCCCCATCCCTTAGAAGATACTGATCCAACAACCAGTTTAGGGGAACAGTTACCGCCAATACAAAGATCACAGCTGCTCCAAGACCAACTGCAGTAGTCACTTTTTTAGAAACGGCAAGGTAAGAACACATTCCTAAGAACGTGGCAAATACCATATTATCTATAAATATGGATTTAAAAAATAATTCTACATGTTCTAACATAACATTCTATTCTTATGATGACTACTAGTTTTCCTCTATTAAAGCTTTGTTGCGTGAACGTTGTACCCAGATAATGAGACCAACAACGATCAAGGCCATTGGGGACAACAACATAAATCCGTTGTTCTCATAACCCGTTGCATATAAACCTGTTTTTTCTATGGGATCTCCCAACACCTTAAAACCAAGTAAGGTACCAGAACCCAAAAGTTCCCTAAAGAACCCTATTATAACAAGTATAAGCCCGTAACCGGCTGCATTACCAATACCGTCCAAGAAGGACCTCCAAGGTCCGTTGGCCAAGGCAAAGGCCTCAAAACGTCCCATAATGATACAGTTGGTTATGATAAGACCCACGAAAACAGAAAGCGTTTTGCTCAGTTCATAGGCAAAGGCTTTTAACACCTGATCTACCATGATCACCAAGGCGGCCACAACTACCAATTGTACAATAATTCTAATTTTGGAAGGGATAATGTTTCGCATTAAGGAAATAACAACATTTCCTATACCCAATACAAACACAACCGATAGGGCCATTACAATGGATGCCTTTAGCTCTGCTGTAATTGCCAATGCCGAACAAATACCCAAAACCTGAATAGTAATCGGGTTATTATCCGCTAAGGGGTCTAATATTAGACTCGTATCTTTTTTTGAAAGTAGTGCCATAGTTTAATTTTTAGCTCTTATTGATTCCAAGTAGGACTTATATAGATTTACGCTTTCTTTGATCATTGCGGACAGGCCGTTACCAGTAATGGTTGCTCCTGCCAATGCATCAACTTCATTATCATCCTTGATTTCGTTGGTAGGGTCGTTATTTCCCTTGGCCACTGCGATACCGGCATATTCCGTACCATCTAAAATGGATTCTCCAATAAAATCGTCCATGAAGTAACGTTGCTTTATATTGGCTCCCAAACCAGGGGTTTCTCCTTTATGATCAAAATACACACCTTGTACCACCAAATTATTATCCAAGGCTACGAAGCCCCAAATAGCATCCCAAAGACCTTTGCCCCTCATAGGAATGATATAATATTTAGACCCATCCTTTTCACCGATAAAAAGAGGCAACTTTCTAGTTTTACCTGCTTTGGCCACAGTTTCCTGTTTTTTTAGATCGATAAGGTAAGCGTTGTCGTCTTTTGTAATCTGATCTCCTTCAATTACCAGTTGCTCCGTAATATATTTTTGAAATTCCCCTGCAACCCGATCCGTAGAAACAAAATTGACACTTCCTTCGTCTTCATTTTCGTTTACGCCCATGGCATAAAGAATATTCTGTTGTTTTTCCAGTCTTTCGTTCTCCTTAATCTTTTCACTTAAGGAGGAGGCAAAAAATGCCAAAAGAGACCCTACAATGACCACCATAACGGCGGCGAAAATAACGGTGTAACTATTTTTATCTGTATTAACTGCCATGATTATACTGTTTCTGCTTTTAATTCCTGTGCTTTTCCTTCTCCATCCCTAGGCAAAATAGTAGCGTTTTTAGCACGCTTCATTCTTCTATTTACATTACCCCTAATCACATAATGATCAATAGTTGGAGCAAAAACGTTCATCAACAAAATAGCCAAGAACACGCCTTCAGGATAAGCAGGATTGAACACCCTGATCAATACCGAAATAAATCCTATGAAGAATCCATAAAACCATTTACCCTTGTTAGTCTGTGCACCGGTAACAGGATCGGTGGCCATATACACAATACCAAAGGCCAAACCACCTACGATCAAATGTTGCCAAAAGTCAAAACTCATTAACCCATAGAATTTACTGGTTTCAGTTATCCAGCCGGCACCAACTACCCCATTAAAGATAACTCCCATGACTAAGGCCCCTATTACGGCGCTCACCATGATTCTCCAACTGGCAATCTTACTATAGATCAAGAAAAGTCCGCCCAACAAAATTAGTATTGTAGAAGTTTCTCCAACGGATCCAGGAATAAAGCCAAAAAACATATCAGAAACAGAATAAGTCATTTCCGCCCCCTTATTTTGGGCCAAATAACCCAAAATGGTTTCTCCAGAGATAGCGTCCGGACCACCGGCCAAGTCAACCGCTTGGTGTACCCAAACCTTATCCCCACTCATCCAGGTAGGATAGGCAAAGAATAAAAATGCCCTAATGGTAAGTGCAGGATTCAAAATATTCATTCCGGTACCTCCAAAAACTTCCTTGCCAATAACCACTCCAAAGACAACGGCCACGGCCAACATCCACAATGGAGTATCAATAGGGACTATCAATGGAACCAGCATACCCGTCACTAAATATCCTTCCTCAACCTCATGTCCCTTGATTACTGCAAACAAGAATTCAACCGCAAGTCCAACCGCATAGGAAACAATTACCAAAGGTAGCACGGTCCATGCTCCCATAATGAAATTCTCCCAAGTCAGGAAGTTTCCGAAAAGAGAAGCCTGCCTAATTACACCATTCGCAGCATCTACAGCGGCATAGTGCTGATAACCAGCATTGAAAATTCCAAAGATAAGCACGGGCACCAAAGCCATGATTACCGTGTTCATCGTACGTTTTAAATCATCCACTGCACGCACATGGGAACCAGAATGTGTAGTTTCGTTTGGAGCATACAAAAAGGTATGGATTGCATTGAATGCAGGGGCCATTTTCTTACCCTTGTACTTCTCCTTTAGATTATGTAAATTACTTTTTAAGCTCATCTTTTATCCTATTTCTTTGTATAATAAATCCAACCCTTCCCTAATAATCTGTTGATGGGGTTGTTTAGAGATGCAAATAAATTCTGTAAGTGAAAAATCTTCGGGAGCAACTTCATAAAGGCCCAACTGCTCCATTTCATCCAAGTCCTTTACCATACATGCTTTTAGAAGTTGTAAAGGATAGATGTCCATTGGAAAAACTTCCTCATACAATCCTGTAACCACAAATGCCCTGTGTTCACCATTTGTATTGGTGTCCAAATCGTATTTCTTATTGGGCTGCAACCATGAGAAGGTCAAGGCCCTAGTGGAAGATATTTTATTGAAAACTGGCTTGTTCCATCCAAAAAATTCATAATCATCACCTTCGGGAATAACACTTACGGTATTGTTATAATACCCTAAATATCCGTCAGGTTTTGTTTTGGACCCGGTGAGTACATCCCCATTTATCACCCTAAAATTTTCTGTATTCACACCACTGGCATATAGAAAGGTAGCTATTTCAGAACCTATTTTAGTAGTGTAATATTTTGGCGACTTAACGCTGGACCCTACCAGGGCCACAACCCTTTCAGGATTAAACCTTCCCGTTAGCAAAAGCTCTCCTATAATAACAAGGTCCTGTGGAGCTATTGTCCAAACTACTTCGCCTTTATTGATCGGATCTATCTTATTGATTTGGGTACCTACCAAACCAGCTGGGTGGGGACCGGAAACATTATGTATTTCCGCACCTTCCATCTTGGAAAAAATAGACTGCCCGCCTTTACCTACAGAAACATGTACCTTTCCAGGAGTTAATTTCCCCAGAACAGTAATTGCTGCCTGAATTTCATTTTCCTTTCCCTTTAAAGCATAATCCAAATCGGCCGCCATAGGACTGGTAACATAAGCAGAGATGAATATGGACTTTGGGGTTACACTTGGGTTCGCAATAATATCATAAGGTCTTTGCTTAATGAAAGGCCAACACCCAGATTTTAGAAGCAACGCTTTAATCTCTTCAGCTTTTGCGCTTTTAGGGGATAAAGGTGCATGCGACACAAATTCTTGGCTTTTGTCTGCCAATATTTTCAAGGTTAAAATTTTTCTTCTTGCTCCTCTCACTACCTCGATCAATTCTCCGCTAACCGGGGAAACAAAAAGCATGTCTTCCACATTTTTATTGTAAAAAAGTGGCTCTCCCGCCTTTACTTCAGCGCCCTGCTTAACTAATAATTTAGGTGTAATTCCGTGAAAATCCTGAAGATTAATCGCATAAACATTACTTAAAACAGCTTTGGAAGTAGTCTTTTCCGCATCACCAATAAGATTAATGTTCAAGCCTTTTTTAATTCGGATGTCTTTAGACATATTTAGTAGACCTTAGGTTATCAAAATTTCGAGCAAATTTAATACTTAATAAAAAGTTTTCATAATTATTACTTATAAATTTAGAGATTAAACCACGCTAATCCATTTAGGCTTGCTTTTTGCTTACCTTTACGTGAAAATATCACCAGATGAGATTGAATTTTATTGCGCTTATACTGTTCATTTCCTGCCATTTTGCTTTTGCCCAGGTGCAAATGGAAATTAACCCTCCAACAAATATCAAAACTATTGTCTTTAAAGGTGACACCGATGACCAGTTTCCGGTCGTGAGCTTGGGCAATCCTATTTATTTGGAATTTGATGACCTTTTGGCCAATGAACAAGACTATTATTACAAGATAGTACATTGCGATTACGACTGGACCCCATCTTCCCTTTTAAAATCCCAATATTTAAACGGAATGGACAACGAGCGGATAGTAGATTACGAAAACAGCTACTCTACACTGCAATCTTATTCCAACTACAAACTTACAATACCCAATGACAATACCCGATTAAAGGTTAGCGGTAATTACGTATTGGAAATTTACAACAGCTATAATGAGCTTCAATTTTCCAGAAGATTTATAGTATACGAAGACAGGGTCACAGTGGGCGGCGTAGTAAAACGTTCTAGGGATTTCAACTATTTAAATGAAAAACAAGTGGTACAGTTTACCATTAACGCCAATCAGGTAAAATTGGTAAACCCCAATAAGGAAGTAAAAGTTGCGATAATACAAAA
>TARA_R110002167_G_scaffold77716_3_pt1 | contig 10684 bp, 10 predicted proteins | sample TARA_R110002167 | Tara Oceans TARA_R110002167 (sample SAMEA4398238) | marine metagenome | biome: Polar Biome; feature: [MES] marine water layer (ENVO:01000295) within the mesopelagic zone...; material: water (ENVO:00002006), including particulate matter (ENVO:01000060) such as...... | reverse complement strand
GCTCTGTTGAGCCTCAAAAATAGTGTTGTAATCTTCAGTTGGGAATGTCTCTTGAAGCATACTAGATATTTCATTCGCCCTTTCAGCAGCAACCTCGTCTACATCAGTAGTAGAATCAGGCTCATAAGCCTCTCCGATAGATTTGATTTCCCCGATGAAAGCCTCGTCTTCATCAATCAGGGCTAGTGCACGCTTAAGATCAGCGTCATGCTCCAGCTCTCTTTGTTTAGCCGATGCCGCTCCCGCTTGTGCCTCCCTATACTCGTTAGACTTTTGCGACTTGGCGTAGTTTGCACTATTGATTAGCCTGAAGTTTTTCTCCATGTCCGTCACCACCCCGTCAGCATTAATCGATTTTTCGAACTCCGCTGGTGATATACCTTGGGTAGCCACCCTCGATAAAGATTCTCCGTTCTTATCGGCGGAAGCTCGCTGCGCGGCTTGTGATTTAATAGCGCTATCAGCGGAGCTAAGGATAAGTCTAGCTGTCGGACTCTTACTAAATAACGCAGCGTTGGCGGCTGTAAACCTCGCCATTTCTGCTAGTTTCTGGTTAGGATCTTTAGTGTCGTCTTCTACTATATCACTAATATCTTTAGTGGCTTGCGTAGTCCTATCAGCATAATCAACTTCCTCCCGTGCCTTTTTCTTTTTTTCTTCGAATTCAAACAAGCCAGTTTGGTAAGCTAAGTCAGCATTCCTTTCCTGAACTAACTGAGAACGTAGCCGCAGCATTGTCTGCAAATGTGGCTGCATGTCCCTGTCTTCTAGAGATGTGATGTAACTACTCTCTCGTCGGTTTAAGCCGTAGGTATCCCTCAAGGGTTTTATATCCTGCTCAAAAAAATCGTTGTCTATAGGATCAGCCATTGTAATTTAAACTTTTGAGGTGCCGTATGGTTGAGCGGAGGGGTAGAAATCGGGATCTTTCTTGAGCTTGTTCTCAAGCCTAGCCATGAGAGCGCGTTGGAGCCTCTCGTTAGAAGAGCGTTGTTCGTCCACTTTTCTGGCAGACGCTTCTCTTGCGTTCATGAAATTTGGAGACGCAATAGCAGGGGCCTTACTTTCTGGGGAACCTGCCCAGCTTGCTGCGACTTGATTAGCCGCTGAGGTGAATCCCATTTTCCTTAGGCGTCTCGCTTTCCTCAGTTCAGAATTCCTACTATAAAGGGCGCGACTCTCACCTAATTTCCCCTGAGTCCCAAACGTCCTCTTGGGACTACTAGCCGTTGCTTTATCGGGAGCTGCTTCGGCTTTGGCTTTGGCTTCGGCTTCGGCTTTGGCTTTGGCCTTATCCTTAAATTTTGCCATCGGCCCTTTACCGGCCTTTACTGGAGCGGTATACTTCTTGGCGAAAGAACGGCCCTCGGCTTCAAGATCTAACTGTCGCTGTTCTTTGGTTGGTTCATAGGCGGAATAAGACATAAGTTAAATTGTATAGTTTGAATTAAAAAAGTCAATCGACTAGAGACGAGTCCGCATTTTGTAAAGCAGAACTTAAATTTTTCATTGACCTCCGTGGCCTATTAAAAGCAGTGTCACCCTCCTTAGGGGGATCGACAGCCACTAAACCTAGCCTTTGACGAGCACAATCCAAAGCTAAAAAAGCAGCATCAGCTAAGTCGGGGCTCCTGCCAAAACGAGATTTGAACTCAGGTTTTGATTCTATTTTCATGCGGAGGGTAGCTCCCTTTACGTGGTCATAGTTACGAGCTGTTATTTCCTGCGCTAATTCAGGACTAACCCCAAACACTTGACGTGTTCTCATCAGTTCTTTCCCCACAAACCATAGCTCCGACACACGATTCACATACAACTCGGTGCCCACTAGTTTGCTATTCGCGCTTACGCGCTTGTCACTTGCTCTCCCCCCAAACGAAACCCTCATGAAACGATTAGACCATTCTCCTGCTAGGACGTCGCAGAACGGGGCTCCCGCTCCAGTCGCATCAACACTCACATTCTCAGGGGGTATGTTCAATTTTAGACACTGTTCCTTTATTTGCTTAACAATCTGGTAAGTTCTGGGGACGGCTTTATTAGTGGCGTCGTCATTTAACTGTATCGACTTCCCAAACTCTATCACATACTGCCCATTGTGATCATACCCAACCTTTGCTGGGACGAGGCAAGTCCGGTCACCCCCGTTGGTGAATGCAGGGTCTATCCCGCAAAGATTAACGGGCGTGCTCTGCCACTGGACGGAATGCATCGCCCTGCTACTCGTAAGCTCATTCTCAGTGTATATACCAGTTGCTTCGTCGCTGTCAAAAAACACAGCGCGGACCATCCGCATATACCCCCGACTCTCAACACCCAGCAACGCTTTGTCTTCTTCAAGTTTTTCCTGCGTGGGTAGCCATGGGTAGATGGTTTTTCCGGCGATGATGTTGGGCGACCTCTCGCCATCTAGGCGCAGGTATTTCCCCCGCCACTTAGTTTTCCACTCATCCGCCGTGTTCGTATCGACGCTGTCCCAACCGTCTTTAGGTTCTGACCAAGTCCCAAACGCATCAAAGCGGGAGTTGGGGTTGCTCATCCCAATCATCTGGAAGTGGGGGTTTTTAGAAAGGTTGGTGAGGCCAGCATTCAGGATAGCTGGTGACAGCTCAGATAATTCGTCGCCAATAAGGATCACCCTCTTTTGTTTCAAACCAATGAAGCGTCCTACGGCTTCTTTAGTCTTGCTCTTCTCAGCAGCGATAAGTGATAACCCAGCTCTTTCTATAAGGATTCCTTTCTCGTTAACATACGCAGCGTTACCAATTGAATCCCGTATCTTGAGCGGGGCATCATCAATCACGGTTAGTAAAGACATCACTGAACCCCAAATCCTTTTTCGTGCCTCCCGTAATGTGGTAGATGTCATCAGAACTAGTGTGTCCTGCGGTTGGGATAACCAGTTCACGATGCCCCACGCGGCCATGGTGTGCGATTTGCCGGAGGAAGCAGACCCCCCAATAGCCAAGTATTTATTTTCTATAGCTGAACGAATCATTACCTCCGCCCACGGGTGCTTCACCATCAACGGCTCAGGCAACTCAGAATTATTCCACAGCTCATCACACACTCTCCAGAAATAATACTCACGGGAAACAGGCTCCTCGTGTTTTGCAAAACCATACAGCAACGCAGTAAGTAGGCTAGTGGGAGGTATTTCAAAACCACCTACGTCCATCCGTTTTGTTTTAGGATTTATTTTAGGTTCTAGTAACTGCTTGCCCCTTTGGTCGTTTATAGCCATATTGCATTAAAGTTAGCCACTTTAACATGAGTTTCAATTCCAAACAAAAAATCATAGATCGCGCAGTCGATATGTATCACACCGATTGGAAAACCGCTGCAATAGCTAAGGAGCTAGGAGTCCATGCGGGAACCGTTCGAAGATGGTTTAAAAAACGTGGCATCCCTTCAAGGAAAAATACTTCGGATGTTGGAGAAGAAATCCCAGAACCCCCTCCTGCTAATGAAGATACTGATGAAGTAGATACTGAGAGGCTGACGAAGGAAGCTTCCATACTCGCGAAGCACGATGCGAGGATCAAAGAGGAGCAAGAGATCCTTGAGATCGCTGAGAGTCAAGCGAGTCCCGCTGATAAATACCAGAACTACATCGCAATGGCGGCGATACGATTAGCTCGGGACAACATGAAAAACATTAGCGGGCCGAGGAACATCAAAGAGCTGTCTGAGCTGGATCAACTAATACGTAGGAACTTAGGTTTAAACGCTAAGTCGAGTGGGGGAGCCTCGCACAAAATGCAAATCGACATCTCGATACTAAACAATAGAAAAGCGGATATCGGAAAAGGAACCATTATTGATATAGAAGCAGATGATAAATGATTTCGATAACTTCTCATGGGACTATAACCCTGATAAAGACCCCTACGTTAAGAGAGCTGTGTCCTCAGATTATTACGATGAGCGATATGATGCGATCATGTTCTTCGAGCAACTCTCTAAAGCTCTTCTAGGGGTGATCGAAAGATTAGACGGACCAGCTGTCGCGTGTTACGATAGCCTTAAGTCGCTAAAAGTTCTAGAAGACGACCATGCTCTCGACCCCGATGAAGCGCGGACAGCGTTGAACCAATTAATTATGGCGGACTTTGGTCCAGCCACCCCCTGTTTTTTAGATACAACTATCCTTAAAAAGTAATGACACTCTTTAAAAGTAAAGAACTAGTGCACAACCCAAAAGTTCTTATCCGAAAGGATACCAAAGATGCCGATGTGGCTTTCGACGTGCGGCAACTAGAAGGGCCCTATTACAGGGTTTTCCCAGCCAACATGAAAGAGATTTCATTTATAAGAACACTCAAAAAAAATATTTTTGTTTACACACCCGCACACGGTGATGGATTAATAGTCACCTTAAATTTATTTTGATTGTTGGAATTGATAACGGTTTGGACGGGGGGCTCTGCGCCATCTCTCTATTTGATGGGGGCGTCATAAGCAAAATGGCGATGCCCACAATAATGGTGGGCGAAAAAAGAGAGATCGACACTCGTGAGATTAAAGAGTGGCTGCTCTACTTAAACACGCCTTTTCACCTAGCCATTGAAGAGCCGCTTGCGCACGCTAAAAGCTCTCAAGCAATGCGCTCGATGGCTTTGAGTTTCGGGAAATTAATTGGCATGGCGGAAACCAATAATTACGAGGTTCAAAGAGTAGCCGTCCACAAATGGCAGAAGCGCATCCTTGGTAAAATATCTCGGGGGACTAGTAAACAAGTCGCCTTTGAAAAAGCTGAAGAGCGTGTTCCAGATGAGCAGTGGCTTAAAAATTCAAGGTGTCGCGTCCCGCACGATGGCATGGTTGACGCGTTCCTGATTGCCCGATATTTTTGGGAGACCAAAAAAAACTGAAGAATTATTTTGACGTGTGGTTTTAGGTGTGGGATGTTCCGCCTATGAACCAACCAAAGCACAGCGACAGGGGACACGCAGAGTTTTCCCCCTCTTCTCTTAAGTATGTCGCAGGGTGTGCTGGTTACACGGGTAGATCAGGAACTTCAGCGGCTGCTGAAATGGGCACCCGTATACATGAGGCCCTTGAGATTGAAGACCCATCGAATCTTCAAAGCGAACAAGAGGTATCGATTTATCAGGAGATCCTGACCGATCAATACGAATACCTGATGAACTACGGTGACATGGAGTTGACGGAGTCCCATGCCGAGATTGTTCTTGATGTGGAACTTGATGGGACTTCCACGTATGGCACTTGTGACTACCTTAACATTTACGACGGGACTAAAGGGATACTCATCGATTACAAAACGGGGATCTCTAAAATAGACGCCCCTGATAAGAACTGGCAATCCAGAGCATACACTGTCGGTTGTTTCCAAAAGTTCCCTGACTTGGAAACCATAGAGTTTGTATTTTTCATACCGCAGCGTAATGAGATTCTGAGCCACACGTTTAGTCGGTCGGACCTCCCTCAACTTATTAGAGAGTTGTCAGACGTTATCCTTAAGGGGGAAAAAATACGCCCCAAATGGGAGAACGGTGCCCCCGATCTTTCAGAGCTTACGCCAACCGTTGACTGTAGGTTTTGTAAATACGAGGACACCTGCCCATCGCTCGGTGGGTTGGTAATCGAGGTGGCCAAAAAGCTTAACCCGCAACTCCCCGATGTAGATATTGAAACTACAGACGATCCCGAGACAGTGGAGCACCTTTATGTTGTCGCCAAAATTGTAACCTACTGGGCAGACGCGTTTAAAAAACACGCTGTTTCTCTTGTAGAAGATGGGCTTGAGTTACCCAACCTCAGACTTAAAAAAATGGCGGGGCGTAGAAACGTCACCGACCCCCAAACGTTTATTCGCATCGCTAAAAAATACGGTGTTGACACTGAAACTATTTTGAACAACGTGAGCCTTCCGCTTGCAAAAATTGCCAAAGCTGTTGGCGACACAGCGGATAAAGGCAACAAGAAGCAATTATCCTCTGAGTTCATTGATGCATGTGACTCCGCAGGAATTATAGAAACCTCTCCCTCAAGGCGTCAATTGTCTTGAGGAAACTAGAAACAAGAAACAGAAACCAATAGATATGAGTAAAAAGAACGAGCTGACTGAAGCTCCTACTACCAACCTAGCAAACGCCCTTAGCGATACGCTAGATCAATCCGATATTGACATCCCTCGTGTTAACGTCGTGCAGAAGACCAGTGATATTACTGGACCCGATGGCAACCCCGCACCGTATGGCTCGCTTGTTTTAGACAAGCGCATCATTCTTGCAGCACCTGAAGAGCCAATTCAGGTTGTTCCACTTAGTGCTAACAAGGCATGGCGTGAAGATGTCCCGTTTGATGCCGATGACATCCCACGGATTGCTAATTCGCAGGAGGAAAAAGTGCAACTTAGCTTAGACTCGGAATACCCTATTCTTGAGTTCGCTGAGATCACCTTACTCTTCAAAGGAGGAGATGACGCAGACTCTTTCCCGTTCCCACTTGGGGACGCGAACTATGCTCTGGGCCGGATCAACGTCGCCAAAGACGCTTACCGTCAAACCTTTAAAAGGTTGGCGACATTCGCCGTCTTTAATAAGGCCACCCCCATTCATGAAAGGTTGTGGAACTTCCAGTCTACGGCGATTACTCGCGGTAAGTATAGCTGGTTTGCTCCCTCGCTCACCATCACTCAAGACCCGCCAAGCGAAGAGGTCAAGGGGTTCATCGAAAACTTCCTAGGGTAATGTCGGGCGAAATTAAATCCCATGACATCCTCAAAGAGGAAATCGATAAGCTTAGTGAAATCATTTCGAAAATCGAAGAGATGCTCGAAGTCTCGTGTAGAGATTTAGAAGCTACGATCCTTATTAGAGAGTGCCTTCAAGATAGCCTTAAGACACGCCCTCAAACAGGGGAACTAGAAATAGTTGTAGACTAGGAATTTCCGGCAAGGAATAGGTAATGTGGCGGCAATCTGTGAAGCTGGTAAAATCATCACCTAGAGGTAACCACATAAAAGCCTCTTTATATGCCCCGTCTCCTTTTAATGTGTAAGGGGGCGGGGCAAACTTTTAATTAATTATATGACTAGAAATGTTTTTGCTTTAGATTACGAGACTTATTACGATAAGTCGTGCAGCATCAAAACACTGGGGACTCTCGGCTACTTTAGCCACCCTCAGTTTGATGCTTATATGGTTTCCGTTGTGGGAGACGAAGGGACTCAATTTGTTGGGCACCCTAAAGATTTTGACTGGGGGAAGCTTAACGGTAATATCGTGCTTTCCCATAACGCTAGCTTCGACGAAACTCTGTATCTTTATGGGGTTGAGCAGGAGTGGTGGGGTTCCTGCGAACCCCATGAATGGCACTGCACTGCGGACTTAGCGGCGTATTGTAAATTACCTAGGTCTCTCAAAGGTTCTACCGCCGCTTTGTTTGGACTCACCGTAGACAAATCCACTCGCGACAATATGGCGGGAAAAAAATGGGAGGACATGACTGATGAGTTTCAAAAAGAAGTTAGTGAGTATGCGCTCAAAGATAGTGAGCTGTGCCTACGCTTATGGGAAACGCTATCGGAAAAATGGCCTGAGGTTGAGCGGAACATCAGTCGCTTGAATCGGAAGATTGTTCAAGAAGGTATCCCAATTGATGAGGAGCTACTTAAGGAACAGCTCGAAGTGATTAAGGTAAAGCTGTTTGAAGCAGAGGAACTGATACCTTGGCTCGGTGAAAAGCCTTTACTTAGTAGGGCGGCTTTTGACCAGCAATGTCTTTTAGTCGGTATTGAACCCCCTGTCAGTCTTTCCGCAGCGGATGAAGAATCTCAGAAGTGGGTTGAGTATAATGAGCGTGAGTTTAAGTGGATAACCGCCGTAAAAGATTGGCGACGTATCAACGCTTTGAAAAAGAAACTAGAGAGTTTCGATTACGCGACCATGGCGGATGGTAGATATTACGGGGGGTGCATGTATTTTGGAGCGCATACGGGGAGGTTCAGCGGGTCTGGTGGCAATCTCAACCTACAGAACCTCCCTAGAGAAGAGATGTTTGGGGTGAACCTTAGGCATTTAATTTCCCCGAAGCCTAACAAAAGATTAATCGCAGTTGACCTCTCTCAGATCGAAGTGCGGACACTATGCTGGTTAGCGAACGATAAGGAGATGCTCGAAGAGATTAAATCCACGGATGACATCTATGAAGCTTTCGCTACACGATTTGGTATGTGGGACCCAGCTAATGGCGTCTTAAAAAAGGAAGACCCCAAACTTAGACACACGGTGAAGGCCATGGTTTTAGGTTGTGGATACGGGGCCGGAGCCCCTCGGTTCGCAGCTATGTCAAACATCAGTGAAGAAGTGGCTGCAAAAAGAGTTAAAAAATACCGCATGAAAATGCGGAAAGTTAAAAACCTATGGGGCACTTACACTGGTGATATCGAAGGGTCCCACCAAGCAAAGGATGAATTTTCTGTGGAATTGCCTAGTGGTCGCGTCCTCAACTACGGGAGCTTGCGGGGGCACGCAGAAGGTGGTCGGCTACATTTCATCTCAAAAATGCCTCGCCACGGTAAGTATATCGAAGTTCGATTGTGGGGTGGGCTAATAGCTGAGAATGTCAGTCAGGCGCTAGCGCGAGATATTTTCTCAGATATGTTGCTTAGGGTAGAGGAAGCAGGGTATAAGATAATCATGCACGTCCATGATGAGATGGTTATCGAAGCTGATGAAGCTGAATCTGAGGAGGTGCTACAGAATGTGATTAGAATTATGTCAGAACCGCCCAAATGGATCTCAGACATCCCCGTAGCCGCTGAAGGATCAATACTGACTAAATACGAAAAATAATGAAATACAGATATTTAAAAAACCTAAGAGATAAAAAAATTACGACATGCGATGACATGTCTAAGATAACACTGCAAAGACCGCACTTTAAATCAAAAGCCCTTTACCGAGAATGGTGTGGGAAAACTAGCACTGACCATTGTTTCTTTAGCATGGCCGAGGGTCTCAACTCGGGAGCCCGTATCGAAGGTGAGAATAAAGTAGTTAAGGTCCACGGAGTCGCGGCGGATTATGATGCTCCAGTAGATTGGACTAGCGTCGATAACATCATCGCATCTAAGTGCGTTAACTGTATGCCCGCGTGGAGAGCTAGGACGTATAGCGGATATATACGCATAGTGTTTGAGTTTGAGGAGGTGTGCTCTGTCCCTCATTTTCTTTACCGTTCATTCATGGGGGAGTTAGCGAAGCTTATTAACTTCTCTAAAATCTTTGCGGGGTATGACCGGAAGTCAGAAGATCCTTCTCAGTATTTTGAGCTGGGCACTGAGTGGGTTAGCTTGAATGGCCAAGTGCCGTCTAGCATAGTTCAGACTGCTCTTATTAAAGCGGCTAAAAATAACCCGCCAGAGTCCGCTGATACTTCGATACCCATCGAAGAAGTCGCCGCTGAAGTGCAGAAGAAATTCCCAAATAGGTGGATAGGCGAATTTGAAGTTGGGGCTAGGGGCCCTTTATTTTGGATTGATGACGGTATCGATCGGGAAGGTTGTCAGGTCTTCGAAGACGGTATGATCGTATACTCAGATAGGGATTATGGTTGGAAGCCGTGGCGAGATGTCTTCGGCCCAGACTTCGTTAAGTCCTACGAAGAAAAGAAGATGGGCGGGTTGCTAGACGAGTATTGGTTTAATGGTCGTCAGTTTTTTAAGCTTCTCCATGCCGCCGCTCAACCAATCCCGAGGGAGCAACTTGTCCTAGAATTGAGGCAGAGGGGGTTTAAAAACACTACGAAAAAAGGAGAAAACATCTCGGAGGTTGATAATGCGATACTCGTGATCAGTAATCAAAACCGGATTAACGAGATAGCTCCAGTTGTGTTCAGGAGAAATGAGAGGGTGGTTGAGTTCAACGGGCTTCGAATCTTGAACAGTTCTAATATCAAACCCATACCCCCTTCAGGGAACGGGGATGTTGCTGGGTGGGAATGGTTGAACTTATTCTTTGATCAATTCTTCGTTGATTCGCAGCCCACTAGGACTAAGTATTATTTCTTCGCTTGGTTTAAACGGTTTTACCACGCCGTTATGAATAATCGCGAAGATCAAGGACAAGCTTGCATCTTAGTCGGTCCTGCCAAACGGGGGAAAACACTGCTGTCAAATAAGATTATCTCTGCTGCGGTAGGTGGCTATGCTGATGCAAGCGATTACCTTTCGGGAGGGACTAAATTCAACAAAGATTTAGGACGGGCCGCTTGCTGGGTCATCGATGATACCGTCTCGGCTGCGTCATTCCAAGATCAGCGTAAAGCGACTGAGCTTATTAAAAGGGGCGTGGCTAATCCAAGAATTGAATTCATGGCTAAATACGCGGATGCCGTAACCCTACCATGGTCAGGCCGTATTGTTGTGAGTCTCAACGATGATGCTAATAGCATGAGCGTTATCCCAACTCTTGATTCTAGTAATAGGGATAAGCTAATGGCGTTTAAGATATGCGACAAGGAATTCCGCTTCCCGCCAAAAGATAAGCTAACGAACATCATATCGAATGAGTTGCCGAACTTCCTAGCGTGGCTGGAGGCTTGGGACCCGCCGGTCGAAGTCATCGATGACGATAGATTCGGTGTTAAGAGCTTCATCGATAAGACCATAGCTTATGCGGCGTATGATAACTCCAGCAGGTCTCAAGTTGCA
>TARA_R110002167_G_scaffold20976_5_pt1 | contig 10693 bp, 9 predicted proteins | sample TARA_R110002167 | Tara Oceans TARA_R110002167 (sample SAMEA4398238) | marine metagenome | biome: Polar Biome; feature: [MES] marine water layer (ENVO:01000295) within the mesopelagic zone...; material: water (ENVO:00002006), including particulate matter (ENVO:01000060) such as...... | reverse complement strand
GGGGGCCTCGGGCGTTCGGGCCGGGGCGCATGAGGACATCAATGTCATCACCCTGTTGCTCGGGGCCGAGGAGGCCGGGCTCCAGCTCAAGGATGCCGACGGTGAGTGGCTGGATATCGCCCCCCCGCCGGGCGCGCTGGTGGTGAATATCGGCGACATGCTGCAACGGCTGACCAACCACGTCCTGCCGTCAACCAGCCACCGCGTTATCAATCCGGCCCCGGACCGGGCCAGCTTCGCCCGCTATTCCACGCCCTTCTTCCTGCATTTCAATCCGGACTTCGTGATTGAGACCCTGCCCGGCATGGCCACCGACGAGACTCCCGACCGCTATGCCGGCAAGGCGATCATGGCCGAGGACTTCCTGACCGAGCGGCTGAAGGAAATCCGGCTGATCTGATCGCCGGAGCCGACCTGACCTCCGGTGGGGGCGGACTCCCTCTGGCTCAACGTCTGAAATTCGGGGTGCCAACCGTGCCAACCCTGCCAAAGCCAAATTTGAAAACGCTTTGGAATCCGGTTCTTAAGGTAAATCTCGCTGATCCAGCCGGCGAGCCCTGCCAGGTTACCGGAAATTTCGTGCCATTCGATTGTCAAAGACCGATGCGGGTCAACCGCCTCGCGCGACCTGACATGGGTGCGTCCCTCAGGCGTTCAAGGGGTGGTAAGGAATAAATTCCTGACTCGTTTCCGTGCGGAATGGCGGGCGGTCGGCGCTAACGCGATATTCTGAGCTTGGTGATGTCCCGTCCGATGGCGTTGAAGGCCTCGGACAGCTCGGTGCCGCTGCCGGCGTCGTAGAAGCCGCTGGTCGTCGAGGCGCAATACTGGAGCAGGGTCCGGGCGTTGCCAGCGTTGCCGATCTGGAATCCGACCGTATAGACGATGATCCCGCGGGCCTTCATCGCGTCGCACAGGGCCCGGCTCTGGGCATAGGGCTCGCCATTGTCCGGGTCGCAGTTGTTGCTCTCGCTATTGGCACCGTTATAGCCCCGCGCCATCACACCCTGACAGTAGGGCGCGTTGAACTCGCCATCGGTCATGATGATGACGGCCTTCAGGGTTTCCGCCGTATTGTAGGCCGCCCCGGCCGATGACGGCCAAAGGGAGCCGAAATTCGGGGACACCATATACCAGCCCCAGGCGATGCCGATCTGGCCCGCTGTCGAGCCGTTTACCGACAGGCCGTCGATGTCCGACTTGATGGAGTTGATGCTGCTCGACAACGGCTGGATCGTGCTGTCCATGCAGGTCCCGTCGGGGTTCGGATAGTTGCGACCGACGCGAGCGGAGCTGGTGGGGGCGGCATCGGTATAGGCCTGGCTGCCGGTTCGCTCGGTGACACAGGGGCTGATCTGGTGGGTGGCCAGATCCCCGTTCTCGTTCTCGAAGGCAAACCAGGTGCAGCCCTCCCGGGCGCACCAGGACTTTCCGCCGGAGGTGTAGGGATCCAGCGTGCCGCCGGCCGGCGGGTCGATCGTATAGGTGTTGGTGGTGACGTTACCGACCAGGAAGGTCTGTTCGTTCAGGCCCGTCATACCCCTTACGTCGCTGATGTAGACATAGTCATTGTTGCGCAGACCGTGTCCGTTGGCGGTGATGGTGATGGAGCAGTCGTTGTTCTGACATTTCTGAACGCGGCCGCTGTTGCCCCAATGGCTGCTGTACCACCGACCGTCCACGCGGCTTCCGGTCAGGGTGTAGAGTTCGAAGCTGTTGTTGTTCTTGTTCTTGACCACATAGGCCTTGTTGTTCAGCTGGGTCATGCCGGAGACGCCGGAGATCCACACAACGTCGTTGTTGGAAAAGCCGTGGTTGTTCGAATTGATCACGACGGGTCGTGCCTGGCTGGCACCGGTGATCGTCTTCTGGTTGCCGGTCAGGTTGATGGTCGCGCCGCTGATGTTGGTCGAGCCCGTCACCGTGCCCCGCACGGCATTCAGATAGCTGCCCGGATTGACCGAATAGGACCACGGCACCAGGGCGACCTTCGAATAGTAGGGTGTCTGGACGGGCTGGACGATCAGATCGACCAGATCGCGGGCCGCGGACTTCAGGTCGCGCAGCTTCTGTCCGCCCATGGAGCCCGACATGTCCAGCACCATCGCGACCTCGATGTTCCGGGACGACCGGTCCACCTCGGAATGGGCCCCGACCGGAAGGTAGTCGTCCATGAATTTGCCGTAGGGCGGCAGGACCACATTGGCGACCAGGGTCTTCACATCGACCTTGGAGTTGGCGATGACCACATTGTCTTCGTTCAGGCTGAAGTTGGTCAGGTCTTCCCGCAGAATGATGTCGGGATAGGCCTGCAGATTCGCCTTCAGGCTGGCCACGCCGACGCGGGACAGTTCCGCATTCGTCGTGTACGGCGAGCGGGCAGCGGCGAGGGTGGCGGCGTCCAGGGCGTCCTGAAGATTGATGCGAACGGTTGAGGCGCGGTGGATGTCCACGCCGCCGACGGTCATCAGCACCAGCACCGGCAGGGCCAGGGCGAAGATCATGGCCACGTTGCCACGGGTCTCACGCCGGAAGCGTGCCGCCATGTCCCGGGTGGCCCGGCCGCAGGATCGGATCCAGTCGAAGACGCCCATGATCAGGTCGCATGATTCCGTTCGCGGGCTCAGCGTGACCCGCACAGTCCGGAGCATGGCGCCGTTCGGTTAAGGGAAGCGGTACGCCGAACGGTTAACGGCCCAGGTCAGGTCTCCCAGCCGCAGGGCTTGCCGCGGTTCTGTTCGGTCAGCCAGGCGTTGAGCGGCGCAAAATACTCGGTCACGGCCGAGGCGTCGTTGCCGCTCTCGCCGGTGAAGGCGGCCATGGCTTCCGGCCACGGACGCGACTGGCCCATTTCCAGCATCGCATTGAAGCGCCGACCGACCTCTTCATTGCCGTAGATCGAGCAGCGGTGCAGGGGGCCGGTCCAGCCCGCCTGCTTGCAGGCCGCGCGCTGGAACTGGAACTGGTAGATGTGGGCCAGGAAATAGCGGGTGTAGGGGGTGTTTCCGGGGATGTGATATTTGGCCCCCGGATCGAAGGCACCCTCCGGACGCGGTCCCGGCGGCACCAGGCCCTGGTATTTCAGCATGTCTGCCGACCAGGCGTCGTTGTAGTGGGCCGGATCGGTCTTGCCGCTGAACACGTCCCAGCGCCAGCGATCGACCATCAGGCCGAACGGCAGGAAGGCGATCTTGTCGAGCGCCATCTTGAGCAGGAAGGGGATGTCCTCCGCTTCGCCCGGCACGGTGTCCAGCAGGCCGATCTGGTTCAGATAGGTCGGGGTCAGGGCCGACAGGCCGATGAAGTCCCCGATAGCCTCGTGGAAGCCGTCATTGGCCCCGTTTCGGAACAGGAAGGGCTGATCCTTGTAGGCCCGCTGATAGAAGTTGTGACCCAGCTCGTGGTGGACGGTGTAGAAGTCCTCGCCGTTGACCTGGGTGCACATCTTGATGCGGATGTCGTCCAGGTTGTCGACGTCCCAGGCCGAGGCGTGACAGACCACCTCGCGGTCTCGCGGCCGGGTGATCTGGCTGCGCTCCCAGAAGGTCTCGGGCAGGGGGGCGAGCCCGAGGGAGGTGTAGAATCCCTCGCCGGTGCGGACCATCTTCGTCGCGTCATAGTCGGCGCTGGTCAGCAGGTGGGTCAGGTCATAGCTGGACTCGCCGCCGGTCGTCGGGGCCACGACGTCATAGATATTGCCCCACTGCTGCGACCACATATTGCCCAGCAGGTCGGCGCGGATCGGGCCGGTCGCCGGCTGGACCGCGTCGCCGTATTTGGCGTTCAGCCGGGCGCGGACATAGCAGTGCAGGTTTTCGTAGAAGGGTTTGACCTGTTCCCACAGCCGGTCGGTCTCGGCGGCGAAGGCGTCCGGGTCCATGTCATAGCCGGCGCGCCACATCGCCCCGGTATCGGCGAAGCCCAGGTCGCGCGAGCCCTCGTTGGCGATCTCGACCATGCGGGCATAGTCGTCGCGCATGACCGGCGAGACGGTGCGCCAGCCTTCATACAGGGCCTTGGTCTCGGCCGGATCGCGGCTCTCGGCCAGGATTTCGGACGCATCATCCAAGGTGATCTGCCGGCCCTTGTACTCGAACTTTCCGGTGGCATAGGTCGAGTCCAGCCGGGTGGTGATCTCGGCCAGCTCGGCCGCCGCCCCCGGCCGGTCCGGCGCGGGCAGGACGATGCCCAGACGCAGCAGGTTCAGCTTGCGCCGGACATCCTCGGGGACCTCGACGTCATTGAAACGGGCGGCTTCGCCGGCCAGCTGGACCTGAAGCTCGGTGACCTGGGCGTTGACCCGCGATTCCAGCCACATGGTGTCATAGGTGATGTTGGTGGCGCGCACCCACTGGATCCGGGCGGCATATTCGAACAGGTCGGCCAGCTTGGCCTCGGCGTCGGCGACGAAGGCGGTGGCCCCGGCAGCGGTGACGGGGAAGGTCGCGGCCTCGGGGGCCGGGGCAGCGTTCGCGGGCATCGGCGCGGCGGTCATGCCCGCACAGCCGACGGCGGCAATGGCGAGGGTGCAGGCGGCTGCGGCCGTCATCAACTGGCGCTTCATGGGGTGTCCTCCGGATCGCCGGGGCTGAATCCCCGCCTGGATTAAGGCACCATGGGACGCAACTGTGGCCGTCGGGTCAAGCGGGGCCGTTAGCGCAGGACGCAGGCGGCCAGGCCGTCATCGCGCACCGTCCCCATCGCGGCCTGGACCCGGGACGCCCGGCGGCGGACATAGGGGCCCGGCTTGCCGGCATTGTAGCGCCGGGGGCTGGGCAGGATGGCGGCCAGTCGGGCGGCCTCGCGGGCCGTCAACTGATCGGCGCCCTTGCCGTACCAATGGCGGGCGGCGGCCTCGGCCCCGTAGACGCCGGGGGCCCATTCGGCGACGTTGAGATAGACCTCCATGATCCGGCGCTTGGACCAGACCGTCTCGATCAGCACCGTATAGCCGGCCTCCAGTCCCTTGCGGACCCAGCTGCGGCCCGGCCAGAGGAAGACGTTCTTGGCCGTCTGCTGGCTGATGGTGGAACCGCCCCGCACTTTCCGACCCCGGGCATTGGCGTCCATGGCCTTTTCGATCGCCTGGAAGTCGAAGCCGTCGTGGCTGCAGAAGCGCGCATCCTCCGAGGCGATGACGGCCTCGACCAGACGCGGGGAGATGTGGTTCAGCGAGCGCCAGCGATAGTCGAGCCCTTCACCGCTGACGGACCGGCTGACCATCAGCAGGGTGACCGGCGGCGGCACCACGGCATGGACCAGCACGCCACCCACCGGCAGCAGGGCCAGCACGATCAGCAGCACCAGAACCGGCCGCCCGCGCTTCTTGATGTCGGACCCCCCCGTCATGTCGGCCATGTTCGCGATCCACACGCCGGACGCAAGGGGTCAGAGGGTGACGACACCGGCCTCGCCGTCTTCACCGGCCCAGGCGACCGCCCCGCCATCGGACCGCATGGCCAGGGCGGTGATGGCGGCCCCCTTGTCGGCGCGGATGAAATTCAGGCCGCGACCGGCGGGATCGGCGACCCAGACGCGGCCGTCGCTGAGACCGGCAGCCAGCAGGCCGTGGTCGGCGCGGGCCGCCACCAAGGCCACCAGGCTGGACCCGTCGAAGCCGATCTCGGTCGCCTCGCGGCCCATCGGGCCGTTGCTGCCGGTGAAGGGCCAGAGCACGGCCCCCGGTGCGCCGGCGGTGGCCAGCAGCTGGCCGCCGGACAGGAAGGCGACGGACCGGACCTTGGACGGATAGCCGCCCATCCGCATGTTCTTGGCGTCCTTCAGCCGCCAGCCGTGCAGCTGGTTGTCCTGCATGGTGGTGACGACAAAGGCCCCGTCGGGCGAAAAGGCCACGCCAGTGTGGGAACCGGCCCATTTCAGCAGGGTCGGCTTCTGCTGGGCGATCCGCGCCAGCCACAGGGCCGCGCCGCCATAGGTCGAGGTGGCGATGCGGCGGCCCTTGGCGTCGAAGGCGATGCCGGAGACGGTGCGCTCGTGCTGGAAGTCGCGGCGGAATTTGGCGTCGGCGACGTCGATCACCGACAGGGTCCGACCGGCCGAGAAGGCGATCAGGCCGGTGGCGGGCGCGGTGTCGAGGGCGTCGATCCACTGGCCCGGGACGTCGACCAGGACCTGGGTGCCATCGCGGCGGGTCCAGGCGACCTTGCCGTCATCGCCGCCGGTGACGATGCCGTCGCCGGACGGGTGAATGGCGGCGCTGAGCACGGCCCCGTCGTGGACGTCGAACCGCTCGCCCCCGGCGAACCGCACCGAGCCGTCGCCCAGGGCGAAGATCGCGCCGGCCTCGTCAAACAGGGCGGCGGTGACCTGGGCGTCGAAAGATAGGTTCATCACGGCTTGTCCCGGGTCTCGCCGAAGCCGGCACCGGCGTCCTGCGGACGGCAGCGGATCAGCCGGGAGTCGGCCACCGCCGCCTGACGATGGATCACGGCCTGCTGGTATTCGGGGTCGTGCAGCATGGCGAGGAAGGCTTCGGCTGTCTCGTAGCGGGCGATGAAGGCCAGGTCCCAGACCTCGTCGGCGGGGCCGATCAGGGTCAGCTCGGGGCGCCCCAGCCAGATCTGGGTCCCGGCCGAGCGGGCGAACGGCGCGGCGGCCGCGCGGCCATAGGCGGCATAGGCCTCGGCCCCGGTCCGTCCGGCGGCGTGATCCGGGTGGTCGGCCGGATAGGCGGCGGTCTCGCGGAAGCGCAGCAGGTTGATCATGGCGATCGGCTGGTCGGCGGGCAGGGCGCGGAAGGCCGCCATGGCCTCGCGGGTCGGGTCGACGTGGCCTACCATGCGAGTTCCCTGCCGCTGTAGTCGATGAAGGTGTGGGTGCCGGCCCCGACGTGGGCTTCCAGCTGGTCGGCGATACCGGTCACGCTGGTTTCGATGTCGATGTCGGCGTTCGAGCCACCCATGTCGGTCTTGACCCAGCCGGGGTGGACCGACAGGACCGTCACGCCCCGGTCCTTCGACGTGCTCAGCCACAGGGAGCGGGCGAAGCTGTTCTGGGCGGTCTTGGTGGCGCGATAGACTTCCATGCTGCCGCTCTTGTTCTCGCCGATCGAGCCCATGGCGCTGGACATCAGGGCCAGGATCCCGGTCGCTTCGCGCACATGGTCGGCCAGGGCATGGGCCAGGCGGATCGGGCCGAAGACATTGGTCTGCATCACGGCGTTGAGCTCATCGGCGGTGGCTGCCGTGACACCCTTCGGCCCGGCAATGCCGGCGTTGATAAAGGCAATGTCGAGGGGGCCGGTCAGGCCCGAGACCAGCCGCGCGATATCGTCATCCGAGGTCACGTCCAGATGACGGATCGTCAGCCGTTCAGCCCCGGGCAGGGCCTTCAGCGCGGGTTCGTCCTCCGTCTGGCGGACCGTCGCGATGACGTCGAAGCCGCGCTTCAGATGCTCGCCGACGAGGCCGAGGCCGAGGCCGCGCGACGCGCCGACGATTAGGATGGTCTTGGTCATGGTGGGTCCTTTCAGGCTGCGCAGCTCTCGAAGCCGGCCTTCAGCGCCGCCTCGTCCAGATCGCGACCGATGAAGACTGCGCGGCTCCAGCGGCGTTCGTCGGGGCCCCATTCGCGTTGCAGGTCGCCCTCGAGGATCATGTGCACGGCCTGGAAGACCAGTCGCCGGTCCTCGCCCTGCACGTCGATGATGCCCTTGGCGCGCAGGATGTTCTGGCCCTGCTCGCCCAGCAGACGGTCCAGCCAGGCGGTGAATTTGGCCCCGTTCATCGGCCCGTCGACCGACAGGGAGACGCCCTTGATGTCGTCCTCATGGGCGTGGCCGCGCGCGCCGTGCTCATGGGCATGGTCGTGGTCGTGATGATCGTGCCCGTGATCATGATCATGATCATGATCGTGGCCGCAGTGATCGTCGTGGACGTGGCCGGCCTCGCCGTGGGCCGGGTTGGCGAACTCGGGATTGATGTCCAGGATCCGGTCCAGGTCAAAGCCGCCGAGGCCGAGGATCTGGTCCAGCGGGACATCGGCGCGTTCGGCCCGGGTGATCGGGGCCAGCGGGTTCAGCTTGCGCAGCCGGGCCTCGACCACGACCAGTTCGTCTTCCGACGCCAGATCGACCTTGTTGAGGATGATGCGGTCGGCGAAGGCCACCTGTTCGCGGGCCTCTTTCGAGTCGTCCAGCCGGGCCATCACATGTTTGGCGTCGACCAGGCAGGTGACGCTGTCCAGCTGGGTCTTGGCCTTGACGTCCTCGTCGACGAAGAAGGTCTGGGCCACCGGGCCGGGATCGGCCAGACCCGTGGTCTCGACGATGATGGCGTCGAAGGCGGGGGCACCCGGCTTCTGGCGCTTCATCAGGCCGGAGACGACGCGGATCAGGTCGCCGCGCACGGTGCAGCAGACGCAGCCGTTGTTCATCTCGAACACGTCCTCGTCGGCCCCGACGACCAGATCATTGTCGATGCCGATCTCGCCGAACTCGTTGACGATGACGGCATAGCGTTTGCCGTGGTCGCCGGTGAGGATGCGGTTCAGCAGGGTGGTCTTGCCGGCACCGAGGTAGCCGGTCAGGACGGTGACGGGGATCTTGTCTGAATGCGGTGTGGTCATGCCGCGGTAGATGGCGGCTCGTGCCCCACTTGTGAAGACGTCAGCAGTCCGGGCAGTCGTCGGCGGGGGCGGATTCCAGCTGCAGGGTCGTGTGGCCGATGCCGAAACGCTCACGGGCCAGGGCCCGGGCCTCGGCCAGCAGGGCGGCGTCATCGGCGCGGTCGTTGACCAGATGGGCGGTCAGGGCGGCCTGGGTCGTCGACAGACCCCAGACGTGCAGGTCGTGCACAGCGCTGACGCCGGGCAGGTCGCACAGGGCGGTCCGGACGGCTTCGACGTCGATGTGGGCCGGGGCCGCGTCGATGGCCAGATTGACCGAGTCCTTCAGCAGGCCCCAGGTGCCGATCAGGATCACGGCGACGATGCCGACGCTGACCAGGGGGTCGATGATTGACCAGCCGGTGACCATGATCACGGCCCCGGCGATGACCACGCCGATCGAGACGGCCGCATCGGCCATCATGTGCAGATAGGCCCCGCGGGCGTTCAGGTCGCTGTGCTGGTCGCGCATGAACAGCAGGGCGGTACCCAGATTGATGACGAAGCCGATGGCGGCCACGATCATGACCACGCCCGAGGCGACGGGGGCGGGTTCGGCCAGCCGGCGCACGGCCTCGAAGGCGATGGCCCCGCAGGCGAAGATCAGCAGCAGGGCATTGGCCAGGGCCGCCAGGACCGTCGCCTTGCCGTAGCCATAGGTCAGGTGTTTGCCGCTGGAGCGGCGGACCAGCCAGGCCGCGCCGCCGGCCATGGCCAGGCCCAGCACGTCCGACAGATTGTGTCCGGCGTCGGCCAGCAGGGCCGAAGATCCGCTGAACAGGCCGGCGGCGACCTCGCAGGCGACAAAGGCCAGGTTCACCAGAAGGCCGACCGCATAGCGCCAGTCACCGGTGTCGACCGGTCCGTGGCTGTGGCCGCCGTGGGCATGGCTGTGCCCGTGACCATGATCGTGGCCATGATCGTGCCCATGACCGTCGTCGTGCGCAGGGTCGTGGTCGGAATGTTGATCGTGCGAAGCGGCCATGGCGCGGACCCTAGAGCCAGATGGCCGGCGAGGGAATCACCCCTAGTGCCGGTAGATGAAAATGATCAGGGCCAGGCCGATCAGGACCAGGCCCAGCACCGCCCCTTCATAGCGGGCCCAGCGTTCCAGTCGCAGGATCGAGGCCCCGGCGCGCGCCAGACTGGTAAAGACCGCCATGCCCAGCACCGTGCCCAGCGCCAGCATAAGGGTCAGCAGGGCCAGCGTCGGCAGGCCCGCCGTGGCGGAATGCAGATACAGGGGCAGCAGGATCTCGCCCGGGGAGATGGCCATCATGGTCACCAGACCCAGCATGGCCGCCCGGTCCGAGACGGCGGGGGCCGGCATGCGCAGGGACGGATCGTCCGGCGTCACGGCGTGGACCCACAGGGACCGCCCCAGATAGAAGAGGCCGAACATCAGCAGCAAGGCGGCCGACAGATTGGGCAGCAGGCCGCTGACCCAGGAATCGAGCGCCAGGGCGGCGACCACGATCAGCAGACCGAACAGGGCGGTCGAGGCGATATGGGCCAGGCCGGCGGCGGTGACGGCGGTCAGGGTGCGTTGCCCGCTCCAGCCCTGGGCGCGGCCGACCAGGACAAAGGGCAGCCAGTGGGTGGGCAGGGCGGCGTGCAGAAAGGCCGCGATGAATCCGCCCCAGAGCAGGGACATGAGAATCGGAGGCTGAAGGTCGGGCGGCGACATCAGCCGCTCCATAGCTTGTTACTTTATAACAGTCGAGCCCCAATTCCTCAGGGATAGAGGCTGCGTCGATCCAGCGGCAGGCCGGACGGTCCCGGCCGCCGGCGGCGGGCCACGGTCTGGTAGACCAGGACCGATCCCCGATCGAATCCCCGGGCGAACAGGGCGAAATAGATCAGCCACAATCGTGTCCGTGCGTCGCCCACCAGGTCGCGGGCGCGGTCGCGGGCGGCATAGAGACGCCGGGACCATTCGCGCAGGGTCAGTTCGAAATGCTCGCGCAGGTTTTCGACGTCGAGCACTTCAAAGCCGGACCGGCCCAGATTGGTGACCGTCATGCCGATGGTGTCCAGCTCGCCGCCGGGAAAGATGAAGCGGGTGATG
>TARA_R110002167_G_scaffold543_6_pt1 | contig 10701 bp, 14 predicted proteins | sample TARA_R110002167 | Tara Oceans TARA_R110002167 (sample SAMEA4398238) | marine metagenome | biome: Polar Biome; feature: [MES] marine water layer (ENVO:01000295) within the mesopelagic zone...; material: water (ENVO:00002006), including particulate matter (ENVO:01000060) such as...... | reverse complement strand
TAGCAGGCGACTATCACGTAGGAGATTCATGGGCAGAGACGCACTAAGCAGTTGACAAGTAAACAGTAATTTGGTATAATGCACGTTCTTTAACTAACACACAATACAGGAAGCAAAACGATGGATAAGAAGACCCCAATAGTACTAAACGCAGACCTATTCTGGGCTAACCTTCAGCAGCGCAACGAGCTGTCAGGTAAGTATCAGGTAAACCTAAGCAATCTCTCATCAGGCGCTGTAGCAGCACTGGAAGAGCGCGGCCTAAACGTCAACAACAAGAATGACGACCAAGGCAGCTACATCGTTACTAAGTCTCAGAACCCTATCAAGGCGTACAACACGTCAGGCGATGAGATCATGGGTAACGTAGGCAACGGCAGTAAGGCTAAGGTAGCCATCTCATACTTCGACTGGGAGTTCAGCGGCAAGAAAGGTCGCAGCCCTAGCCTGATCAAGTTGATCGTCACTGACTTGGAAGAGTACGAGAGTGCTAACGTAGCCGACCTCGACCTCGAAGCGGCTCTGTAATGGGTGCCATCCTATATAACTTAGGATGGTTAGTGTTAACAGGTATGGCGTTCATCGCTGTACCTGTTTTTACCATCTGGGCTATTAACTTGTTAACAGGCTCGCTCATTCCTTACACGTTCTTTAATTGGTTGGCTACGTTGTGGCTCGTATGGTTGGCTCGTGGCAACGGGAGAGGCCCAACAGGAGGTATGGAATAATGCTACACATCGATGGAGACATCATAGCGTACAGGATCGCTTGCGCTATAGGAGACGAAGGAGAGGCTAAGGCAGTAACGTGGACACTTAATAGCTATGTTGTTAAGTCTATCTTACAGCATTTCCCTGAGCTAACTAAGTATCATGTATACCTAACAGGAGGTCATAACTTTAGGAACGAGATAGCCGTCACAGCGCCTTACAAAGGCAACAGGACAGGCCCTAAGCCAATACATCTTCGGGCAGCTAGGCAACACATGATCGACTTCTGGGGCGCTCTAGTCTATAACGGCATTGAAGCTGATGACGCTATAGCAACAGGTGCCACGAGAGAGCTGAAAGAAGGTACGGTTCCTGTGATAGTGTCATTGGATAAGGACTTCGATCAGATAGCATGTGATAGGTACGACATGGTTAACGATGTAACTACATCGCCTGACCAGCTTGAAGCAACTCGTAACCTGTACAAGCAAATCATCATGGGAGACGCTGTAGACAACATCATAGGAATGTATCTATGTGGTAAGGCTCTAGCAGCTGAGCTACTCGATGGTCTAACGTCTGAGCTAGACATGGCGTTGACTGTCATTGATCAGATGGGCTATACCAGAGCCTACGAGAATGCTCAGTTGGTTTACCTTAGACGTTCACTGTCTGATAGATTCTCGTTTCCTGTGGAGACTAAGGAGTTCCTAGAATGGGACAGCTAAAACCGCGCACGTGGGCAGGCAAGACTTGGACTAAGGCTAGATACTTCCAGTTCATACGGAGTGCGCTAAGACAGGCATTCCAGAGGTATCCAGTCAAGCAGAAGGTTAAGAATGCCAATCGTACAGCAGTCACAGGGAAGAGACACAAGTGGTTGTATACGTGTGCTGAGTGCGCTGAGGAGTTTATGGATAAGGAAGTTCAGGTCGATCACATCATCCCAGCAGGAAGCCTGAACGACTTTGACGACCTTCCTAGCTTTGTTAAACGATTATACTGTGAGCCTGAAGACATGCAGATTCTCTGCAAACCATGCCACGCAGTTAAGACAGCAGCCGAAAGGAAGGCACGATCATGAAGAGGGTTATCAAGACAGAAGACCTACAGTTCTATATAGGAGAGAAGCGGGTGTCAATACAGACAGACGATGTCTTCGGTAAGTTCTCTTACATAGGTTTAACTATTAATCAGATGCAGCAGATCGTTGATGCATGGAATGCAGACGGAGTAGAAAATGGCACTGACGATAGCTGATATAAGCGACCGACTAAAGCACTTGGATGAGATCACATTGTTGGAGGTGCTAGACATTAGCAGTGAAGACTTAGTGGAGAGATTCCAAGACCTAATAGAAGACAGAGCAGAAGAGTTAGAAGAGGAGTTACGAGATGACGATTAATGACGCAACACCGGCAGAATGGGACGCACTGAAGAATGGTGTCTTAGCTAAGGAAGGGTTTCCAGACCAGAAGAGAGTAGAGCGTGGCTACTGGGGACGTTTCAAGGATGACAAGAACGGCAACAAAGTGTACCAGTCTAGTGCTGTAGCTAAGGATGTAATCAACAACCCATCACACTACAACCAAGGCGGTTTAGAGTGTATAGACTACATCGAACAGCAGCTCACAGTTGAGCAGTTTGAGGGTTATCTAGCCGGTAACGCTATCAAGTATCTACATCGCTACCAGTACAAGAACGGTGTAGAAGACTTGAGGAAGCATCAGTGGTATGTGGAGAAGTTGATTAGGGCTATGTCGTGAGAGGTATGAAGCCGGTCTGGGTAGTCGATTGGGACTTGGTCGAGACTGTCGAGCATCTAAAAGACATACTGAAAGATGGCGACCTAGTCTGGACGGAGTACCCAACAGCAGCGGGCTACCTAACACAGGAAGCCATCATAGAAATAGATTACGAGGATATACATTAATGGAAGAGTATCAGAAGTACATCGCAGCATCCCGTTATGCTAGATGGGACGATGAGCAGGAGCGTAGAGAGACGTGGCCTGAGACAGTAGAGCGGTACGTTGAGTTCTTCGTCAAGCGTAAGCAGCTTAGCGGTGTGATGGCTAAGCAGTTGAAGGAAGCTATCACTAACCTAGAAGTCATGCCGAGTATGCGCTGCCTAATGACCGCAGGAGAGGCACTCGACAGAGACAATGTCGCAGGCTTCAACTGTAGTTACCTACCGATAGATAACGTACGAGCGTTCGACGAGCTGATGTATATCCTTATGTGCGGCACAGGCGTAGGGTTCAGTGTTGAGCGACAGTACATAGCTAAGCTGCCCGAAGTAGCTGAGGAGTTCCACGAGACAGACACAGTGATCAATGTAGCAGACAGCAAGGTAGGATGGGCTAAGTCTATGCGAGAGCTGATTAGCCTGCTGTACGTTGGACAGGTACCTAACTGGGATGTCTCAAAGGTACGACCTGCTGGTGCTAGGCTTAAAGTCTTTGGTGGTAGAGCAAGCGGTAGCGCCCCTCTTACTGACCTGTTCGCTTACACAGCTGACACGTTTAAGAAGGCTGCTGGACGTAAGTTGACTAGCTTAGAGTGTCATGACCTATGCTGTAAGATAGCAGAGGTTATAGTGGTAGGCGGCGTGAGACGTTCTGCGTTGATCAGCCTATCCAACCCTTCAGACGGCAGGCTACGCGGCGCTAAGTCAGGTCAGTGGTGGTTGAATGAAGGCCAACGAGCGTTATCTAATAACTCTGCTTGCTACACTGAGAAGCCTGAGTTTGATTTCTTCCTAGACGAGATGAGGGCATTGTATGAGAGTAAGGCCGGAGAGCGTGGTTTATTTAGTCGTAAGGCTGCACAGAACATTGCTGCTGCCAATGGGCGCAGAGATGCTGACTATGATTTTGGTACAAATCCTTGTAGCGAGATAATACTCAGACCTAACCAGTTCTGTAACCTGTCTGAGGTGGTCATTAGAGCCACTGATACAGCAGCAGACCTGAAGCGTAAGGTAGGACTGGCAGCGATACTTGGTACGCTACAGGCTACACTGACAGACTTCAGGTATCTGCGTAAGGTGTGGAAGACTAACACACAGGAAGAGTCGCTGTTAGGTGTATCGCTAACGGGCATAACTGACAACCAGCTAACCTCCGGCGTGTCGGATAAGACTGCTAAGCTCCTAGAAGAGCTGAAGCAGATAGCGATAACGACTAATAAGACTTGGGCGTCTAAGTTAGGCATCCCACAGTCAGCGGCTATAACCTGTGTTAAACCTTCTGGTACTGTGTCTCAGCTAGTGAACTCTGCTAGTGGCATACACCCTAGGTTCAGTGAGTATTACATACGCACCGTCAGAGCAGACAAGAAAGACCCTATGGCTCAGTATATGGAGCAGGAGGGTTTCCCTTGTGAGACTGACGTGACTAAGGACAGCAACCTCGTGTTCGCCTTCCCTGTCAAAGCGCCTGTAGGCTGCATCACTGTAGACGATGTAACAGCATTGGAGCAGCTCAAGCTGTGGAAGCAGTACCAAGACGCATGGTGTGAACATAAACCTAGCGTTACGATCTACTACACAGACGATGAGTTCTTAGACGTATGCTCGTGGGTATGGACTAACTTCGACTGCATGAGTGGTATATCACTGCTGCCGAAGAGTGACCACACCTATCAGCAAGCGCCTTATCAGAAGATTGACAAGGAGCAGTTCAAGGAGTTAAGTGCTAGGATGCCCATATTCAAATGGGAAGGTCTAGCTAAATTTGAGTTAACAGATATGACTACGGGCAGTCAAGAACTAGCCTGTGTTGGTGGAGCATGTGAGCTATAAGCTAAAGCGTCATATATAATGCATTAGCCCTAATAACGGCCTTAATGTGGCAAAATCAACACGTTAGCTTTTATGGAGAAAATATGAGCAGTACAGAAATGCGAGAGCAGCAGGATCAGGAGGAGCTTCTCGATTTAAGGGAGACTCCTAGGCAGAGGGCGCAAAGGCAGCAGTTGGATGCCGTAGCGTCACAAGCTAGGTGGGAGAGGTTAATGGAGAAACACAAGCCTATGAAGACGCAGAAACAAATATTAGAGGAGGTAAGGAGAAACAAAGCGCTAAGAGGAGAGCAGCTCGATTCAGAACTGCTTGGCTTACTAGAACATCAGGAGATAATGAACAAACAAAAAAACAAGGAACCTTGGGTGGAAGAAGTGCTACAAGATCAACGGGATCAACAGGAGCAGCAGGCGTTAACGGTACTGACGGAGTTGCAGGCGTTGCTGGATCGGATGGCGTACAGGGACGTACAGGAGAGACTGGGCGAAGTGGCACTGACGGTGTCGATGGCACTCCTAGCGCTGCTGGCACTAATGGGGTGGATGGTATGAGTAAAGGAAGCAAGAGAAGACCAACGCTTGTTAGCCAAGAACAGGCTGACAGAAACTACGAAGCCTTCTTAGAATCATCTAAGAAGGCTCGGCAGAAGGAGGCTCGTGAAGCCTTCTATGATAAACAGAAGAAGCCTAGTCGGGAGTAACGCCCCACTTCTCTATTTCCGCAGCTTCAGCCATCATGCCCTGCGCTATTGAGGTTAGGTAGATGGAATCCGCAAGCCAACCGACGCGGGAGCCATCTGCCGCTTTTAACAAGGTCATATCTGCGTCACCTGCAATCAGCAAAGACGCTAAATCCCTCTGGTTTCTCTCTCTAGGTACGGTGTATCTGTTGTAGTTAGCAATGATCCTCTTGGGGTCTCTACCCGCCGCTATCTGCCCACGCAGTCTAGCAGTGTTGTTCCTGAAGAACGCCGAGTTAGTTGCGGTTATTGTCTTGCCTAGAGCCGCTACTGTTAGAATAAGACCACCAGCGCCTACTCCTGCGCTAGTAGCGGTTCCGTCAAAAGCAGTTCCACCGGCGGTTCCTAGAATACCAACTGCCAGTGCCTTTTCATAGTCTCGTGAGCCGATGTTCATAAACTCACCTATCCCCCTAACCATGTTCTCTAAACCGCCTCCTTCAGCCAGTTTTAGCAACTCTGCTCTCTCACTATTACTCATAAACCTATTAGCTTGGTTGCCTTTCTGAGCGAACGCACCCAACGCTGTTCTGTAATCAGCAGTAAAATTTGTACCTCTCACTTTACTCAACGACAGGGTAGAAGCAGCAAGGTCGTCTAAGGTTTCTGTGACACTAGATCGTCTCCAGAAGTCTCTAGCAGATAACACGCTTTCCTGAACACTCCTACCTCCTAGAGAGGCCGATCCATTTTTAGGTACGAAGCTATAGATCATGTCGTCGATCATGCCTGCCGCCCCTCTGGGAATAATAGCAGGTGTATCAACAGCTCCACCGGCTTCTTTGAACCCGCTAGATATGTCGTCCAACATCTTGAAAGACCACTCCCCCTTTGCTAATAAACTCTTAACCTTGTTCAGCTGAGTTAACACAGACGCTGATGTGCTTGCATTAGTCAGTTTGTGGAGATCGATAAACTCGTCTATCTTAGCAGTCATCGAAGCCGCGCCAGCTTCTGTGGGTTTTAGATTAGCGTCTTCAAGCAGCTGGTATTGCGCCCTAGACGCTCCTCGTAACTGTGCTGCTGTTAGCGCACCCGTCGTGCCTACCTTAATAAGTTTATTCGTAGCAGCGAACCAAGCTGAAGGTGCAACCATCTCGCCAGTAAACTCTCCTAGTCCTCTCCATTCTTCACCGAATGCTTGTGCGGCTGCTTCACCGCTTAATTGACCGCCAGCCCCTGAAACTACCCCACCTGCTACGTCTTGTTTGACTGTAGTACGGCCTAATGAGTTAAGAACCTTTTTAATGACGCCATCACCCATCATAGTGACCTGCTGGATGCCTTTAGACGCAGCTCGCATCCCCGCGCCTGTTGGTATAGCCATTGATCCGAAATCAACTGCCGCGTTCACGGAGTCTGTTCCTAGCCCTTCTCCAGCGTATGCACCTCTTTCAGGCACTCCACTACTAAAACTAGGCATGTCAACTCCTGATGCTTTTAGCAACAGCTGTAGAGGAGACGTAGCCACGTCTAAGCCGAAGGCTCCTATGCGGTTCACGGCTGTTACGCCCTCCATAGCAACATTCCCTACTGACTGCGATCTGTTATCTACAGGTGCAGCTGGTGCGGGTGCAGCGCGTTGCGGGACATCATTGACCTGCTGAGCCATTTGTACCAAGCGCCTAGCACCGTCTTCATCACCGGCTGCGTCAGCCTTAGAAGCCGCTGTCATAAGCTCAGCCTTACTATAATTATGTTCTGCCATTAGATTATCCTTTAGTTGGTAAGGTACTTGTCAAAAAGGGCTTGATCTGCGGAGGAGCGAGGAGCTGTACTAGCAGAAGGATCAGGGAACTGTGTAGGAACCCTGCCAATAATTTCATCGATTGTCCAGTCTGTTTTGGCTGAGTCATGTCTAAACTGAAATGACTCCTGCACTTGATTCAATCTAAAGATTAGAGTTTCCTTATCCATACCAACGCCTGACGCAAGATCAGCATCTAACGATTGTAGTAACAGTAGTTCTTTCTCTGTCAACTGACCGAAGCCAGAGGCTCCTGATTCTGAGCTACTCTTCGCTGCCATTAAACCTTCATAGCCTAAGTTAGCCAGTACGACTGATAGATCACCTTTGAAGGCGTAGTTCTCAGTTTCGGGAATCCATGACCAGATGATTCCTGAAACGCCTGTAGATACGTCTCCTGATTCAACCTTCTCAATCATCCTACCCATAGTGTTAACTACATTGAGCGATGCACGTCTCTGTTGGTGTCCTGCGCTAATCCTAGCATCTTTCTTATCTGATATACGCTCTTCCTCAGCACCGGCAGGATACTGGTAGTATGCTTGATTACCGTTACTGTCTAACTTATCTCCGTCCTTCTTGTAAATCCAGCCCTTCTGCGGCTTCACTCTAAGAAGTTGGAATGCCTTATCTCTCCCCTCAGGAGTCGATGCTACTCTGTGTGCGGCAAGATAGTCTGCAACTGACGCAGGAGTAGAGTTGCTTAGAGTCGTAGTAGATGCTGTTGGATCATTACGCTCTAGGTTCCATTGTCTAACCGCTTCATCGGCTTCTATAACGGCTTGTCCGTCTCTAGCAATCTCCGCCTCTAGTTGACCTTGATTAGTAGCCGCGTTAGTTTCGTTAACTAAAACTTGAGCTGCCTGATTATCTGCTTCTCTGCTACGAACCGCTGCCGTATCCTGTTTCACTAACAAATCAGCAGCCGCATTTGCATTCTCAGCCAATAGCTGATCGAGGCCTAGCTTTAACTGGGAAGCCTCTCTAGTCGCCCCGATAGCGTTTAGCTTACGAATAACCATTGCAATACTGTTAGGATCATTTATATCTAACCCACGCATAGCTTCAGGTATTCGTTCCTGTGGAGTCATACCAATGCCTGCGTCTTGACCGAACAAACCGCCTAAGCCTTGACGCATAGCTCTACCGCGTTGTGCGGATAGATAAACTGCCATCCCGCCGGGCGTCTGCATTGCATTAACACGGTTAGCACCTTCTTCTGCGTCCGTGGTCGCTGGGCCTGCGATGTCTGCGAATAATTTACTGATGTCTATAGCCATTGTCTTGTCCTTACCCGAATATCTTGTTGTATAAACCTTCTAAGAAACCCGCAGAGCCGCCGCTTCCATCTGCATTGGTTGGCGTACCTGCGATAGAGTCTATCAAGGCTCGCATCTGTGTCTGCTTAATGGCGGCTGCGTTTGATTCTCCACCGAGCTTGGCTTGTATGCCAGTCCTGCCTAGAGCTGCCATGTCTGTGGCACCTTGACTGGCTGCTACGTTTTCATCTTGTGCTACCTGCGCTGCAAATGCGGCTTGCTTATTCATCTGCTCTTGCGGCAGCATTGCTAGGTTGCCTAATGCTGTTAGATTACCAAAGCCTTGTTGCTGCTCTGTGTTAGCTATGTTCATTGCTGATACTGCATTGCCTGAGCGTTGCTCTTCAATAGCCTTCTGCATTGCTAGTTGCTCAGGAGTTCCTCCATAAGCTGACGTAGACACACCTGTGCGTCCTTGATTAAACAGTCTCTGTTCTAGGCCAAGACGATCACGCGCTCTGTCAGGCTGCATCATGGCTTCTAGCTTGCTGAATACATCGCCTTCTCTAACTCCTCTATCTTGCTGAACATCTCCTAGTATTCCCGCCATAGCTGCGTATGTGTCGTCCTGACCGCCCTGAAGCGCATCATTCAATGACATGCTTGTATTTAGATTACCGAAGGCATCTCTAGTAGCATTAACCTTTCCTATATTAGATGTGAGGGCGAAGGGTTTAAACTTCGATGTCTCTATTGCCGTCTGTCCTAATGTTTGTGAGAGGTTAAAGGCGTCTGTGCCAGACTTCTTAGCATCCTTAATGCCTTCCTCACCCGCGTAGTAAGCCCCGCCAGCCTGTGCTAGACCGCCTAGCATCCCGCCTAAATCTGAATACCATGACATTATAGAACCCTTCCCATAGTTGCTTGTAGTTCAAACTGTTGAATCGAAAATGACTCGCCGTTTATTATGATGGTCATACCAGCTGTCAACACTCTACCGCTTCCGCCAGCTGGTGCTGACTGTGCTAACAAGGCTATGGAGTCGGAGTATTCTGATATGTTGTACTCTCCTGTTCCGTATTCAGCTATGTTATTCACTGGTATTGCTATTGTACGTTTAGTATAACTTGTGCGGTAATCCCATGCCCATTTAACTACTGGGCTATAGCCACTACCATTATCGAATGTAACTTGTATATCTTTTAAAAACTTCAACGACCCCGGAGAATCGAAACTCAGTGGATGAGTTAACCAGTCCATTGTGTACGTGGAGGTTTCTCTGTCTAGGAAGCCGCCATAGGCTTCTATACCGCCTGACGTGCCTATGTAGAACAGTCCAGCTGTTGTACGCTCAAAGGAATAAGGAGTCAACCCGTCCCATGTAGTGATACGCATAGAGCCATCTTCAAGACGATACCGCACGTCGAACACGTAACTAACCGAGCTAGTCGGGAAGCTAAGGATATAGAAACCTCGCTCCTCGTTATACAACCCGCGTATGTTGCCTGTCTCTACGTTGTAGATGTTCTTTAGGTCGTCGTTAGTGTTCTTACTTGCGTCACCAATCGGTGCAGACTTCTCTTGTATAGTTCTACCTAGTGTGCGTAGACCAGAAGCTGACAAGTATAAGATGTCCTGTCCAGTAGACTGTACTGAATCACGGGCTACACAGCCTATGTTCTCGATGACGTCTGCTAGTACCATTGTAGATGGTGAGTCAGCACCGCTGAAGATCAGGATGTTACGCTTACCGAAGATGATAAGGTTGTTGTTATGCTCTATCAGTGCAGTTACTTCATCGTAACCAGTAGGCCAGAACTTACGTAGGTTGATGCTACCAGAGCTACCTCCAGTCCATTGTAGGCCTAACAGCAGGTCTGACCATGTAACAGTAGACTTATCAGCCGTTGTAGAAGCTACGAATAGTCTACCGAAGGCTGCTAGTAATACATCACCTGACGGAACCGTACCTGTGTAGGTGGCCTCGTCCTGTACTCTTGTGATAGCACCACTAGGCGTGTAGACCAGTGGATCATGTCCAGACTGAAAGAAGTAATGTTTATTGTTGAGTGTAGTGGCTGTCCAGTTGTTAGCTGTAACTGTCGCAGCTGCTGGAGTAGCATCAACTAGAGTGGTAGTGCCTGTAAATAGCTTGTTGTTGCCGCCAGAGAACTGCACCGTAGTACCGTCTTCTTGTAGAAACTCACTCATGAACTCGATACCAGTAGAGGAGCCTAACACAGCCGCACCGTTAGTGCTGACCAGTGTGGTTCCCTTACGAGCTGCTATGCGACCCTTACGATCTATCACACAGTTATTAGCATCAGCAGCAAACCGAACGTCCATGTCTAGTGGACTGTCCTGAGTGTTTAAACCCCAGAATCCTGGAGAAGCTAGTACAATCGTTTCTAACTTAGACATTATTGATTCCAGTTAGTTAAG
>TARA_R110002167_G_C12703590_1_pt1 | contig 10703 bp, 6 predicted proteins | sample TARA_R110002167 | Tara Oceans TARA_R110002167 (sample SAMEA4398238) | marine metagenome | biome: Polar Biome; feature: [MES] marine water layer (ENVO:01000295) within the mesopelagic zone...; material: water (ENVO:00002006), including particulate matter (ENVO:01000060) such as...... | reverse complement strand
ATGAATTGAGTAGTGATTTTAGATGGGGTTGTTTGAGCGTTTACTTTGAAGAAGTCACCAGGATCAGCAAGTCACAAGTTAACCTGTCGTTAAAGCGGTGTTTTGATGTTGGACTGCTCCGTAACGACCGCAAAACCGGCCTGCCACGGGTAAATACCAAAGCGCTGCTGGGGTTTATTGTGTTTGGCTTGAAGTACGTCTTCCCGGCCAAGCCCGCTGAAATTGTACGAGGCGTCGCCACCGCGTTTGCCGCCCCGGTACTGGAGCAAAAGCTGATTGGTTGATGCCATACGTATTGGCCAACCACGCGAAGCCAACCTGGCAACCAGTTTGTGCCATTCGATATATGGATCTAAAAGGCTTTCTGGATCATAGACGGCAGGTACTGAATCATCGCGACAGCGAAACAGGCTTCCAGATTCTGAACGAGTGTCTGGATACCGCACGATCTTTGGCGAGTACAGTGTCAGGGTTCAACCCGAAAAGAAGGAAGAGTCAAAGGCCCATACAAGCAGCGTGAGGTTAGCAAAGTAACCTGTTCCCGAATCGCGCCAATCACCATGGAAGCGCCATTCACACGCACCAGACTATCCCGCTTCTCCTCATTCTCCATAGGGCGCATTTCAAACAGCGCTCTGGCCTCGATATCCAGAATATAAGGACAAACCTGGGATTCTTCGTCTTCATTAAAAACCTGGAATATCACGGCAATCACATACTGAAAACGACCATTCTCCAGCTTCTCTGCTGGGGTCACGTCAATATGGTGGCCCAAACGAACACCAGCAAAATCAAACTCAGGCGCCCAGATACCGTCTGGAAATTTTTCGCTGTTCTCAGCCTCGACATGCACACGGACAAACAACAGTTGTTTTAATTGCAAAGGTGAAGCCGTCAATACGTCAGATGGCATGCTGATACTCCTCATCGGGCAACTCAAAACAATCCGAGTTGGAAACTGCAACCAAACGCAATGATTCTCGAACGCCCGACAGGTTAGAACCAAGTGCCGATGACACATAAGAACGGGATTGAAAACTCGCCACCAGATGGCTGTGATCTTTCAACTCAACACCGGCTTCCCTGGCCAGGTAAGCGGCCACCATAGGAAAACGCTTGCTGACCTTCAGCAGATTGTTCATAGGTTCGGACTGCACCACATCGTCGTTTTCATACTTGGAGAACGCCACAGGGCCACCGCCAAACATACGGGCCGCCTGATCCTGATTCAGCCCAAGTGATTGCCTCATGGCTTTCACATCAGCACCAGTAATAAGACCATCAGCCTGTTTTTTAAACGCGATCATGGCACGCTTGTTATCACGCATCTGAGCAGCGGTTGCAGTTTCACTACCGCATTCATCGCATTCGGAATACAGACTCTCGATCTGACCTGCGTGACCAGCATGCTCAACCTCGATCATTTCGGAACGAGCGTGAAGATGGCCCTCATCACAGATAGGGCAAACAGGTAAGTCTGACATATTCATCTCCTTTCTTCGGAAAGATGGCAAGAAACGATCAGAATCAACTCTGGTTGGGAGTTCTCCTCCTTTGGCCGTTTCAAGGCAAATTTCACATAGTATTCAAAGCGCATGTCCTTGCGCGCATGCGCCACCCACTCAGACCGGAACAACCGATAGGCATCGCATGCAACCACCAGCGTTGGAGATTTTCCCTGACACCATTCGGATCCAAGGAATGTTCCTGAAATCAGCGCTGTGCGAATCAACTCAGGGACATCCTTCTCCAGATCAAGGCTGAGACGCTCAAGATCCTGAACGCACTTTTTTGTAAATGGAGAAGGCGTCTTACCACAATCCAGAACAGCCAGCACTTTTTCCCTTGGATACAAAGGCCCAGACGCAATGATTCTGGGTTGCAGATCTGTAGGTGGCTCACTTTGATATGCACTTATGTTTTTCAGAGTATTTACCATAATGGTAAGTTCATCCAGAGTCGCGGCATATTACGCTGTGCGACTTTTGTGTCAATAGTCCGTTAGTGATCAGCAATCATGCCGATTGATCTGGTTTATGGCTACTCGACCAAATCATCCAGATAGTCCGATGCCATTCCTGCGGAGGTAATCACCAGCTCATCACGAGCACGGGTGCAGGCGACGTAAAGCAAGTGACGTTCGGTGTCTTCGACTTCCTTCATGGCCTGAGTATCGTTCATCACGGCTTCCAGTCGTTCTTCCAATGGCAGTACGTCATCATCACAGGCCATTAGCACCACGCATTTAAATTCCAGACCTTTGGCCAGATGCATGGTGCAGAGAGAGACCTTGCCTGTAACCCACTCCATGGCACGGCTCATGGCGTTAAAGTCGGCTCCAGCTGCGCCGAGTGCGGCTTTGGCGCGTTCGTACTGTGCTTCGCTGCGCACCATAATACCGATCTCTTCCGGGGCGATATTAGCGTCGAGCCAGCTACGGATTTTTTCACCGACGAAGGCGTTTTCTTCATCCTGTTCGTCGAACAGTTCAATCACCGGATCTGGCCCGTTAAACAGCGAAATCGTACCGCTACGATCATCGGTATTGCCATCGCTGTCGCTCATCTCGCTGTCAAGCAATTTGTCGGCCTGACGGCGGATCTGGTGAGAAGTGCGGTAGTTGATTTTCAACGTACTGGAGCGGCCACGCAGGTCGATGCCCAAGGCTTTCCATGAGAACCCCGGCTGGAAAATCCGCTGCCCCAAATCCCCGGCGAAGAACAGGCTGTTGGGACGATTCTGACCAAGTGCGGCGATCAACTTGAGTTGGGCGATGGTCAGATCCTGGGCTTCGTCGATCAGTACATGATCGAAAATGACCCTGTCCCGCTGTGCCAGCGTTTCGGCTAAACGGGTGTACATGGTCGCTTCAGTAATCAGGCTTTGTTGCTCCAGCCCTTGCCAAACCCGGTTGAAAATAGCCCAAAGATGTTGGCGTTTGGCTTCGCTCAGGCGACTTTTACGGCCTGTGCGTTTAGCGTCACGGTAGGATTCCCAATCCCGTAGCTGCGAAGCGTCGATCAGATAATTCCACTCATCCAGCAAGAAGCGCGGTGGATAGTCTGAGCCTTCGGCCTTGGCTGCGCTGGCAAGCAATTCAGCAACCCGACCTTCTGTGGCCAACTGAAACTGACCAAGGTTCGCCTTATAGAGTTGCGCGGCCTTTTCTTTTACCGAATACACTTCCAGCCGCTCACCCAGGCTGAGCTGGCGATTTTCGGAAATCAAACGTCCTGTCAGACCACGCAAGCGATTCGCCAACAAGCCGGAATAAGTAGCCAGCAGAACCCGCTTTTCATCGCTCTCGCAGACCAGATGCATAGCGCGATGTAATGCCACAATGGTTTTACCGGTACCCGCAGAACCCGTAACCCGTGCCGGGCCTTTAAAGTCACGTTCGACCAGATCCTGCTGGCTGGGGTGCAAAAATAGCGTCCACTTGTCCCAAGGGTAATCCAGCGCCCGTTGCAGTGCTTCAATATCTTCCAACACCCGAAAGCGGCGCATGGCATCCGGGTGGTTGAAGGGATTGCTATTGGCCGCGGCTTTCTTGGCCGGTTTCGGGGTTTTACCTTCGTGAATTTCCAGCAGAGCTTCTGAGGCTTCGGAAGGCAATACATCAATCAGATCGACCAATTCATCCTCGGTAGAGACCGACAGCACCGCAGAAATCCAGTCTTGCGGAACACCATAGCCCAGCAAAGTGGTTTCATTCTGACCGATAAAAATTGGATCGGCTGCTTTGGGATACTGAAATGGCTCTGGTTCAGTCTGCTCTTCTCGCTGAATTTCCCTAACTTCTACAAGCTGAGCAGCCCCCGTGGTCGGGTGGGTTTCCAGCTTGCGCTTTTCGGCCCAGCGGTAAGCCTTGTCGTGGTGATCGACGTAGCAGAGCAAAATGCTGCCCTCGGTACGATGGAGAACAATGCGCAGATCCATATTGGCACTGGCCGACCAGAAGTTCGGGTCTTTGCTTTTGTCGATCTTATGCAAACGCAGACCCGTGGGTGCCGAGTCCAGCGTGTTCATATACATATGCAAGTCGAAAGCGGCTTGTTTTACCGCTTTTTGTTCCTGATTGGTCAGCTTGCCAAGACTGCTGGCAAAGGTATCCGAGGTACGAAATTCCATCTTCTGCTACTCCGTCGAGATGGGTTAGATCTTACAAGCCAGGCTCAAACGACAAATACCTTCATCACTTCGTCGCCGAGGTGGTTGATGACTTTTACCGCGATGCGACCACTGTGAGGCTTGGCAAAAGGCCGCGACAGGTCGCTGTTGAGGCTTTGCCAGGCGTCGATATTGATTTCGGCTTTCAAGGTGGTTTTCAGCGATTTGTACGGATCACTGGCGCCGAGGAAATAAGCCTGACGCACAAAGAAGCTGGCTTCGTTGTAGTCGGTGTCGATAAACCAGCAGGCAATGCCATCAGCGTTGTCGCTGCGTACCTCGCCAGTGGAGGGGTCAAACACATCCACCCCGTGCAGCTTGACCTGATATTGGCCGTTTTCGGTCTCGAGAATATCAATATCCGGTTCACCGAAGATCACAAACAGGTTGGCCTTGTCGGTGTCTTTGAGGTCGGTAGCCATATGCAGGTCGGCGTTCATCCTCGCTTTCAGCACGGGCATACGGCCCAGCTTGTTAAAGTCGGTGGTATGGGCTTCGAAGCTGAAGGCGCAAGCGATCAGCATATCAAAACCACCATCGGCGGCTTCACGGGCGGCGGCAGCCAGATCCGCGCGGGAGACGGTACCGAATTCCGGACCAACAAAAATTGCTGCACGTTGCTCTTGATACGGTTCAAGGCCTTGATCTTCTGTCTCTTCATTAACAGCCACTCTTCCAACCGCACTGATATAGGCACCGGGCCAGATTTCCAGGCTGCTGAATTCGATCTTGTCTTCTTTATGAGCTTGCTGTACCCCGGCGACCTTAAGAGTGTCCAGCATAATATTGAGGAAGGTCTGGGTATCGGCGTAGGCCTCGCTTTGATCCATCAGCGGGTCGATCAGCTCGTCGTTTTCATCCACGCCCAGGGCACGGTGCGGCGACAAACTTTCGACGGTAAATGGCCCAGCCACGCGCACGCGCTTTTTGTCTTCGTAAGGCTTGTCGTAGAGATATTCCTGATCGGCACGGGCGGCGATGGAGGCATCCATCTGCTGCTGGCGCTGAATGCGCAAGGCCCACCATTGAGCGTGCAGGTCGATGGCCTGTTGGTTGGCTTCAGAACCGGCATCGGCCCAGAGATCAAAGGCTTTTTCGGGGACGGAATCCAGCGAATAGTACTGGCCCGTCTTCCCTTCATTGGTAGCGCCGAATCTCGCTTCATTAAGCTTTTTCAGCGCCGTGAGCAGCTTTTTCTCGGTGATGCTTTCATCGCTGTCGGCAGCGGCCAGCATGGTAAGCAGCTTGACGTGTAACTTGGCCTGATCCTCCGGCCAGGGGAAACCGGGTTCGCGGGGGATTTGCCATTCTTCGAAATTGGTTCCCAGCGTGTCGTTGAGCTGGCTGCGCAAGGCTTCCAGATCAGGCTGAAAACGTTCCCAGATCTCGTCGATCTCCGGGTTATTAGCGATGCTTTTCAGGGTGATATGGGGCACACGCTGATAAACAAAGCCGAGATTGATCCGCCCTCGCGCCAACGCAGTGGATTTGGCGGTGCGGGTAATCTCGGCTTCTTTCTGCTGGCCTTCCGGGCTATCCGCCAGCAAATAATAGGGGTAACGCGCGCCCATAATTCGCGCTCGCGCCAACGCCAGAGACACTCGCGAAGTATCCAGCGTAATCCAGCGACGACCCCATTGTTCTGCGACATAGGCCGTGGTGCCGGAACCACAGGTGGGATCAAGCACCAGATCGCCGGGGTCGGTGGTCATTAAAAGGCAGCGTTCAATAACTTTCGCATTAGTTTGAACAACATACAGCTTATCCATCCCGCTACCTGATTGGGTATCATCCCATATGTTATAAATAGGGAACGAAAGAGAATCCTTAAAGAAACGCTTATAGTTTATAGACTCTCCTGAAATTCCAATTCTTCCAGATTTTGATAAACGATCCATCCCACCACGAGTTGTAGTCCAGCCACGCCCCTTACTTGGCCGATAAGTTTTGTTTTGAAAAGAGTACTCAAAGGACATAGCTCCAGTTGAACTAGTATCTCTTCCTTGTCTTTGGCTAGTTAATATTTGAAGTCGAAAAATATTAAAAGAATTTAGGCTTTTAGCAGCTTCTTGCAATTCTGCGGTAGCCAAAGACCTCCAGCAACCTGGCTTTATCTCATGTAATTTATATGCTTCTCCTCCATCACCACCAATCTCTCTCATAGCTTTGATGGGACGGAATTTCAAATGATTTAATGACTTACAGAACCAAACAATATAGTCACTGGTTGAGGCTAAATATCTCTCTGTTGCAGAACTACTTTTCTTGAAAGTAATCTGGCTAACAAAATTCTCCTCCCCAAATACCTCATCCATTAATGCCCGTACCCGATGGACGTTTTCATCACCAATTTGCACAAAAATAGAGCCGGATTCGGTCAGCAGGTCTCTGGCGACGGTCAGGCGGTCGCGCAGGTAGGTGAGGTAAGAGTGGATGCCATCGCGCCAGGTATCACGAAAGGCTTTAACCTGTTCCGGTTCGCGGGTGATATGGCTGGCGTTGCCGTCTTTCACGTCGCGGCTAGTAGTAGACCACTGGAAGTTGGAGTTGAATTTGATGCCGTACGGCGGATCAAAGTAGATGCATTGCACCTGGCCGCGCAGGCCTTCGCGCTCCGCCAGTGAGGCCATGGCTTGCAGGCTGTCGCCAAGGATCATGCGATTCGACCAGTGCTGGTCGTGCTGATAAAACTCGGTCTGGGCGTCAGCGTTGGGCAGGCCGTTAAAGTCGGCGAACAGATCCGCTTGCAGGTCGTCGTCTTCCAGGTCGCCACTTTCAAGCTGCTGGCTATGACGCTTGAGGTCGTCGATCAGTACCTTGGGGTGTACCTTTTCCTGAATGTAGAGCGGCGGTGCATTGACCACCAGATCCGAGCTGTTGGTCAGGTCTTTGCCGCGCCAGACCAGTTGCGGATCTAAATCCGGGTTTCTCTCGTACGTTACCTTCTTCGGCAACTGCTGGTCTTTTTCCATCAACTGCTGCATCTCGGCTGAGGGAATATTTTTGCGGTTGGCTTCGGTATGAGTGATGGCACTAACGCCGCTATCCGCTGTGGTGCTGCTTTTACTTCCGGGCTTGCTCATGCCTGCTCTCCCTGCGCCTTGCCTTGTGTTTCGCTGTCGGCTTTATGTGAGTCCGGTGCGCTAATTAACGCTGCGCTTGGCTGCTGTGCCTGTTGAATACCCTGTTCGATAGCGCTGGCCAGGGCTTCGCTGAGTTTTTGGTCAAGTTCGTCTTGCATGGCAAATACGTCGGTTAATTCCACAAAGGCCCAGCGGCCGTATTTTTGTAGTTGGTTCACACCCGGAATCCAGTAGCTGTCCATAGTGAGTTTTTTCTGTTTGGCGTCTTCGCCGCGGTAGCCTTTGACCTCGACGATCAGATTGAGGTAATCCGGTACTTCCACCAATTCACCAGAGGCATCCGGTTTTTGTGTGGACTGGCCGTCGTCGATCTTGAGGATAAAGTCGGGGATATAAATACGCTTGCTGCCGCCCATCTCATAGGGCACTTCAAAGCCGAGGTTATGGTTTTTCACGTAGGCCTTGACCCGCTTGTGGCGCTCGACCACCCGGCACAGCTCGGCTTCCCAGCCGCTGTCCAGCACCACGTAATTGATATGGCACTTGTCGGCAGCCGTCGTCCAGAGGTCATCCTTGCTGGTGTTAAAGGCCAGATGGGCGGTGCTGCCAATGGGGTTATAAGGGTCGGCCACGGCCAGCAAGGTACGTTCCTGCTGTAATCCGGTATGAACGATACCGGCGATAATGCGCTCGCAAGCCAAATCCGCCAGTTCCGGATAGAGCAGCTGTGCCGGGTAGGTATCGCCAACGCAGGTCAGGCATTCTTTGAGCCACTGTTTAACCAGACGGCGAGCATTCTGGAACAGGCCGTTGGCGGGTTGTTCGCCGGCTTTAGCCAGCTTGCGTACCAGTTTGGCCGCCAGCTCAAAATTCAGAGTGGATGAGCGGACTTCGCTCAGGTGGCGCACATTCAATTCAACGGTCTGGCCAACAATACCGGCTTGTTCGGTGATGGAAGGGCCAACCAATTCCGGGGTGAGTTTGAGTTTGTGGTCGTCGTTAAACTCGGCTTTTAACCCGGTGTCAGGAATATCAATACGGTAGCCCTCTACGCGCGGAAACTCGATACTCAGAGCATCGCGCTCTGGCGACATCGCTTTGATGCGCGTGGTCGGTTTCGGCGGCTTGGGATCGGCCTTGATCGGCTGGCTGGCAAAGTCGAAGGGAATACCCAGTACGTCGGCGTATTCGGCATCGAACTTGCCTTCTTCATTCAGCTGATAACTCTGACGACGCAGCGCCCTGCCCATCACTTGTTCACACAGCAATTGGGTACCAAAAGCTCGTACACCCAACACATGGGTTACGGTATTGGCGTCCCAGCCTTCGGTCAGCATGGAGACGGATACCACACAGCGGATGGATTCACCGAGCTTGCCTTGCTGACCCACTGTGTTCATTACTTCGCGCAGCAGGCTGGCTTCAGTGATGTTATCCGCCTGTTTTTGGTCACCGGTACGTTCCAGAATCTCACGGCGGAACAGCTCGATCTCTTTACCTGCGGCTTTACGGAAGTTGTCGTCCAGGGCATCGCCGGATTCCAGCTGACCACTGTCGATCAGCAGAGTGCGCGGGCGACCCAAGACGTTGCCGTTTTCATCGTAGTTGCGGAACAGCTCCAGCTTGCCTGGTACCACTTCGATATCGCCATTAGCATTGTCACGCTCATAACCGGAGATATAGTCGTACACCAGTTTTGAGGTGGTAGTGTTATTGCAGACCACGATAAAGCAGGGCGGCACAGGGATATTGGCCTTGGCCCAGATGTCGTAGGTGGCCTTGTAGTGGCCATACAAGGCGTCGAGCGCGCCGTTTAACAGCGTTGGCAGCTTTTGCGGGTCCAGTACACCGGCTTTGCCTCTGCCCTTTTTCGGCATTTGGGTTCGGATGTGTTCCCATAACTCACGGTATTTGGGCAGTTCGCCATCGGGCAGGTTATCAGCCACAGGCACCCGCGGCAGTTTGACGATGCCGCATTCGATGGCATCCATTAGTGAGAAATCGCTCATGGTCCAAGGGAACAGAGTGCCTTCGGAATAACCAGAGCCGCGCAGGAAAAACGGCGTAGCGGACAAGTCGATCACACTCACTTTCTTGAAATGGCGATTAGCGGCTTCAATGCCGGAGATCCACAAACGCGCCGCTTCGTTATTTTCCTTGGCTTCGTTTTTGTCGTCGCCAGTGAGCTTACCTTCTTCGTTTTCAGTGGGTGGTCGCTCACGGTAGCAGTGGTGAGCTTCGTCGTTGATCACCATCATGTGCTTCATACCCATTAACGGCTTCAACACCCGGCTTAGCATCTGGCCTTCGGTTTCCACGGTTTGCAGTGCGTCGCCACGCCCTTGCAGAAACTCGCGATTACCTTTCGATAGCTCGATTTTTTCTTTCAGTTTGAAGGCGTGGTAGTTGGTAATCACTACTCGGGCTTGCTGGATTTCGCGCAGAAATTCCCTCGGTACCAGATTGCGGGTTTGGTAATAGTTTTCCGGGTCGTTGGGCAGCAGTACCCGCAAGCGATCACGAATGGTGATGCCGGGCGCTATCAGTAAAAAACCTTTGGTAAACCTTGCGCTGTTTGGGTAACGCACTGAGTTAATGGTTTGCCAGATAATCAGCAAGGCCATCACTGTGGTTTTACCGGCACCGGTGGCGAGTTTCAGTGCCAGACGCAGCAGACCCGGGTTTGAACCCTCGTTGGCATTTTTCAGATGGTCGAGAAAGTATTTGCCGCGTACCGAAGCACGTGGCGCAACCTCTGTGAGCCAAATGGCGACTTCAGCCGCTTCAACCTGACAGAAAAATGGGCGAATACCGGAGAAGTGATCACCACGCCAGTGCTTGAGCAGACGGGCGGTTTCAGCGGTGACTCCCCACTTTTCTTCTGGCAGTAGACGCCATGCATCAATTTCCTTACGCAGGTCATTAATAAAGGGCATGGGGTCATAGTTGTCATCTGTACTGACGTCAGCCTCAAAGTTCAGTGAATCCTGTGCTTTGGGTGCTTTCTGGCGTTTGGCTTTAGGTACAGGAGTGATATAGCTTGCCGAGCGCCTGCGATTCACTTCTTTTATCGGCTGACCGCTTTCATCTAATTCCCAATGACGATTGGGGTATTCATAAGGGCTATTTAGGATAGGATGTTCGAAAAACGACTCAGACACCGGAGTTTCCTTCTACCGATTCACTTGCTGGATGCCAGAGATATGCAAGACATCACCACAATATAAAAATGTGAAAAGAGTAACATTCCTGGCATAAAGCGTAATCAAAGAATTAGATGGAATAGAAGGTTCTCTTGATCGGTAGCCTTTTGAGGCAAAGTCAAAATCACGATCACCAACGAAACCATCAGTAAAACCGTGCGCACTGAATGGTTACCAAGCAAGAAATGTTAGTAGGTACGATCGCCAGAACGGCTTTGAGAATGGTCCGCCCGAGAGGATTCGAACC
>TARA_R110002167_G_scaffold17777_17_pt1 | contig 10710 bp, 8 predicted proteins | sample TARA_R110002167 | Tara Oceans TARA_R110002167 (sample SAMEA4398238) | marine metagenome | biome: Polar Biome; feature: [MES] marine water layer (ENVO:01000295) within the mesopelagic zone...; material: water (ENVO:00002006), including particulate matter (ENVO:01000060) such as...... | reverse complement strand
GGCAGTCGCTGTGTTTCGACCGGCCAGAACTGAATGATGACGCCTTTGCTGTCAATTGCTTTGAACCAGGCGCTACGCTGGGCTGCTGCATCCAATTTGGGGCAATAGATCAGAATGAGGGTGTCGGCAGAGGGTGCAGCCAGTACCTGGCACAGTGTATCGCTACCACGGGCGCCGGGTTTACCGTTGGGGATGTGCACTTCGATCAGCTGTTTGTCAGAAAAAAGCGACAGGCTCTGGCTGCTCTGGAGCAGGCTTTCCCAGCTGAAACCCGCATCGGCATGGAACACTTCGCGTTCGCTAAAGCCGTTTGCTCTCGCTGTCATGCGGAGCTGGTCACCCGCTTCCTGAATCAGCAGGGGCTCGTCTCCGCTGAGCAGATAGACCGGTTGCAGCGGTTGTTTGAGGTGACTGCTGAGCTGTTCCTGTTTGAGTTTCATCGATTAGCGGCTATAGATTTCAGCCAGTTTAAGGTAGCGGCGGACCAGCTGTTCAGCAAGGTTTTCCCGCATCTCCTGGCGTAGCAGCGCTTCCTCCGCCTCCTTGGCGTTGACGCTGTTTTCATCGTAACTGTAGGTGCGCTCGGTATAGATCTCTGTTGCATCGACCAAACTGGCTCCGTCGCTGGCCTGAATCTCGTACATCAGTAACGCCCGTAACTCGTATTCCTGGGCCTTGGCCCTTTCGTTAAGCGATGCGGAACGTCGCTGGTGCTGGACGCTAATCAGATTGATTCGGTAGGGGGCTTGCTCGGGAGCGTCAACCAGCACTACGCCGCTTGATTCAAAGCTGCGCTCTACCGTTTGATAGATAGCACTGCGCTCATCGCCCTGCAGATAGAGGGTTTTGAGACGATCAGGTACCGGTATTGCCCCACGCGGTTGAAAACCGCAACCCGCAGCAAGGCTGATGATTGCGATAAGCGCAAGGCTAACGCCTAAGTAGCGGAAGTCTAAGTGGCATAAGCCTAAAGGGCCTGGGCGGCGAAACACCGGTTAGCCACTCACAACGATATTGACCAGCTTTCCAGGCACAACGATGACCTTACGGATCGTCGTCTGCTGGGTAAAACGCCGTACATTTTCATCCGCCAGCGCTAACTGTTGAATCAGATCACGCTCAGCATCCGCCGCTACCTGGATTCTGCTGCGCAGCTTGCCGTTGACCTGGACCACGATCTCGATACTCGTGCGGGCCAAGGCGCTCTCGTCTAATGTCGGCCAGGCGCTATCGAGTAATTCGTTCTCGTGCCCCAGATCTTGCCACAGCTGATGGGCGATATGAGGAACAATCGGTGAGAGCAGTTCAACGGCAGTTTCCAGGGCCTCCTGGACCACCGCACGACCCTGAGGGCTTACGTCGATGAAGCGGCTAACGGTGTTGGTTAGCTCCATCACCGCGGCGATAGCGGTGTTAAAGGTTTGACGGCGTTCGATGTCGTCGCTGACCTTGCCGATCGTCTCGTGAGTTTTTCGCCGTACATCGCGTTGCTTGTTATTGAGTTGCTCAACATTGAGCCTATCGACAGGGCCACGGCTGAGATGATCGTAGACCAGCTTCCAGAGCCGCTTGAGATAGCGGTGGGCGCCTTCAACACCGCTGTCAGACCACTCTAGGGTTTGTTCTGGCGGTGCTGCAAACATCATAAACAGGCGTACGGTGTCCGCGCCGAAACGCTCGATCATCAGCTGCGGGTCGATGCCGTTGTTTTTTGACTTCGACATCTTAGTGATGCCGCCAAAGACAACCGGCTGGCCATCACTGATCAGCGTCGCGCTGATAAGAGTGCCTTTGTCGTCGTGCTTGACCTCTACCTGCTGCGGCGAGAACCAGTGCTGTCCGCCGTTGCTGTCTTCGCGGTAGTAAGTCTCGGCCAGTACCATTCCCTGGGTTAGCAGCCGCTCGAACGGCTCGTCGGAATCGACCAGACCCATATCACGCATCAGTTTATGGAAGAAACGTGAGTAGAGCAGGTGCAGGATGGCGTGTTCGATACCGCCGATATACTGGTTAACCGGCGCCCAGTAGTTGGCGCCTTCATCCAGCATGGCGGTGTCGCAGTTACGACTGGCATAACGGGCGTAGTACCAGGAGGACTCCATGAAGGTATCGAATGTATCGGTCTCACGGATGGCATCTTTACCGCACTTAGGGCATACGGTCTCGTAGAACTCCGGCATCGATTTGATCGGTGATCCGGACCCGTCGAATTCGATATCGGTAGGCAGCACCACAGGAAGGTCGGCAGCAGGTACCGCAACAGGACCACAACTATCACAATTGATCACGGGGATAGGTGCACCCCAGTAACGCTGCCGAGATACGCCCCAGTCGCGTAGGCGGAAGTTGACTTGAACTTCGCCCTTACCGGCCTGCTTCAGATGATAGGCGATCGCCTTGAAGGCATCCTCGGAGGTTAGATCGTTGAACTCGCCTGAGTTGATCAATACCCCTTTATCGGTAAAGGCTCCGGTGTCGAGGCTGTATTCGGTCTTGTCGCTGCTAGGCTTGATCACTTGCTGGATCGGCAGGCCATATTTATGCGCAAATTCCCAATCGCGCTGATCGTGGGCAGGAACAGCCATCACGGCACCAGAGCCGTACTCCATCAGGACAAAGTTGGCGACATAAATGGGTACTGGCTTACCCGAAATAGGGTGCAGTGCCTTAGCGCCGGTATCGATCCCTTTCTTCTCCATCGTCGCCATGTCGGCTTCGGCCATCTTGATATGGCTGGCTTCGAGAATAAACTCAGCGATTGCAGGGTTGGTTTCAGCAGCTCGCGCCGCTAAGGGGTGCTGAGGTGCAACGGCGACATAGGTGACGCCCATTAGGGTATCGGGTCGGGTGGTGAATACCGTCAGCGCGCTGCTGTCTTCAACCGCAAAGGTGAGTTCTACGCCTTCGGAGCGCCCGATCCAGTTTTTCTGCATGGTCCGAACCTGCTCGGGCCAGTGTTCAAGTTTATCTAGATCGTCGAGCAACTCATCGGCGTAGTCGGTGATTCTAAGAAACCACTGGGGGATCTCTTTACGCTCGATCAGTGCGCCTGAGCGCCAGCCACGGCCATCAATCACCTGTTCGTTGGCCAGCACGGTCATATCCACAGGATCCCAGTTGACCATGGAGTTCTTCTTATAAACCAGTCCCTTTTCCATCAGCTGGGTGAAGAACCACTGCTCCCAGCGGTAGTATTCAGGGTGGCAGGTGGCAACCTCGCGGCTCCAGTCATAGCCAAATCCCAGGGTCTGAAGCTGTTGCTTCATGTAGGCGATATTTTCGAAGGTCCATTTGGCAGGCGCAACCTTGTTCTGGATCGCCGCATTTTCAGCGGGCAGGCCAAACGCATCCCAGCCCATGGGCTGCAGCACGTTTTTCCCCTGCATCCGCTGGTAGCGAGAAATAACATCGCCTATGGTGTAATTACGGACATGCCCCATATGCAGTCGGCCGCTGGGGTAGGGGAACATCGACAGGCAGTAAAACTTCTCTTTGCCAGGTTGTTCGGTGACCAGAAAGCTCTGGTTCGCTTCCCAGTGCTGTTGGACGTTGGCTTCAATAGATTGCGGGTGATACTGTTCTTTCATGTGACTTAAGTAACCGTGCTGAGCGCATTGGGATGACTCCTGTTTCGACAGGCTTTTAAACAGCCAGCAGGGTCATAAGAAAAGCGGCTAGGATACAATAGATAGCCAGATGCAGATAGGGGCAGGTCGTCCTTTGTCGACCTGAATGAGGGTGCTATGAAGAAGTCAGATCAAGATGAATTAAAACCTAAAAACAGTTCCCCGCAACTACCGGATGATGCGGTGGATATTTATAACCGATTGCTCGAGCGGGTGTACCTGTCGATAGAGCAGTTAGAGGCCCAATCTTGGCCGTTCATTAAAAAGAAAATAGAGGAAGCGGCAGAGCTCGAGCTGACTGCCAGGGAGATGACCCAGGACGAACTGGAGTTGTTACAGGCTTATTTGCGTCGCGATCTGCGTGAGGCTGGGTCGATGATCCATAAAACCGGTGAAGGGATTGCAAGTTGGTTGAATTTTGACCTGCAGGCGTTGGAATATGCGGTGGTGGAGAAGCTGTTTGGGCTGGCCGATAAAACCCGCGTTGATCAAACCGAGTTGCAGTTGCGTCTAGACCAGGGTCCGGAGGACTATCTGGCGGGTGAGGTCGCCGCGGCGGGGCAGTTGCGCTGTTTGGAATGCGGTGCTTTGGTTAAGCTGGAACAGACCTCGTTGATCGAACCCTGCCATCAGTGCAGTAGTCATTATTACCATCGTGAGAACTCAAGCAAAAAGGATCCAAGCTAAGAATCTGGTGTTAATAGCGGGTTGTTGAACAGCGGCAACCCGCGTAGCTATCTATTTAAATAAGCTTTTTAATTAACTTTTCTAACCCATCCATATGCGGGCTTAGATTTAATCCAAAGCGTTACTGGATTCGAAACCGTGCAGTGATCTGTTTTAGGTCGATAGCGCGTTGTGCGACCTGTTGGCTGGTGGTGACTATGGCCGCGGATTCCGTTGAACTACGCCCCACCGCAGCAGAGATCTCTTCCATGTTCTGGGCCATATCACGAACAGTGCTCGCCAGCTCTTCGATCGCCACTGCGATTCGCTGGGTGCTGTCGGATGCAGAGAGTATCTGCCCTTCGATGTCACGAATTGCTTCGGCGGCTTCAGCGCTTAACTGGTTGCTGCGCTGAACGCTCTCCTGGCCGCTTTCAATGGAGGTAATTGCTTCAGATGTGCCCTGCTGCAGCTCATGAACGATTTTTGTGATTTCATTGGATGCGCCGACTGTCTTCTGTGCCAGCGTGCGAACCTCATCGGCGACGACGGCGAAACCGCGCCCAGCTTCTCCGGCACGGGCAGCCTCTATTGCGGCGTTAAGGGCGAGCAGGTTGGTCTGCTCGGCTACGTTTTTGATCACTTCAATGACGATGTCTATTTTTTGAGAGCGTTTGCCTAGCTCCTGCATCTGCTCGACATTGTGGTTTACGACATCTGCAACCTGCTGCAACGCTTGCAAGGCGCGGGATATGACAAGGCCTCCTGCATTGGCACCCTGGGACGCCTGCTTGGCGACATCATTAACCGTTACCGTAGTTTGCGAAACCTCGCTCACCGTCGCACTCATCTGCTCCGTTGCTGCGGCCATCGAGATCGTTTGCTCGGAGGAGGTACGGTTGCCCTGAGCGATGTTCTCTACCGCAGCGGACAGAGACTCCGACATGCTGCTCAGCTCGCTACTGGTGCTGGTTACGTGACCGACAACGCTGCGCAGGTCATCGGTCATCTGGTTGACGGCATCGGCTAGCTGGCCAAACTCATCATTGTTGTGTTTGACAACCTTTACGGTTAAATCGCCATCGGCGATCTGGCGCAGAGCCGAGACAGTCCGGTTTAGGTTACGGGTGGCACCCAGTCCTGTCCAGATAAGCAATAAGGTAATGGAAACCAGCACGATCAGGCCGACGCTGAGCAGCATAAGCTTGGCCATATCTGCGGCTTCTGTGGCTTCTTCGGTCGCCTTGACCATGGCCTGGGCTTCAATATAGCGCCCGCTAGCCGATGCCAGGTCGATCAGAGTTTGGATCTGCTGTTCCAAGTCTGCTTCGGAGGTCTTGAGTGCGCCGTAGCTTTTCATTACATCGGTTAATGCCTGGGTGTAGCCGTCGGTTAGGGCAACGTATTCACTAAAACCATATTCTATCAAGGTGCCTTTGAGCTCTTTGGCGATTGTGAGCGCTTGGTCTCCTAGGCTTGTATCAGCTTGTAATAGGAAATCTTTTTCGTGTTGGCGGATAGTCTGCATCAGGGCGCCGAGTGAGGAGAAACCTGATATTTTTTCATTCAAAGCCTCTGCGCTGCTATTAAGCTCCCCCAGCAGCCCCTCATTAACGCTTAGGCCAAAGGCTTCCTTTTGGTGCAGCCAGTCATCAATGTGGTCAAGATGGTTAAGGGTCGAGGGTATGATCTCAGTGGCTTGTTGTTGCACCGACATGTCGACGGCAGTCAGCGCGGATCTCAGGGCTTCGATATACCCGGTGCGAATATCCGTGCTCAGTATTTTGAACCGTTCTATTTGTTCGGTTGACAGGCTAGAGCGCTGCTTGGTCAGCGAATAAAGTTCAATCTGGAGTTCCATTAGCGAGTCGGCGACATCACCCAACTCACTGACTTGACGGGATGAGTCGAGAACAGCGTTGAGTGCGATTAGCGCGGTCAGGCAAAGGATTAGAGTTCCGCTGGCAGCTAGCGCTATGGCAAGCCCGATTTTATGTTTAAAGGTAAGAGTGAAAGCCATAACAGGGAGTCCGGTCTTTGGTTAGTTTTTATCGTAATATAGTGATTAATTAGCGGGGCTGAGGTGTTTGCATATAGGGTTGTCGGGTGGCTGAGCCTCTTCTTACTTAGGAATTAGGGCTTAGATCGTTGTTTGCCTTTGGCTAGAACAGCGAGGCCTAGTAGGATCAGACTAAGCACCAGAATAGGTTTAGAGCCGAAGCGTACAAAAGGAGAGAGCCCTTGCATCGGATGCACTTCGCCTCGAAGTATATCGGTCGCAAACTGAGGGCCTTGTTGAATGATCTTCCCCTTGGCGTCTATGAGTGCAGAGATGCCATTGTTGGTGCTGCGGATCAGGTAGCGGCCAGTTTCTAATGCGCGCATGCGTGCCATCTGCAGATGCTGGTGGGGAGCGAGGCTATCGCCGAACCAGCTGTCGTTGCTGATCGTCAGTAATAGCTGGCTATCGCCCGCACTATTGGCGACAAGGTCTGGATAGACAATTTCGTAACAGATATAAGCCGATATCTGTATCGTCGACTCTGCAGCGGAATTGCCGTCTGGATTAAGGTGACGCACGAGCTCTAGTGGCTTCTGCCCGGCGGGGCCGAGGCTGAAGTTAGACATTGGCAGGTTGAAGAAATCGATCAAGCCGCGTAGCCAAGTTTCTAGGGGCACATATTCACCAAAGGGCACTAGGCGTTGCTTATGGTAGAGGCCTTTGGCGTTGCCAATTCCCATGATGGAATTATGGTAAAGCGTCGGGCTTTCAGGGTCATTAGGGGTCCGATAGGGAACGCCACTGATCAGCCCTGCCTGGCTGTTGAGTAACCGTTTGTCAAAGAAAGCCAGGTGTTCCCGAGCTGAATCGTATAACAAGGGTATGGCTGTCTCGGGCCAGATGAGTAGTTCAGCCGTTTTAGACTCCTTGGTTGTTGCTTTAGCGGCCTCGTTAGACGTAGAGCGTTCTATCAGTGGCTGGCTGAGTGATAGGTATCGATCGATAATTTCCGCTCGATGAGCGGAACTCCATTTTAACGCCTGGGGAATATTTGCTTGTATCACTGCCACTTGCAAGGGTGGTTGCGGTGTTGGCTCGGTCCATTGAATTTGTTGCAATAATTTACCTGAGACGAAAGGAACCAGAGCCATAGAAAGCAGTGCGATCTTTCGTCGCACAGAGACGCGAGGTATGAGATACAGGCAGCTCGCGACTAAGGCGCTGAAACCGCTGAGTCCTAATACTCCCGTTACCGGTGCCCAGCCTGCAAGCCAGCTGTCGATTGGGGCGTAGCCCAGATACAGCCATGGAAAACCGGTTAAAAACCAGCCGCGGAATGCTTCGGCTAAGACCCAAAGGGCGGGGAATCCGGTGGCGATGAGTCGTGGCTGATCCGCGATCCAGCGTTTATACAGATATCCATGCAGGGCAAAGAGCAGTGCCATGGCACAGACGAAGAGGGCGGTTAAAAACAGCGCTAAGGCGACCGGGGCATTGCCGAACTGGTTGATGCTGACATAGACCCAGGAGACGCCGGTTCCAAAAAAACCGACACCATAGAGCCAGCCAGTCCAGGCTGCTTGCTTGGGCGTAGCTGCCGTCTGAAGCGATACTAGGAATCCGAGGCAGGATAGGATCGCCAGCGGCCAGAACTCGAAAGGAGCAAAGCCCAGTGTCGCCAGAGCCCCGGCAGCTAGGGCGAGTGCTTTGTTTGTCATGGGTTTTGAGTACGCCTGCAAGCGTCTGCTGCGGTTGGTTGGGTGAGACGCTGCTGTTTGGGGATATGACATGCTGGCTTAGTCGTTGCTTACAAGGCGTGATACCTGCAATAGCCTGATCCGGCGGTTGTCAGCGTTGAGGACTTTGAATATCAAACCTTCGAATTCTACCGATTCATCGCGCTGGGGCAGGTGTCCGAAGCGTTGGGTAATAATGCCACCGATGGTATCGAATTCGACATCGTCTAGATGGCTGTTGAAGTAGTCGTTGAAATCATCAATTTCGGTTAGCGCTTTAACGATGTAAGTATTATCTTCGATCTGTTTGATTGGAATATCTTCCTCTTCAGCATCGAATTCATCCTCTATCTCACCGACAATCTGTTCGAGCACATCTTCGATAGTAATTAATCCGGCGACGCCGCCGTATTCGTCCACGACCACCGCCATGTGATTACGGGTGGCGCGGAACTCGCTAAGAAGAATGTTTAAGCGTTTGCTTTCAGGGACAAAAGCAGCAGTGCGAAGCACATCCTGGATCTTAAAATTGTCGATGCCGCCTTTGAGTATGTAGGGCAGCAGGTCTTTGGCCAGTAAGATGCCGATCACTTCGTCTGGTGATTCGCCGATAACAGGAAAACGCGAGTGAGACGCGGCAATCATCTCGGGAAGGAACTGCTGCGGAGTCAGTGTCGAGTCGATAACGACCATCTGTGGTCGGGGGATCATGATGTCCCGGACCTGCATATCCGCAACTTCCATAGCACCTTCGATGATCGCCAGTACTTCGCCGTCAAGAACCTTGCTTTCAACAGCGTTGTTCAACACGATCATCAGTTCGTCCCGGTCACGGGGCTCGTCTGAAAAAGCCTGGGTGAGTTTTTCCAGCCAAGACTTGTTGCCCTGGCTGTTACTCGATCGATCTTCGCTCATGAAAATAGTGCCTCGGATATGGATGGCGATGTAGTGCCAGAATAGTGCCAAAATAGTACGTCACTACTCAATAATGCACTACTAGTTACTATTAGATATTGACTAGAATAAGTGATACGTAAAGTTACAGCGGTACTGCTTCTGGCTGATAGGGATCTGCAATAGCCAAGCCTTTCAGAAGCTGCGTTTCAAGTGCTTCCATCGTTTCAGCCTGCTCATCTTCGATATGATCGTATCCCAATAAGTGCAAGATACCGTGAATAACCAGATGTGCCCAGTGGTGGTCAACAATCTTAAGCTGTTCGGTCGCTTCTTGGACAACGACGGGGGCGCAGATCACCAGATCGCCGAGTAGGTTGATGTCAATGCCGGGCGGCGCTTCAAACGGAAAGGATAAAACGTTGGTGGGTTGGTCTTTTCCACGGTAGTCATGGTTGAGCTGCTGGCTTTCGCTCTCATCAACAATACGAATGGTCAGTTCAGCGTCATCAAGACGTCCCCTCAGCGCATGCTCGACCCAGTGCTGGAAAAGTTCCAGGGAGGGGATCTGTTTGGCTTCGCTGGCCAATTGCAGGTCTAGTTCGATACTCATGAGGGGTTGTCCTGCTGGTGTTTGTCGTAAGCGCGGACTATTCGCTGGACGAGCGGATGGCGGACGACATCTTTAGCATCAAAATGGGTAAAGCCAATGCCTTCGACGCCTTGAAGTACTTCGGCGGCGTGTTTGAGCCCGGATACTGTTGCTTTGGGGAGGTCTACCTGGGTGATATCCCCGGTGATAACCGCGGTCGAGCCAAAGCCGATTCGGGTCAGGAACATTTTCATCTGCTCCTTGGTGGTGTTCTGGCTTTCGTCGAGGATGACGAACGCATGATTCAGGGTACGTCCGCGCATATAGGCCAGCGGGGCTACCTCGATAATATTGCGTTCGATCAGCCGGGTAACGGTTTCAAATCCCAGCATTTCGTACAGGGCGTCATAGAGAGGCCGCAAGTAGGGGTCGATCTTCTGGGCCAGGTCGCCGGGAAGGAATCCTAGTTTCTCTCCCGCTTCAACAGCGGGGCGGACCAGCAGAATGCGGCGAACTTCATCACGCTCCAATGCGTCGACCGCACAGGCGACGGCAAGAAAGGTTTTGCCGGTACCTGCAGGACCTATACCGAAGTTGATATCGAGGCTTCGAATACTGCGAATATAGCCGATCTGATTGTCACCGCGGGCCTTGATCAGGGCCTTGGGTGTCCGTATTTGGAGCGATTTAGCCTCGCCGCGAGCGCCTTTTTGGTTTAGCTCAGACTCCTGCAGTGACAGGTGGATCATCTCGGGTGTGAGCTGGATTCCCTGGCGAGCTTCTTGGTAAAACTCTTGCAAGATGACAGAGACCGCCTGGGTCGTTGAGTGATCGCCAATCAGTTGGAAATCGTTGCCTCGGTTACGAATCTGGATTCCAAGTCGGGACTCTATCAACTTCAGATGTTCGTCCAGTTGGCCGCATAGATTCGCCAAGTGGGATGGATTGTCCGGTTCAAGGGTAAAGCGAACTGCAGTGTCGGTAGTCAAGGAGATATCAGGCCTCTGTTGGGAGCTGCTGCTAGTAATCTAGAAAATGTTCTGGAAAGACGAGTTGAAAGATAATCTAGGCACCGATGGGTCTTGGTATCCTCTATCGGTGCGCTGAGATAAATCACGCTGGTGGGTTCGCCGGGTCTAGTTCGCTGTGAAGTAACTCCCCAACCAAACTATTAGGGTAAGCATGGGTGATTCT
>TARA_R110002167_G_scaffold211320_2_pt1 | contig 10733 bp, 10 predicted proteins | sample TARA_R110002167 | Tara Oceans TARA_R110002167 (sample SAMEA4398238) | marine metagenome | biome: Polar Biome; feature: [MES] marine water layer (ENVO:01000295) within the mesopelagic zone...; material: water (ENVO:00002006), including particulate matter (ENVO:01000060) such... | reverse complement strand
ACAACTGGTGCTGAAATCGGTGCAACTTCTGCTGCTCCTGACTTCACTGGAACCGTTTCTGAATGGTATGAAACCTTGATCGAAACAGTCAATGACGTATCTGCACAGATTCACAGAAAGACATTGCGTGGCGGAGCTACTCACGTTGTTTGTTCTCCTGAAGTTGCAAACGTTTTGGAATTCACAGCTGGTTTCCGTGCAAACGTAACTGCTGATGCTGACCGTGGAGATATCGGTGCTGTTAAAGTTGGTTCTTTGAATCGTAAGTTCGACATTATCGTTGATCCTTACTTCCCACGTAACGTAATGTTGGTTGCTCGTATTGGTTCTTCTTTCCTTGAAAGTGGATATGTATACGCACCATACGTGCCATTGCAAACAACACCTACCATCTTTGGACCAGATGACTTTACACCACGTAAAGGAGTCATGACTCGCTATGCGAAGAAAATGGTTCGTCCTGATATGTACGGTTTGGTTATCGTTCGTGATCTTCTTGGTGGAGAATACTCTAGCTAATCTCTGATTAGTTCATGAAGACATTCAACCCTGTCACTTCGGTGATGGGGTTTTTTGTTTCTGAGATACTATTTATTTTAACTTGAATTTATTCTCCTTGGGACGGGGCGGCTGTCCCTAGAAAGATTTATACCGAGGCCGCTGGTATACATCATTGATTAGAAACAAGTTATTGCAATAATATAAATTTTATAAGGAGAAAATATTATGGGAAATCGTAGAATGGGCTTAGGCCGACTTGAGGCTCTTTTAGAAGCCGTAGATAGAGATTTAGATCTCACAAATTCAACATTGACAAACTGTGACATTACAACAACTGAATTTTGCACGTTTGGCGGAGTTACTTGTACAGCATACGCTGCAACAGCGACTAGTGATGGACTAACTACTGGTGTTATTCCAGATGGAGCATCATTTGTTACTGTTACTTCCGCCAATGCTGCCCACATCGTACTTTTGCCACCACCAGTTGCTGGTAAGCAAGTATGGGTTAATGTTGGAGGCAATGGCTGTGAGGTAAGAGCAGGTACTGCTGCTGGTGCTGATGGATCGGGTACCATCGCAATCGGTGCAAACACCCCCACCGGCGGTCATGAATCTGCCTTAGCTGCTAACATGACTGCTTTGTTTGTATGTACTTCCGGTACAAACTGGGTTGGTCTTACTATAGCATCTAACAATGCAGTTGCTGCTGCTGAAGTAGCAGCGTAACAGACTTTATTGTTACGAGTTAAAGAACCTCCTTCCTTTATTGGTTGGGGGTTTTTCTTTTCTTAAAGACTATTTATTGGGATTATAGGAGCTAAAATGCAAGAAGAAAGAATTGAGAGTCTAGAACAACAAGTTCAAGTGCTTTTAGAGCAACATAGAAACATGTTAGAATACATCAAGGAATTGGTGACAGCCATCACAGAATCCAATAGTGACATTTCTCAATAATCATACTACTTATTATATAATTTATTGAGGATCAAATCATGTCAAACAAAGTTAAATTTATCAGTCGTCGCAGAAAAGCGGAATTATTGAATAAACTTTCTCAAGCAGAAGAAGGTAGTGAAGAAGCGAAGCAATTGCGAAAGCAACTCGGAGCCCATGCACCAGTTGATCCAGCAGAAGAAAGAGCAAAAGTAGAAGCAGCAAGATTAGCAGCCGAGAAAGCCGCCAAAGAAGCTGTGTCGCAAAGATTAGCCAAAGAGGCCGCCGAAAGAAAGGCAACAGCCGAAGCTAAAAAGAAGGCTGAACAGGTTGCCATGGCAAAAGCAAAGAAAGAATCTGAAGCAAAAGCCAAGGCACAAGCCAAAAAGAAGAAGACACCTTCAAAGAAAGAAGGCAAATCTTCTAAATAATAATTTTCATCGTATGTGTTCCTACCTCCCTTGCATTGCATCGGAGGTTTCTTTTTTTTTAAACTAATTATTCTGACGGAGGAACTCATATGGCATTTCCAAGCTTAACACCCACATCAACCACATCGGCAATTACTTTACCGATAACCTCATCGGACTCCGATGCAGACATTACAGGATCTTTAGCAGTTAGATATTATAACACCGCAGAATTTATCTTAGGAGCGAAGGCACAAGTTGCTTATACTTTTAAGAGATTGGGTGGGGATATCCTTGACATTGAATTGACCGCCAAAAATGTCTATAATCACTACGAGGAGGCCGTTTTAGAGTATTCCTATATCGTGAACCTACATCAAGCGCGAAACGCGTTAGGAAGCAGCCTCGGAGGTCCTACAGGGTCATTTGATCACAAGGGGACAATCTCTGGTACAGATGATGTAGCACTTAAGTATCCGAAGTTTCAATTCGACTATGCTTTCCGTAATGCAGACAAGTTTTCATCTGAAGCTTTGGTCGGTGGAACAGAGCCATTATACTCTGCTTCTTTTGCTAGTGTCAGTAACCAACAAGAATACGATCTGCAATATATCGTATCCAGCTCCCAAGCTGGTTCCCCATGGGAAGGAATGGACGATAAAAGGGTCAAGATTAGACAAGTATACTTCGTGACACCTCGACAGATGTGGAGATTCTATGGTTACTATGGAGGACTCAACGTCGTTGGGGACATGCACAACTATGGTCAATATGCTGACGACTCAACATTCAATGTTATCCCACCATGGCAAAATAAGATCCAAGCTGTACAATATGAAGATCATCTTTATACGCGTACTTCTCATTACTCATATGAGATAAACGATAACAAATTACTTCTCTATCCAACGCCACAATCAGTATCACCAGATAAATTTTGGTTTAGATTCACTGTTGAAAATGATGGTGGAGCATATACAACAGGATCATATGATGCAGGTGTCAATGGTGTCAATAACATGAATACCATGCCGATGCAGAACATAGAGTTCACAAGCATCAATTCAATTGGTCAGCAATGGATCAGAAGATTCAGCTTAGCGCTCTCTAAAGAGACCCTGGGGCAAGTTAGAGGAAAGTTTGGTGGCAATGTACCAATTCCTGGGGACAACATTACCCTTAATGCCTCAGACCTTCTATCTCAAGCCTCTGCAGAACAGCAGGCATTACGTGAAGAGCTTAACAAGCAGCTTGATGAAATGCTTTACAGTAAATTGGCCGAAACCGATAAAGCGATGGTCGAAAATATGGACGCAATTGTTGCGAAGACTCCTTTAAAAATCTTTGTGGGGTAATTAAATGTCAGAATGGGAAAGGCCAACACAGCCTCCGGGACCTATGTTCTTCGGAGAGAAGGAGAAGAACCTTGTCAAACAAATCAATGACGAAATCATTGAAAGAGTTGTTGGGCAACAGATTCTATACTTCCCAATAGACATGGAGACCACAAATTTCCACCCATTATACGGAGAAGCAATAGATAAAAACTTCTTGCACCCAATTAGAGTATATGCCCTTGTTGAATACAATGGTGTGGAAACAAGCTTTCTAGAAGGCGTGGGTATTGACAAGACAACAGGTCTCAAAGTTAACTTCCATAAAAGAAGACTTACTGAAGATCAAAATTTATTTGTCAGAGAAGGGGACTTCGTTAGATACGGAAGTATTTACTATGAGATAGTAAAGATTAATGAACCAAAACAATTGTTTGGTCAAATTGAATCTAGATTTGAAGTATCAGCTGAATGTATCAGAGCAAGAGACGGAGTTTTCAATGGCAACTAAAGAATATCCTATAGAGCCTTCGACGATTGAAACCATTGACTTGGCTATCTTCAACTTGATTAATGAAGGTTTCGACTTGCACACGAAAACAAACACAGGATTTAAGAAAGTACCTGTTCTTTGGATGTCTCCAGAGAGAGCAGTTAACTCGAAAGACAAAACCATTCGAGATTCAGTTGGAAAACTAAGACTACCACTCATTACAGTCGACAGGACAAGTTTTAATAAGGACCCCGAGTTCAAAGGTGGTTGGCAAGCTAACGTTTTCCCCGACACAAGTGGTCCAAGAGGATACAAGAAACATCAAAGGCTTGTATCTAGAAAAATATCACAATCATCAACGAGAAAGTTTGCTTCTTCACAAAGTGGCAAATTTAATGGACAACAGAATTATCCGCGAGATAACAAGAGAGTTGTTTACGAAGAAACTTATGCACCCATCCCTGTCTGGGTTACCCTTAATTACTCAATCAACTTAAGGACAGAGTATCAACAGCAAATGAACGACCTCATGACGCCATTTGCAACAAGAACAGGTTTGATTAATGCAATTTTTGCAGAACATGAAGGACATAGGTATGAAGCTTTTATACAAGGCGACCTAAGTATGACAAATAATACCGCTAATCTTGGAGAAGACGAAAGAATGTTTCAGACAAAAATTGATCTGAAAGTTCTAGGATACCTACTTGGAGACGGCATAAACGAAGAAGCCCCAAAAATCACAACAAGAGAAACAATTGTCGAAGTAAAACTCATTAGAGAAAGAACAATTGTCGGAGACTCAAAACCATGGGAGTCCGATGATGATAGTTTTAGAGACTTTTAGTGATTTTGGATAATAGAGCTACTATTTATTAGGAAAATGATTTTATTAAGGAGATAAATCGATGGCTAAAAAATTTGATTTTCTTTCACCCGGAATTGACATCCGCGAGATTGACCAAAGTTTCATCCCAGCACAACCAGATGCTTTGGGACCAATTATTGTAGGTAGAACCCGTAAAGGCCCTGCCAACAAACCAGTAAAAGTTAGAAACCTAGACGATTTCGTTTCAGTTTTTGGACTTCCAATCGCAGGAGGCAATGGTGCCCAAGGTGATGTGTGGAGAGAAGGAAATACAACTGGCCCTACTTATGCGTCATACGCTGCTCAAGCTTGGTTGGCATCTGAAGAATCTCCTGTAACCATGGTTAGAATTGCCGGAGAGCAACACTCTCAAGCAAACCCTGCTGGCTATGCTGGTTGGAACGTTGGTGCAAACGCAATTGCTGCAACAGGTAACAACTCAACCGCATACGGGCTTTTTGTTTGCGATGAAGCGGATTCCGGAACTGCCACAGCAGTCACACTCGCAGCAGGTAGCGGATTCAATGCCAACACAATCGGTGATGGCTCTGGAGCTTTCACAAACTTTAAATTAAGAGTTATTCAAGGAACTGCAAGTTCAACCTTGCATACCGCAGCAACACCTGGTGCTGGTTTAAAGTTTGAGGTCATTTTTAATGATGCTCTGGAATCAATTACGGCTATCTCTAGAAATGCAACAGGTGGTGCTGGTGGAGTTCCATTGATTACTCTCGGTATGCTTAGTAGTGCCGGGACAATTACAAATGTTATGTCTCAAATTGAAGCAGCATTTGACTTGGCCATATCCAGTGGAGATATTACCGGTGTATCTATTGTTAACAAAGGTACCACTTTAGAAATTTTCAACCTAGACACTTCGGGTCCTATGTTGGTAATTACAGATTTCAGACTTGAGGGACACATTAAAGGTACAGGTATCGAAGGCGATGGTGCTGGTGCTGTCTCTGCTCAAGATTTAGATAACACAGATATAACCAAGTCAGCCGGTGCATTAGCTGCTGGTAGAACAACCACAAATGGATCACTTGCCGCAGTATTTTACTGCGTAACTGGTGCTTTGGCTTTATCTGGTACGATTGCTGACTCTCATGAGGCTGCTCAAGTTGAAGCAGGTGCTTTAATTGAATCTGTTGGAGCAAATAGAGAATTTAAGCTAGCAGTATATAATGCAGCTGGTATAGTCACGGAAGAAGTACAATTCAATTTCTCGAGAAATAATTCGAGATATATAAGAAACCAATTTAATACAAATCCACAACTTACAAACACAACAACAATTGCTACTGATGACTTAAAGACATATTGGCTTGGCGAATCCTTCTTAACACACTTAGACGCAAACGTTGATAGTACCGCCGATGCTGCTGCAACATATGCAGTTCTTCTGCCTCTAGGTAAAGGTACGAACTCTAGCGACAACTGGGGTTATCATAGATATTCAGCGCGTGAAGCTAAGTCTGGTTGGGTGTTTTCTCAGAAATCCAAAAATTCACAAAAGTTGTTCAGATTTAAGTCTTTGCATGTTGGTGAAGATATTCAGAGAAATTACTTAATTGCAATTGAGCAAATTACATCACCTTCTAACCCAGCTGTTGATGCCTATGGAAGCTTTACTATCTGTATTAAAGATGTCGCTGGTAACACAGTGGAGAGATATACTGGATGTAACTTGAATCCATCCTCTCCTGATTACATTGCTGCGAGAATTGGTGACCAATATCAAGTATGGAACGACACCGATAAGCGATATAGAACTTATGGTGATTTCCAAAACCAATCTGACATAATTTACATTGAAGTGAACGAAAATATTGCGAATGGTGGTGGTCAAGGATTCTTGCCTGCTGGCTTCTACGGCCCTGTTCGACCAAAAGGGTTTGCCCTTCTTTCAGGGGATGCCAACGCTAAGTCTTTAGACCTTGCGTCAGATTTTACAGGCTCTGTGGTACAAGAAGCTAATTCAACTGCATTGTTTCAGGGTCAAAATGGTGATGCTACAGCATTTGCTGATCTAGGTAGCGTTTCAACAGCTAAATTTGTATTTCCAAAAATGAAAATGAGAGATTTAGGTTCCGATGGTGGAGCAGCTGATCAAGCTAGAGTTTATTGGGGAGTTCGTCCAAAAATATCCACACAATCAAATCAACATGATCCAGATTTCGTCGATTATACTCGTGTTTTGGGAATGGGACTTGGAGAAGAAGGGACTCACACACCTGGAACTGACTTTGAATATTCTTTCACATTCAGCCTAGATGATGTATCTGGCTCTACTACTACAGGAGAGTGGTCATGGACAGAAGGCAACTATGCTCTTGGTGCAGGAAGTTCTTACTCATTGAATAGTAGCTTTGACACATTACTAGATGCAAACGTAAGACAATTTATTATGCCATTATTTGGAGGGTCTGAGGGTTTAGATATCAAAGAAATGGAACCTCTAAGAAATGAACTTATCTCCTCTGCTACAATTGATAGTAAAAACAGCTACGTTGATTATTCAATCTCTAAAGCATTAGACTCGATTACCGACTCTGAAGTTGTTCCTGCTAACTTACTAATCGTCCCTGGGGTATTTCAACCTTCTATCACAAACAAAATTATCAATATTGCAGAGAGCAGAAAAGACGTTCTTTCAATTATTGATCTAGAGGGAGATTATCGTCCTAGAGTTGAATTGAACGACACTGCTCAAAACAGACTTGGATCTGTGACCGATGCAATCTCAAATCTTAAAACAAGAAACCTCAATTCTTCTTATGCTTGTACGTTCTATCCTTCAATTCAAGTTGCTGACAATCTTAACGGTGGTCAACTTGTATGGCTTCCAGCCTCCATAGGTGGTCTAGGAGCCTTCGCAAAATCACAGGCCCAGTCTGACGTATGGTTTGCTCCAGCAGGCTTCAACAGAGGAGGTTTGGGCTCCCTAGGTGGTTCTAGAGGACCAAGAGTCATTCAAGCAAGACAAAGACTAGATTCAAAAGAAAGAGACTTGTTGTACGAAGTCAGCATTAATCCAATTGCTACATTCCCTGCTGAAGGTGTTGTTATTTTTGGTCAGAAAACCCTACAAGCAGATAACTCTGCTTTGGACAGAATCAATGTCCGTCGCCTATTGTTATTTTTAAAGCACGAAGTGTCTAAGATTTCTAGAAATCTTTTGTTTGATCAAAATTTAAATTCAACTTGGGCAAGATTTAAATCTCAGGTTGAACCTGTTCTTTCATCTACTCAAGCCAGATTCGGTCTTTCAAGTTATAAATTAATTTTAGATGAAACAACAACAACTGCTGACTTAGTTGATAGAAACATTATGTATGCGAAGATATTTGTTAAGCCAGCAAGAGCCATTGAATATGTCGTTGTAGACTTTATCATTACAAGAACAGGTGCAGATTTTGTTTAATCCACTAATTATTAAAAACATAGGAGCTATTTAATTATGTCATCATTTTGGAGCGAGAGTGCTAACTCTGACACTAAAGACCCTAAGAGAAATTTTAGATTCGAAGTAATATTCACAGGACTTTCAACAGGAAAGGTTTGGGTTGCAAAAAAAGTTGGAAAACCAAACTTTACCGTCACAGAGTCGGAACACGTCTTTTTTAATCATAAGTATTATTACCCTGGAAGAGTAGAGTGGCAACCTGTCACCTTAACACTAGTTGACCCAGTAGATACCAGTATGACTACTGGTGCTCAAATGGCTGCTCTAGCTGAAGCAGCTGGATACGTCATCCCTACAGGTCCAGGAGATACATTAAAATCAATGACAAAGGGTAAGGCCGCAGGTTCATTGGGTTCTATCCAAATTATGCAATTAGATGGTGAAGGTGTTGCAATAGAAACATGGACACTACACAATCCATTTATCAAATCTTTCAAGTGGGGAGATCTAGATTATTCTAGTGACGACATTACCGAGATGGAGATGGAGATTAGATACGATTGGGCAGACTTAGAAACTAGCACCAATTCTGTGGCGACAGTTCCGGATGCAGTATCATCAAAGAATGAGTTTTTCAAAACTGATGCTTCTAATCCGTCGGACTCAGACTAATAAAGGATAGCAAATGTGGTGGGGTGAAGCTAAGACAGAACCGAAGAGAAAGTATAGATTTATTGTTGCTATTAATAGTAAAGCATACTACACTGTGAAGTCTGTTACAAAACCAAAGTTAACATTCGATAACAAAGAATATAAGATGATCAACCACTTCTACAAGTACCCAGGTCTTGGGAAGTGGGACGATGTTGATATTACTTTTGTTGATAATATCAAAAGCGAGACTTCTGAATTTTTCACCAGTCTGGTTGAAAGTTCCGGTTTCGCCAATCCAGATGGTAAAGGTGTGGGCGGAACACCCGGTGGCAGTGGCACGGCTTCCAAGTCGACTTCTAATGCGGCTCTAGGTAAAATTACAATAACGCAAGTCGATGGCAATGGCGCACCTGTTGAAGTATGGACGCTATATGATGCTATTTTAAAAGATGTATCATGGGGAGACACCCTATCATATAGTGAGGATGAATTAGTTGAATATAAATTAACTATACAATATGATTATGCGCAAATCGGTGGTGATGCTATTACTACCTTTACCATAAGTAAGTAAACAATAAATAAAAATGGAGTTTAAATGAGACGTAACAATGAAGAGAGGCTTCTCGGCGGGCACAAACCCAAGCCAAGCGAAGAGGTCCCTCAAATGCAAAACCCTATGGACTTTGTCGCTCCAACGGAATGGGTTTCCCTTCCTTCTATGGGAAGATATCCAAAAGGACACCCTTTGGAAGGTAAGGACTCAATTGAGATTCGATACATGACAGCCAAAGATGAAGATATCCTAACAAACAGAGACCTTCTCAAGAAAGGTTTGGCAATTGACAGACTTATTTCAAACTTAATTAAAGATAAATCTATAAATCCTGAACACTTATATGTCGGAGATAGAAACGCAATCATGATCTATGGTAGAACATCGGCTTATGGCGCGGACTACAAAACTAAATTAAACTGCCCAAATTGTGGAGAGCCGAACAAGTGTGTATTCGACTTGTCAAAACACGAAGTCTTTCATGGGAATAGCTTTGATACTGAGATAATTCAAATTACAGAAAATGCCACATTTATAATAACCCTGCCACTTTCCAAAATTAAGGTTGAGGTCAGACCATTGATGGGCTTTGATGAATTAGATATGATCAAAAACAATAAGGGAGGTGTCATGAAAGATCTTGTCACCAAACAAATGAAAAGATTTGTCATATCTTTTAACGGCTATGAAGACGAGAAAACAATCAACTACGTAGTTGATAATATGGTAGCTACTGATTCTAAGTTCCTGAGGGATTGTTTCATGTTAATTTCACCTGATGTTAAAGTGCGAAATCACTTTGAGTGTCGTGAATGTGGACATGAACAGGAGGTTAACGTTCCATTTGGAGCGGACTTTTTTTGGCCTGAGTGAGGAGTATATGGAGGGAGTCTATGAGACTTTCTTCACTCTTAAGCACTATGGTGGCTGGTCTTTGTATGAATTATACAATTTACCTATAGGCCTTAGAACCTGGTGGCTTGAACGTACCATCAAAGAGTATGAGAAAGAAGCCAAAGAATCTCAAAAGGCTAGAAGATGATGTCCACACTTGTGGGCATTATTTTTTTTTAACTAATTACTCTTATTAGTGAGGACCAAAGTTTGTCAAACGAAGATTCAAATAGTGAACAGCAAAGACTTGCCAACGAGAGAGCCAGCATAAACGAAGCTATTCGTGAGGCTCAAGAACTCGAAAAAGAAATCAACGACACAATGGCTGAACGAAATGCCATGATGTCTGAGTATACTAAGAATATTGCTTCAGCGTTGGATCAAGAAAAGGCTATAGGGGCTCAAATTTTAGCCCACGCAAGGGATGTTGAACGTAGTGGAACAGAACGCAAAGCGGCAATGGCAGAGTTGATAGGAATGCAAGCAACCTACTCTACAACCCTACAAACCATCGTTGATCTCAAGAGTGCGGATACTGCTCTCTCCGCAGATCAGCAGAAGGTTTTAGATGATCACGTAAATTCAATGAAAGGACTGGAAGGGTATGCCAAGAAGTATAGAGAGGAAATTGCAACTGCTGTTATGGCTTTTGACCCTACGAAACCAGAATCAGCAGCA
>TARA_R110002167_G_scaffold95269_6_pt1 | contig 10746 bp, 7 predicted proteins | sample TARA_R110002167 | Tara Oceans TARA_R110002167 (sample SAMEA4398238) | marine metagenome | biome: Polar Biome; feature: [MES] marine water layer (ENVO:01000295) within the mesopelagic zone...; material: water (ENVO:00002006), including particulate matter (ENVO:01000060) such as...... | reverse complement strand
GAAAGAGCTTTTAGTAACTCTACTTGATAAATAAATTGTTGTTTAATCCAAGTAGGACTTTTTATTTCTGTAGTAGTGCTATATTCTTCACCCATCTGCGTCAAGAATAAAGTTGTAGCCATCTTTGTAAAATCAGATAAAAATCTACTACTTATTTTAGCTTTTCCACTAGCAACCATCATAGCTTCTTCGACTGTAATGGTTACATTAGGATCAGTTATCATCTTTAATAAAAAGTTTCCTTTACGTATTTGAGCCTGTGTAATATATATTTCAGAAGCAACGTATTTAGGACTTACCACCCCTCTACTAATACTATATACTCTTGAAATAAGAGAGTTCAAAGCTAAAGGAGTAGGTGGTCTGAAAGAAGTACCCACTTTAGGTATCTTACCTTTAGTAATTACTTCTAGATCAAGGATACGTAGCATCCTATCTATTTGTTCAGGATCACGTATAGAGGGTCCACCACTATTCCACAAATCTTCCATCATTCTTAAATTTGCTTCATTATTCATGATGTCATAAAAAGACGCTAGATCAACATCTCGTACAAGTTTAAAAGGCATCTGCCCTTCATCTATTCCTGTATTCTTATATCCTTTTACATCAGTAGTTTTATAAGCATTTTTAATTATATTCTTTACAAACAAACCTCTGAGAGCTAGTATAACTTCTTTTTGTTTTTCAGGTTGATTTTCGAAAGCGTCTATTAACAGTCGGATAGCATTTTGAGGTTTACTAGCACCTTCTAATCGTTTAGGTCCAACTGTCTCAGAGAGAGGTCCAAGTTTTGAAGATTCTTGTAATACTTCTCTTGCTCTAATATCGTCTACAGAGTCAATATTTCTTTTTAGAGCGTCATAATGAACCATTGTATAATTATCATTAGGATTCTGTGCTCTCCTAAGAAAATGAGCTAGAGTATCTTCTGCAGCATGGAACATCTCTGTTTCAATGAAGATGTCTTCATACTCAAATTTAGTTTTTCCTATCTTTCCAAATATACTATTGTCTAAAACATCTTTTCTCTGATCAGATAATGATTTAACTGCTCTATCTAGCTCATCTGCATAGACGGCATCATCAAACACATTCCTATATGCTGAGTTATCTATAAATTGTTCTTCAGCTTTTTTCCAATTAAGAAACTCATCTATTTTGTTTGAATCCATCTCTGCGAAAAGATTAGGGCCTTTTTTGCTACTGAAAAAACTTTCTATTATATCTGGAGAAAGTTTCTTAACACCTCTAACGTCTCCTATATCTGATGTTGCAAATCGTCTAGCGGCTCTAAGAAGTAAAAGCTTTGCTTCTGGATTAACTGTTCCAGCAATAACATTACCTTTGTCATCTATATCTGAAAACATAGTCCTAAACATCTCTGCAGAACGTCTTTTATCTTTTTGAGTAAAAAACAACTGAAATAAATCTTCATTAGGAATACTCTCTATTGTTTCAATAACATCATCACTAGACTGAGCTTTAAGAAGGATGCCTAACCTTCTCTTAAATGTTCTACCTATAGTTTTCTTATAGAACTCTCTAGCCTCTCGTAACTTCTTAGAACTATTTTCTGCTAAACCTAATTTAGATAAACCTACCTCGTCTATAAGCGCATCAATTTTATTATCTATTACGTGCACAAAAGCATTTGCTTCAGTACGTTGATTTGTGTTCTTAGACATACTTCCTGTTCTACGGTTTCTTACAAAAGCATTTTCCATAGCTCTCATTTTTATATCATTTAAATCTTTAAAAGACATGAAGGTAGGAATAATCGACTCTCTTTGTTCTACTCCTTTAGAATTCTTTAAAACTTTACCCACTAATACAGTGTTACCTGTTTCATCTAACATAGTAACTTGTTTATTTATGAGAGTTTCTTCTAAGTCTTTTATGACTTGAGTATACCCTTTTTCAGATATCTCTTCGTTTAATATTTTATGATACTCTTGTCTCTCTTCTACATTTCTTTGTAACCCTAATGCAGAATCATGTTCTAGGTCCATATGAATTAAATCTTTTATATGTTCTGTTTCACTTTCTGCAGCATTACGTATACGTGAAAGACCTTGCATTCTTCCTGCTTTAACCAGTTTTTCTAATCGTCCTACTGCTCCCGGCAGTTCGTTCTGATATACCCGTAAAACATCAGAAGACTCTAAAAGAGTAGATGCAAATCTATTATCCCTGAAGATATCATCAATATCTATATCAAAATCTTCAACATCATCATATCTTTTCTTAACCTCTGCTCTCATAGTTTTGAATACACTTTGTAATAGATCAGCTTGGCTTTCTCCGAAGGCTATCTTATTCTGATCAGCAATGTCTATAGCTTCTTCTAAACTTATTTTCTGACCCTGTTTTGCGTATCCTTCTTGAATACTATGCCAGTTAAGACTATCCTCACCAAAGAAGTCATTCATAGCCTCTTTAAAATCTTTGTTATTAGAAGGGTCTATATCATGTCTCTTTACACTTTTTAAGCGTTCTAATTCTTGTTTAACTAAAGAGCCTGTTTCTTTATAATCGCTGGTAAATTCTTTGACATTCTTTATGATAGTACTCGTAAAGCTTCCTTCGGCTCCTGCGGCTCCTGTAATTTTCTTTTCTACATTATCTAAATTCATAGCTATTTGGTCACTTTGTTTTTGCAAAAAGTTAGTCAATTTATCTAACTCTGAAATAGCCGCAAACCTTTCTGTACGCATAGTTAAGCCAGAGTTAGAAAGATTAGAAGCTAATGTATCCTTGAGTTTATGTAAACCACTTAACATAACTGCTTGATCTAGTAACATAGGAAGATTTTCATCTAGGTATCCAAAGTCTTCTTTTTTAATAACACCATTCTCTAAGTCAGATATCAGATCATTTCTAAACTTTTCTACAAGCTTGTTAGAATACGTTATACCTTCAACTATCTTCCGGTATATCTCAGGATCATCTTTTTCTATAGCGGCTAATACTTCACCAGTTTGACGAGCCATCTTTAAAGTTTCAGGATCAGTAACAGCTATCTCTGATTTTTGTTTAAAAGACATCTTATTTATCGCTTCTTGTGTGTACCCTCGGATACGAAGCATAGGATCAAATCTTTTAGGATCATCTGAGTTCATTTTTACAGCATATTGAATAAGATTTTTACCAGTTGTTAAACCTCTCTTTAAACCTGTTACACCTAACATTCCTCCTGCTAATGCAGAAAGCAAAGGAACAAGAGCATATGTTGCACCTTCTTTTTTAACCCCTATATTTTCTAGAAGAACTTCAGTACTTACCATAGCAGTAGCTGCCATAAGAGCCATATTTCCTTCTTGCTTTAAAACAGACTTTACTGTAGGGTCCATTCCTCGACTCATTACTGAAGTAACACCCAAGTTATTAGCTTGCGAACCTAAAGAAGCCGCCGCAGCCCCTGCACGGTAGTGTCTTTGATGAAATTGTAACTCATCTATCTTTGTGTCTATAGCTTGCAGACCTTTTTCTAATCTACCTTTATATCTAGATGTCGTTACTTCCTTTTTAACTTCTGTTAGGCGAGCAGAAACTTTATCTCTATGTGCGGCATACTTTTTTATTTGACTTTCTACTGTATGTACTCTCTTCCCAAAACTTAATACACTCAAAGGAACAACAAACTCTGCTCCTGTCATAAGTACTCTTCCTAGATAAGACCGCTCTTCAAGAGGAACGTCATAAGTTTTAAATACGTAATCTACAAATTTTTGGTAATCTCCTTTGATTTCTCTTCCTTGTTCATCGGTTTTAGAGAAGAAATCAGAGTATTGCCCTAAATCATAGGTCTTATCTAACTCTGTATGAGTATCGAAAATATCTACATAGTCTAATAAGTTCTTGTCTTTTCTATACCTGTCTCCTTTAAAAGTACTCCCCCATAAATTACTCACCATAATTTGAGCGTCTTTAGTAAGCACTGATGCAAAGGTAGCCTTAAAAGCCTCTTCCATAGCTCTACCTAATGTTCCTGCATGAACTGCTTGTACAGCACCTAGAGCAACTTGACCAGCAACTTCTACTGAACCTAGAATAGCTTTACGCCCTAAACCATAAACAACATTTTTACCTACCTTTACTGTTTCTTCTGCAGCGCTTTCGAAGAAATTATAATCATCTTCCTCTTCTGGTTCTGGATACAATTCTTTTGAAAGTGCCTCTACTTGTGCAGCAATCTCTTTGCCAGTAAGTGTAGAAGACTTTTTGACTTCAGGCATTGTATTAGCATCAACGATAGGATCGCTAACTTCGGGTGTCGACAATCCAGCAACTTGAAAAGACTCTGGTGCAGTACTCAAAGAAGGTTCTGGTGTAGAAGGTATTTCAACTATAGCGTCTAAGAAAGCAGAAGGGATAAGAGCATCTTGGTTTTTCTCTTCTTCTTCTATAAAGTTTAAGTCTTGCATTTGACGCTGTGTGTTTAAAGCCATTTAATATATCTTTCTTTACTCTGCAGTTAATATTATTGATTAGCGGCTATCGGAGCTTGAGGGCTTGCTTGATTAAGGGGATTTGCCGCTTCAGAACCAGTTCTAAACCCTTTAAATAATTCTACCTGATATTCACGCACTAAATCTACAATAAGCTGGTCTATTACAGATTTCGTTACACTCCTCTCTCCTTGAGCATTTGGTGTATAAGCAGACCATACCTGACTTGCTGCTACCTCAAACATCTCTTTTTCTAACAGTTCATTACCTCTAAAAAGATTATAAACAGCGGATAATTTACTTCCTTCTGGCATACCTTTTATTTTTCTTACTAAATCTTCATCCATTTTAAGACGTTGAGTAAATAAATTGAGAGCTCTAGGCGTTGTTTTAAGTTTATCAGGTTCGTCAGCGATTGCTTTTACAGCAGTAGCATCTCCTAATCCTTTAAAATCAACCGTAACTTTCAAATCCTTAAGAGTATCCTCAATATGTTGTCTAGCCACCTCTTCATTTTGAGAATTAACTAAATCCATAGCTACGTCACCAATACCACTTCCACCATAATCAAGATAAGTTTTAGACACTCTTCGCTTATGTTCAAAAAAGTTTATAACTGCATCCATCTTAGGAATTACTGCAAACGTTTCTCCCCAGATAGCCTTCAGAGCAAAATCAAAGTCTTGGTTAGAAATACTTCTACCTGAAGAGTCACCTTGTAAGAGTCCCGACATACGATATGTAAGGGCAATTTGTTTGAACACAATCAACTGTCTTACTTCTTTGGCTTCTTTTGACAAGCTAGACTTTTGTATTCTATTTAAATCTTTTTTAGCTTTAGTCTCCATATTAAATATCATTCTTTTTCGTTCTTTGAGGGCCTCTTCAGTCATTCCCCCTCTGGCAACGATATACTCAGATTTACTTTTGAGGCCACTTAAACTAACTTCGTTAACGCTTGCGTCTTCTCCGCTTACAGCAAACTTTAAACTATTCAAAGCCTCTTTAAAACCATCTGTTCCTAACTTACCGAAAGTTCGAATAACTTCTATTGCAGAGTCAAAACCTCTTACAACCTCTCCTGAAACTCCAGCACCTGCCTCTACAGCTTGTACTAATTTCTTTAAATCTTCAGCAAGAATGATAACTTCACTAGAATTATTTAGAGTATTCTGGTGTTTTGATTTATTTTTTTCAAATTCAGTTCTACCCGTATCAGAAAGGACTCTCTCAGGGTTTTTACGTGACCAAATATGACTTTTTCCTTTAGATCGTTCATTAACATTAGTAGGAACGGCTATATCGATTGCTCTAATAATTTTATTATAGCCTTGTATGTCTATCTTTCCAGTGCTATCTCTAAACGTGTCTAGCAAGGCTTTTTTAAGAAGTTCTCCATTATGCATCGCAGATAATTTAAACTCTTGTTTTCTCCATCGTTGAAACAGATCACGCCTAAGCATCGAGTTTGCATCACCTTCGACATCAGTCCCAACAGTAACACGTAACATATCCAGTACCTCTGGATTATCTTCTTTATTCAGTCTTTCATCAGAAACTCCAGCTATATATGGAGTAGATGGTCGTGAAAGAAGATTTTTGTCTGATTGTAAGATACCTGCCTCACTGAACACATCTTCCTTTGTTAGTATTCCAGCTTTCTCAAGTTTATCTAACCCCGGTAATCGTCCTAGACTCATCATAAAAGCGCGAGCCATTTTAACACTAGAACCACTGTCTTTACCTTTTAGACCATCTGCAAAAATACGTAGTCTATCTACATAAAAATCCTTCCATGCTACTTTCTCCTCGTCATTAAAAGCGCTTAAATTTTGGTTTTCAAGTGCTATAAGAACGTTTTTGTCATCCATTTTAACATTTTTAAATATACCTTCTATTTTTTGACCAGCGCCTATGGTACTTGCTAGTATCTCCCTGTTTTGTTTTGCATTCCTAACATTAAAAGAAACACCCCCTACGTTTATAGGTATTTCAGTTGTATTAATCTTACCTGCTCTTTTCCTATCTTGATGCTTTTTTAAAATCGTTCTGAACTTTAAAAGAGATATCTTTTCCCCTGTATCAGAATCAATTAATATTTTTGAGCCTCCTGCGTCTAAACGGCTATAGACTAACTTAGCACTCTCTGGATTTATCACCCCTTTAGAAAAGGCTATCTCCCATTTCTGAGAAAGTTCTTTAGCTTCTTTTTCAGTTGTTGTACCTATTGCAGCATTAGTCGATTCTATCATAAGCATTGCATTAGGTACCATAGCAAATGAACCATTACCTAATACCTTAGAAGGATCAACAAGAGTGTTGTTTTTTTCAGCAGTTGTCAGAATAATACTCAATCTATTTTGAGCTTGTGTTCTTTCGACATTTTTCTGTTGGAAGTTCAATTGTTTCTTTTTAAGCTTAAACAGCCTGTCTGCTTGTCTAGTTGCTTCGTCATGCCTAATTCTTGCCGCTTCTCTGGTAAGTCTCGCTTGTTCAGTTGAAGATTCTCTAGTCTTTTCTGCTTCACCAGACTGAAAAGCTCTATTTTCTTCATCTCTTTTAAGTAGACGTTGATACGCTCTATCTTCTTCAGCCATCTTAGCTTCTGCACGTTGCCTACTAAGTTCTGATTCAGCAAATCCTCTTTGATAGCCTAAACTACGTATCTTTCCTAAATTAATATTAGCCATCTTGAGCCATCTCCATATCTCTACGATTAATAAATCCTTCGGGCATAGAAACTTCTTCTATGTTCATCTCATCTTCTATATCCATCATAGGCTCTACATCTTGCATACTTTCTTCTCGTAATCTTTTAAACTTTTGAGGATTTAGAGATTGCATAACCTGAAGTTTATCTTCTGTCTGTATTCCTTTAGGCATATCACTGTTTACTATGTTCATGTCCTCAACACCTGCTCTACCTGCTTCTTGTGTAATAAACTGTATTAAGGGGACTTTTATAAGTTCAGATACATTCGGATCAAATACACCTTCTGTAAAGGACTGAAGAATAAATGCAGAGGCTACTGTCTCAACACTTATGCCCATATCTAACACATCAAATAATTCATCTCGTACTTCTTCATTACCTAACATACCATTGAGGCAATATTGTAAAGCTTTATCCGGTTCCGTTATCTGTGGAGGACGCTCATATGGCCTCTTTCCCGGTTCCTCTGTGAGACTAGCTCCGGGAATCGGTTTCATATTCAATAAATCTACTTTGAGTAATTCTGTTTTCTGTGCCATATTATACTTCCTACGATATGCGTGTCTGTGCAAAACCTTCTTGTGGCAAACTCTTACGGGGCGCGGCTAGAGACTTATCTTGTGTATCCCATTGTGCTAAGATATTTTTAACTGTCATAGGATTAGCCCCTTGACGTATTAACTGTGCTACAACTTGATTACGTACTTCATCTGGTTCAATATTAGACTTAACGAAGTTAGCCATTTCATTCTGTGCTTTAAACGGACTAATAGCTCGACCTTCACGGATACCTGTATCGGCTCTCCGTTGAGCTAGATTAGATTGTTGATACGCTGATTGTTGTGCAGACTGTTTCTGTGCGGCTGCAGAGGAAGCTCCACCACCTGTAGGCTTAGGATCATCTATAAATTGATCTAATACAAAATTAGCCGCTACACTTCCTATTGAACTCCAAAAACTCATTGTTTAACTCCTGTCTAACCTGTCCCTGTTTCTGTATCTGGATAATCACCACGTCCTATATACTCTCCTGAAGGAGTATAATTTGAATAATATGTTGTAGCTCCACCACTACCGCCACCACTACCTTCACGGGTAAACACACCCTTTGCTACATCAAACGCTTTAGTCAGCAATCCACCCAATGCCGCTGAACTAGCCTGTGCCGTTTCATATTCAATTTGTGCTTCAAACATATCGGCTGTAAACTGGTTAGCAATAGCAGTGATAGCAATAGCGTGTGCTCGTTGCATATCATTTTGTGCAGCGTTAAAAACCATAGATGCTTCATCACGATACTTCTGCCACATGTTATTTTGTGCTTGAACAGATAGACCTAATACAGTCTGTGCATTCATCTGATTAGCTTTATTCTGTTCAGCAGTATTAGCTGTATTGAGAGTTCGTTGCCAGTTAGCATTAGCTTGTTCTATAAGAAGTTGCATGTTAGAGTTAAATTGTTCTCTTGTATCTTCTAACTTAGCATTATACTTCTTCATTGCGTTAGTTTGATCAGCATTGAAAGTATTCATAGAAGATTCACGATTAGCGTTATTCGTTGATACAGTTGCACCTAGTTGATCGTAGAACTGGTTAACCTGATTCTGTGAAGTAGCATTAAACTGCTTGGCAGCATTAGCTGCAGCCTGATCTGTAAATAATGATTGAACCTTACTTTGGTATGTCAGTGTTTCAGTGGCCTGTCTATTTGTTAGATTAGTTAAATCCATCTGAAGAAGTGAAGTAGCATTCTGTTGTGCAGCTTTCATACGATTATCTAAGTTCTGTTTGTCCATAGCTGCAATGGTAGCAGCATTAGATAGAGCAGTCTGTTGCTCGTTACTGAGGTTCTGTAATTGTATTCTAGAGTAGGCTTGAGCATCAGCATTAGCTATCGGAATACTACTCTCCATCATAGCTTGTGTCATAGCTGCTGCAGCCATAGATGAAGAGCTAAGTCCTCTTGCATTCATGATTGATCTAGCTTTACGTACTGCAGGTGCAGCCCAAGGTGGTAATTCTGCTCCAGCGTCAAGAGATGCCATCAACTGTTCAACTTGATATTTAGTTGTAGCCTCTTGTGCTAGAGTCTGTGTCTTAGCTTCAGCAAGGCTACCACGTTCAAACATCTCTGTTTTAGTACGCTCGTCAACAACTTGATTAACATCAATCATAGCCCCTTCAGAAACAGTTCCTTGTTGGGCTGTAGTAGTCGGAAGATTAGTATAAGTACGCTCTACGTTATCTACTTGTGCAGCATCTTGCGCTGTAACACTAACATTAGCCGGAGTTGCTGCAGTAGAAGGAGTAGCTGATACTCCTGTAGAGGTAAGAGTTTTTCCTGTAGTAGTTAACTTTTCATCCTCTTGAACAGTTTGTGTCTCAGGTTTGTATTCTGCTTGCCCTAAATCAAATTGACCGGCTACTGTTTCACCAGTTGCAGGATTAATCGTATCTGCACCCATAGTAGCTTGCTCACCCGTAATATCCAGAATAGGTTTATTAGCCTCTGTAACTGTTAAAGGTCTGGGTTGTGCAGTTGTTTCTTCAGCCATATTACTCTACCTTTTTATAATTCTTTTAATGCATCTCTGAATCGTCTTAGTCTCGTAGATACGAATAATTGTCCACAATATCGTCAATCCTGCAGCAACCGGAGGAAGAAATTCCATCAACGTTCCTGCAACTACAGTGACACTCGCAGCATCCCCTATGGTCTTCATAGATTCCATATTTCAATAGTCCAATACTTCTACAGGATATTTCTTACCGTTCATAGTTTTTATTTTTAATTTACCTTTTTTACAGACCCATCTTTCTTTACCTCTAGGCGGTGGATCAGTTCTCTCTATCTTTCTTTTGATACTGAGACATTCAGATAAACTATCTCTAGGCGTAAACTCTAAGAGTTGACCTGCAGAAGTATATAAAAATAATACAAATCCTATAAAAGTTTCCATCTATTTACCGTTGTGTACCTCTAAACTTCTAGCCTGATCCTTCAAAACATCTATATTATTCTGTACTTTTTCCATATCTTGTTGAAGACGCTGTATATTTACCTTATTGTGTAACATAGCATTTACTTTAATATCGGTGGTTTCTATCTGACCACTCATATGTTCGATAAGCATGAAAGCCTCTTTCTCTGTAGCAGACTGTGGTGGATTTATACGAAACTCATTATTCTTCTCTAAATCAGACGCCATCAGTTGTGCTGTAGTTTCTAATTTATTGAGACGTTCTACTACACCAAAATATGCCCACGTTCCTACAGCTACTGTGGCGACAATAGAGATGAGATTACGAATTGGCATAGCAACTGAAGTTTCAGAGGTTACTTCTGCCATCACTTGAACACCAAATATCCTAAACCACTCACTAATGTTATATCAGCTACGATAGACCATATTAAATAAGCTCTAAATAAAATGGTCATCTTAACACACTGCTCCTGAACAACTATTCTCTATTATCCACCATATAGCTATGCTAGCTAGGATTAATATGATACTTAATTTACCGGACTCTAGAAGCCAATACCATGCCTTATCCCATAGTTGATCATCGTGTTTCTTCTTT
>TARA_R110002167_G_scaffold223540_4_pt1 | contig 10750 bp, 7 predicted proteins | sample TARA_R110002167 | Tara Oceans TARA_R110002167 (sample SAMEA4398238) | marine metagenome | biome: Polar Biome; feature: [MES] marine water layer (ENVO:01000295) within the mesopelagic zone...; material: water (ENVO:00002006), including particulate matter (ENVO:01000060) such as...... | reverse complement strand
TGTTTTATACAGCAAAATTTACATAATATTTAATAGATTTGGCTAGAGCAGATAACAAACCATCTTATGAAACAAATTTTACACTTCTTACTTCTATTTATACCTTTATTCTGTTTAGCCCAATTAAAATCGCCTTCTGAGTTTTTAGGCTATGAACTAGGAACACAGTTTACTAGACATCACGAGGTTGTTGATTATTATAAATACGTATCGCAGGCCGAGCCAAATCGTATGAATCTTATCGAATACGGTAAAACCAATGAACGTAGACCGTTACTATTAGCTACTATTTCTACCAAGGCAAATATGGATAACCTTGAAGAACTTAGGTTAGAACATATGAAAGGTATTAAAGGCGAAGGCACTTCTGAAAAGGCAATTGTTTGGCTTAGTTACAATGTTCACGGTAATGAAAGTGTTAGTACCGAAGCCTCAATGCAAACCATTTACGATTTATTGACCACTAAAAGCAGTTACCTCGAAGATGTAGTTGTATTAATTGATCCATGTATTAACCCAGATGGTCGTGATCGCTATGTAAACTGGTACAACCAATTTAAAAATTCACCGAACCAAGTAGACCCAAATAGCAAAGAGCATCATGAAAATTGGTGGAGTGGTCGTAGTAATCATTACATGTTCGATTTAAATCGTGATTGGGCTTGGCTAACACAGGTTGAAAGCCAGCAACGCTTAAAACAATTTAATAAATGGCTACCTCATGTACATGTAGATTTTCATGAACAAGGCGTTGATAACCCATATTATTTTGCTCCTGCCGCAGAGCCGTTTCATGAAGTTATTACTGGCTTTCAAAGAGAATTTCAAAAAACTATAGGCAAAAACCATGCGAAGTATTTTGATGAGAATGGATGGTTTTATTTCACAAAAGAGGTTTTCGACCTTCTTTATCCAAGTTATGGAGACACCTACCCAACTTACAACGGGGGTATTGGTATGACCTATGAACAAGGTGGTGGTGGCCGAGCCGGATTAGGAATTATCACTGGTATTGGAGACACCCTAACGTTAAAAGACCGTATTGCACATCATCACACAACTGGTTTGTCGACTGTAGAAGTCGCCTCAAAAAATATTAATAAGTTGAATGATGAATTTAAAAAGTTTCATATTAAGAAAGATTATAAGTACAAAAGTTATGTGCTAAATGGCAATCCTGATAAATTAGAGGCATTAACTGATTTATTAAGTCAACATGAAATAGAATATCAGGTTGGTGAAAACACTACCGTTAAAGGTTACAACTACAATACAGGAAAATCGGGAACTTTAAAAAGTACTAATAACAGCATAGTTATTTCTTTAGACCAACCCAAAAGCACTTTGGTTAAAGTATTATTTGAACCAATGGCAAAATTAAGTGATTCTGTTACTTATGATATTACTGCATGGTCATTGCCATATGCTTATGGCTTAGACGCTATTGCAAGTGAGAATAATGTAAGTAAAACATATCCACCACATAATGGCATTGAATACGGAGTTATTCAACCCCATAGCTATGCATATTTAGCAGATTGGAACAGCATGAAAGATGCTAGATTTTTAGCTGAACTATTACGCAATAATATTCGAGTTCGTTACGCCCACAAACCTTTTACATTAGATGGTATTTCTTATGAGCGCGGAACACTTATTATTACTGATAGTGATAATAAGAATCTAAAAAATTTCAATACCATATTAACTAATGCCTCTAAAAATCATAATAAAAACCTAACCTCAACCAACACAGGTTTTGTAGAAAGCGGTAAAGACTTTGGTTCTGGCTATGTTGATGTCATTCAGAATTTGAAAATTGCCGTACTTTCAGGTGAGCCTACATCGACCTTGCGTTTTGGAGAAATATGGAACTTTTTTGAGCAACAATTAAATTACCCTATTTCTGTACTGAATGAGGACTATTTCAGTAGAATTGATTTAACTACATATGATATTCTAATTCTACCTGATGGGTGGGGCTATAAAAGCTTTTTTTCAACTCATATCAAAGAAAAAATCAAGGATTGGGTAAAACGCGGAGGAAAACTAATTGTAATGGGTGGTGCTATTGATGCACTTACAGCATCAGATAAAGATTTTACCATTAAGGAAAAAGAAATCAAGAAAGATTCATCTAATACCATTTCATCTTTTGAAGTTTCTGAACGCGAGCAGATTAAATCTGCCATTACTGGCGCCATTTTCAAAGCTACGGTAGACAATACTAATCCTTTAGCTTACGGTTACGACAACACTTATTTCACGTTAAAATTAGGAGATAGAGCATACAAGTATTTAGAAAATGGTAGTGCTGTTTATCTTAGTGCCGGTGCCAACCAACCTGTATCTGGTTTTGCTGGCAGCGAAGCAAAAAAGAAAATTGCAGAAACATTAATTTTCGGAACAGAAGCATTGGGTAGAGGTCAAGTAATTTATATGATTGACAATCCACTTTTTAGAGGTTTTTGGGAAAATGGAAAGCTCTTTTTTGCCAACGCACTTTTTATGGTTAAATAAAAATATCTATGAAAGAATACAAAGTTGAAACCCTTATTTATTATTCTAAATTAACTTTTGATAAAAATCATATTGTCAATTCGTCGAACAAGGAAATTCAAGAAAAATTGAATAGTTACGCAAAAGAAGGCTGGCGTTTGGTTTCTACTGATGCCTCAAACTTTGGAGCAGCAATGTACATCTATTTATATTTTGAAAAATAGCCGCCAAGCATAGATTTTAATTTCATTCAAATATCCCTGAAATACTTTAACCTATTTCAGGGATATAATATTTACGATAGGGTGTGCGCAATAGCCAACATATTTAAATATTTTACGTTTATCTTGAGGTAACTTTCTATTAAAGCTTCAATAAACTAACCCTTATGGCTAACGACCAACATCAGATTAATCAGCTTTTACAAAAACTTGAACTTCTTCTTAAGAAGCAACAAGATTTTAATATTGAGGTCAATGAAATTCGTAGAGATATTCAAATACTAAGAAATACTCAAGCAATTAAGTTTAATCAAGTACAAGAAGAACCAACCATTGAGCCTGAAAAGGAACGTGTTATAGAACCTAATGCTTTCAATGAACCTAAATTAGTACAAACACAAAGCGAAGCAATTGATACTCCGATGGCGGTTCATGAAAAACCTACTCATAATCTAGTTAAGAATATTACCCCTCCTAAAGGAAAATCAAACCTTGAAAAGTTTATAGGTGAAAACCTCATCAATAAAATTGGAATTTTAATTACTGTAATCGGTGTTGTCATTGGTGCAAAATATTCTATAGAAAATAATTTAATAAGTCCGCTTACTAGAATAATTCTTGGTTACTTAATGGGGTTAGGGTTATTAGGTTTTGCTTTTAAATTAAAAGCAAAATATGAAAGTTACAGTGCTGTATTAGTAAGTGGCGCATTGGCCATCTTATATTTTATCACATTTGCAGCTTATGACCTTTATGGCCTTTTTCCTCAACTATTCGCATTCGGCATTATGCTATTATGTACCGTTTTCGGAGTCGTAGCGGCACTTAACTACAATAAACAAGTAATAGCGCATATTGGTTTAGCTGGTGCATATGGCGTACCATTTTTACTGAGCAATAATTCTGGAAACGCCTCAGTATTATTTAGCTACATGGCCCTTATAAATATTGGAATACTTGTCATCTCTTTAAAAAAATATTGGAAAGCGCTTTATTATGTCTCATTTGCCTTTACTTGGTTGATATATGGAGCTTGGTATTCGTTTAATAGTATAGCCGCAGACTTTTATATGGGCTTTACTTTTCTCACAGTCTTCTTTCTCAGCTTTTATGTAACATTTTTAGCCTTCAAATTGTTAAAATCTGAACAATTTAAGATTGGTGATATCATTTTAATTTTATTTAATTCATTCATTTTTTATGGATTTGGTATTGCTTGGTTATACGATTTTGATAATGGAGAGTCATTTTTAGGACTCTTTACTTTAGCTAATGCATTAATACATTTTTTGGTAACCTTATTCATTTTTAAGAAAAAATTAGCAGATCGAAAATTATTCTTTTTAACCTCTGGCTTTGTACTTACATTTATTACTATTGCTATACCGGTGCAATTAGACGGCAACTGGGTAACCCTCATTTGGGCCTTTGAAGCTGCGGTTCTTTTTTGGATAGGGCGAACTAAAAAGGTTTCGTTCTACGAACATTTATCTTACATAATGGTGGCACTTGCCATTTTAAGTTTGATTATGGATTGGACATATACCTATCAACAATATGGTATATATGACAGTATAACAACCTCGAAACCATTTTTAAACATCACATTATTAACCTCGTTACTTTGCGTTTCCGCTTTTGGGTTTATGACTTGGATTCAAACAAAATTTTATCTTGAAAAGAAAACTATAGCCAATAAACTAATGGAAGTTGGTCTGCCTGTTATGCTAATTCTAACTCTTTATTTCTCCTTTTATTTAGAAATTGATTATTACTGGAACAATGCTTTAGAAGCATCTAAAATACAGCTTTCAGAAACTGATGGTTATTATCCTTATTACAATTACAACCTAAGCGATTTAGGTACGGTATGGAAACTCTTGTACACAATACTGTTCATTAGTATGCTTAGCCTACTCAGTTCGCATAAAATTAAAAGTAAAGCTTTGGGCATAGTCGCTATTTGTTCTGGCTTATTAATTGTACTTGCATTTCTTAGTATCGGTCTTTATACACTTAGTGAGCTTAGAGAAAATTTTCTGTCGCCAGAGCTTTCTAAAAATTTTGAAATAAGTATTTACAACATATATATACGATATATAGGTTTCGGTTTTTTTGCATTTTTATTATTTGCAATTCGCACTTTAGTTCGACAAGACTTTATGAAAATCAATTATAAAGTGCCGTTCGAAATTGTAATGCACACTTCTATTATCTGGATATTGAGTAGTGAACTATTAAATTGGATGGACTTATCTGGTTCAGAGCAATCGTATAAATTAGGGTTGAGTATTTTATGGGGTCTTTATGCGCTTTTACTAATTGTCTTAGGCATCTGGAAAAAGAAAAAGCACCTACGTATTGGTGCGATAATTCTATTCTCTTTCACTTTGATAAAGTTATTTTTCTATGATATCTCATCATTAAATACTATTTCTAAAACTATAGTATTCGTCTCGCTCGGAGTTTTATTACTTATCATTTCATTTCTTTATAATAAATACAAACACATCATAACAGATGAAACCAAATTATAATCTATTCTTATTTTTTATCATTCTTACCACCTCATTTTGTTTTGGTCAGATGAAATCTTATTTAAAGAAAATAGAGCTAAAAGGAATAGAGAACCAATGGCATACTATTCAATTACCTAATGAAGTGTTTCAAAATATGAATTCGAATTTAACCGATATTCGAGTTTATGGAGTTACAGCAACAGATACCATCGAAGCTCCCTATATTCATAATGTTTCAAAAGCAGTAGATGCAAATTCATTCTCTCCTTTTAATTTATTGAATTCAGTCAATAATGCTAAAGGATATTTCTACACTTATGAATTAGAAGAAAATGAAACTATTAATGAGATAAAATTAAGTTTTAAAGACCAAAATTTTAATTGGCTAATAACTCTTGAAGGAAGTCAAAATCAACAAGAATGGTTTAGAGTTTTAGATGATTACCGCATTCTTTCTATTATGAATAATCAAACAGATTATTCATTTACTACTTTGAATTTTTCTGATGCAAATTTCAAATTTTACAGATTATTGATTAAAAGTGCTGAAAAGCCAAATTTAGAATCTGTAAGAATTTTAAAAAAAGCGAAAAAAGCCCCTCAATATCGTGAATACCCCATTAGGTCGTTTAACGTTTCTCAAGAAGAAAAAAACACTATAATAAATGTCGATTTAAAAAGTAGAGCTCCACTAAATTTATTAGAACTTTCTGTCGAGGAAAAAATTGATTATTATAGACCTATTACTATACAATACCTTGCAGACAGCATTAAGACTGGTAAAGGATATCATTATAATTATAGAACAATGGCAACAAGAACTCTTTCTTCTATCGAAGAAAATAGTTTTCGGTTACCAGGTAACGTGGCGCAAAAACTTCGCATTATTGTTTCTAATAATGATAATCAACCTTTAAATTTTTCTAATATAAAACTTAAAGGATACATACATAGTCTTACTACCCGTTTTACAGAACCCGCAACGTATTTTCTTGTTTACGGTAAAACAAATGATAAAGTGCCTAATTATGATTTAGCGAAGACTTCTATTTCTTATCCAGAAAACATTTCAAGTCTTCAATTCGGAGATACGACCAACATTCCTAAACCGAAAATTGAAACCACAACACCACTCTTCGAAAATCAATTGTGGCTATGGTCTATTCTTGCTGTCATTATTTTATTATTGGCTTACTTCACCCTTAAAATGATGAAGAAAGAGATTTAGAAAATCGAACATAGTATTTTATTAAATTTGACTTTAAGACCTTTTTTTCCATTCCGTCCTAAATTTATTCACAGATTAAATTCTAGTCTTTACTGCCTTAGCTGTACTCTGTTGACCTTAGTCTTAACAAGTAAGCATATTTTATTTGAACGAAAATTCAATATAAAATATCCTATATTTAGTGCACTATAAATAACACAAAACCATAAATTTAAAATGAAAAAATTAATCTTAAAGTCAGCCTTGTGCTTCGCTTTTTTTATTGCCAACGGTCAAGTATTTGCTCAATCAACCAATATCACCGTAATAGATAGTATGGCAACTGTAAAACCGACTACAACACTTGATAGTTTGGCAACCACAGAAACTAGTTTAAAAATGGATAGTTTAATAACTACAGAACCTCGTTTAAAATTTGGTTGTGGTTTCGGACTCAACTTTTTAGGCGGAACCAATATTACCTTATCACCTAACTTAATGTACTCCGTAAGTGAAAAAGTTAGTTTAGGTGCAGGTATTCAGGGTAGTTATACCTCAATAAAAGATGTTCAAAAAACAACCACATTTGGCGTTAACGTAATTGGAATATATAATCTTTCTAGAAAAATAACGACCCTTTTAGAATTTGCCGAATTAAAAGTCAACACCAAAAAGCAAACTCCAACAGTTGAAGTAGAAAATGATTTTTGGGAATCTGCCTTATTTATTGGTGCGGGTTACAATATCAGTAATAAAATCGCTATAGGTGCAAAATATAACGTTCTCTACGATAGTGACGAAAGTGTATATTCTAGTCCGATTATACCTTTTGTAAATATCACTTTTTAGGTTAACGTTTACACTCTAAAAAAAAACCTAGCTCCAAATAAAATAGGGCTAGGTTTTTAGATTTATTACAAATCATAATTACTTAAAACCTATTCAAACTTTTCTCGTAAGTAGTTTGATGAAGTTAATTACATTCCTCATATTTATAATACCGACGTTACTTTTAAGTCAAAAAATAAACAATGTCTCCTCTTACAGAAATATGGGTAGTGAAACCTATTTTCGCTTTCATTATGATAATGATTTTTTTGCTGCTACAGATAAGAATTATACCCAGGGCTATAACTTTGAATTTGCAAATCCCGTCTTTAAGAAAAACCCAGTAAATCATATTTTTATTAAATTGAAAGGACAATCAAATACTTTTGGAGTAGCCATTGAACATATCGGATTCACTCCTAGTAATTTTGTAAGCCCAGACATCCAAACAGGAGATAGACCATTTGCTGCTGCAATTTACTTTAAGAGTTTTGCTACTTCAATAGATACATTTAAAAAGAGACTATTATCTCAATCATTTAGCATAGGGTTTATTGGCCCCGGTGCATTTGGAAAAGAAATGCAAACAGAAATTCACAAACTTACAGGAAACAAAATTCCTAGAGGTTGGGATAATCAAATTCAAAATGACCTAGTCTTTAATTTCAAATTCGATTACGAAAAGCAGCTATTCAGTTACAATGAGCTGTTCTCATTACAATCTGTTACAGCTTTTCAGGTAGGAACTTTATTTACGAATGCATCAGTAGGAATTAATACTACTTTCGGACTTTTAGACCAACCCTTTACTGAATCTCGTCATTCCTCAGATTTTAGACTATTTGCTTATGCCCAGCCGATAGTTTCATATATTGGATACGATGCAACCTTGCAAGGTGGAATTTTCACCAATGACAATACTTATGAAATATCATCAAAAAATATAGAAAGAATTACCGCACAAATAGATTTCGGCCTCGTTTTAAAATATAAAAGACTCTATTTAGAATACACCAGAACATCTATTACCAGAGAATTTAAATCAGGTTACGCTGCAAAATGGGGCGGATTTAGAGTTGGGTACCTTTTCCTTTAAATACTAAAAAGCGTTTATTGATGACTTTATCTATAAACGCTTTTCTAAGTAAGATTTATGATTAATACAAAACCTATACTGGCTCACCGTATAAGTCAAAATCTGCAGCTTCAGTAATTTTCACATTTACGAACTCGCCTTGTTTCACATAATGCTTTGCAGCATCAATAAGCACCTCGTTATCAACATCTGGTGAATCAAATTCGGTTCTACCAATAAAATAGTTTCCTTCTTTACGGTCAATTATACAACGAAAAGTTTCTCCTACTTTCTTTTGGTTCAGCTCCCAAGATATTTGTGATTGAATTTCCATGATAATATTGGCTCGTTCTTGCTTTGTTTCCTCTGGCACATCATCTTCTAGAGAAAAAGCATGTGTATTTTCTTCATGGCTATACGTAAAACAACCTAACCGCTCAAAACGCATTGCAACAACCCAATTCTTTAAAGTTTCGAAGTCTTCTTCGGTCTCGCCTGGGTAGCCAACAATTAAAGTAGTTCTTATCGTCATTTCTGGAACAGCTGCTCTAAACTCTTGTAATAACTTAGTAGTCTTAGCTTCTGTTGTTCCACGTCGCATACTCTTTAGAATACGGTCAGAAATATGTTGTAAGGGGATATCCAAATAGTTACACACTTTTGGCTCTCTATTCATAACATCTAACACATCCATCGGAAATCCTGCCGGAAATGCGTAATGTAAACGTATCCATTCTATACCCTCTATCTTCACTAATGCTTCTAAAAGTTCAGCAAGGTTTCTTTTCTTGTAAAGATCCAAGCCGTAATAAGTAAGATCTTGTGCTATTAGAATTAATTCTTTAACACCTTTAGCGGCCAGCTTTTCAGATTCAGTCACTATATCTTCGATAGATTTACTTTTGTGCTTACCACGCATTATAGGAATTGCACAGAACGAACAAGGCCTATCACACCCTTCAGCTATTTTAAGATAAGCATAGTTCTTTGGTGTAGTTGTTAATCGCTCCCCTATTAATTCATGCTTATAGTCAGCACCTAAAGCTTTTAGCAAACCAGGTAATTCACTGGTTCCGAAGTACTCATCAACATTCGGTATTTCTTTTTGCAAATCTGGCTTATAGCGTTCACTTAGACATCCGGTTACAAAAACCTTATCCACTACTCCATCTTCCTTCTTTTGAACATATTCCAAAATAGTATTAACACTCTCTTCTTTAGCATTCGCAATGAAGCCACAAGTATTAATGACTACTATGTTTCCTTCCTCCTCATGTACAACTTCTTTGTTGTTGGCTTTTAACTGCCCCATGAGTACTTCAGAATCATAAACATTCTTTGAACAACCTAGTGTTACTACGTTGATTTTGTTCTTCTTAAGAGTTTTTGTCCTCATAATTTAAATTGGGGTGCAAAAATACGATTTGGGTCTTTAAAAACGTTAGATATGGACAAAATTACTAGTAATCTTTAACTGATTATTGAAAATAACGTCCCAAACTAAAACTTGAACATGAAATTTCCCCAATATTTCAGTATACTTATAGTGTCTTCATTACTTTTTTCTTGTTCAAGTAAAACTGATTCTGATACCGAAAAAAGCGAAACACCAGCTGTTATTACTCCAATACCACTTAATAGCTATTTTCCACCAATAAATAGAACAGACGAATGGGAAACCGTTTCAATTGAAACTCTAGGATGGAATGAAAATCAAATAGATAATTTATATACGTATTTAGATGAAAACAATACTGATGCTTTCATAATCTTAAAAAATGGTAGAATCGTCATTGAGAAATATTTTGGAGATTTCACGAAAGATGATAATCATGCTTGGAATTCTGCCGGAAAAAACCTGACTTCAATGCTGACAGGTATTGCCCAACAAGAAGAATTTCTTAGCGTTACCGATGCTACTTCGAACTATTTAGGTGAAGGTTGGTCAAGTTTGACAATCGACCAAGAATTAAGCATTACAATAGAGAATCAACTAACCATGACTACTGGTTTAGATTATAATGTAGAAGATGCTTTTTGCACCGATCCTGAATGTTTAATTTATTTAAATAGTCCCGGTACAACATGGTACTATCATAATGCGCCGTACACCTTACTTGATGAGGTAATCGCCAATGCCACCAACACAGATTTTAATTCATATTTCTCGGAAAAAATTAAAGAGCCAATTGGTATGCAAGGTTTGTTTATAAAAGTTGGATACAATAATGTTTTCTTTAGCACCGCTAGAAGCATGGCTCGATTCGGAATATTAAATTTGAATCAAGGCGACTGGAATGGTACGCCGATTCTAATGGACACAGCATATTTTAATTCAATGACCAATTCCTCTCAAGACTTAAACCTTTCATACGGTTATTTGTATTGGTTAAATGGACAG
>TARA_R110002167_G_scaffold261565_4_pt1 | contig 10752 bp, 10 predicted proteins | sample TARA_R110002167 | Tara Oceans TARA_R110002167 (sample SAMEA4398238) | marine metagenome | biome: Polar Biome; feature: [MES] marine water layer (ENVO:01000295) within the mesopelagic zone...; material: water (ENVO:00002006), including particulate matter (ENVO:01000060) such... | reverse complement strand
CTTTGCGCCGAGCATGAATTATCAGCTGCTAGTAGCACATTATCATGGTCTGATTTTACAAGGAGCTATTGAGCTGCAGACTTATGTGTCGACCTGCGAGACAATAACAGAACGTTAGCTTGGTGAATTTATAGTTAATGTTTTTGTGTGTTACGGGTACCATTTAGGGCTATGTCTCCTGCCCCATATTGAAGAAAATATGCCCATATGCAGTAAATATTCAGCGTTTCTTAAGTCAATCTAAAGTTAAAACCTGCATAATAAGATAAATCTTAGCAAAACGATTCAATATGAAAATATTATTGGTTGAAGACTCCTCCTCCTTACGCAGAAGTCTGCGCATTGGTCTGCAAAATCTCGGATTTACCGTTGATGATACGCCCGATGGTTCTGAGGGGCTTAGCATGGCTTTAACAGGAAATTACGACGTCATCATACTCGACATCATGCTACCCAGTATTGATGGGCTGACCTTGTTAAAGACTTTGCGCATTAACCATAAAGAAACCCGAGTATTGTTATTGTCGGCAAAAAGTGAAGCTGAAGATCGGGTAAAAGGCCTGCTGAGTGGAGCAGATGATTATTTATGTAAACCTTTTTCGTTCGACGAATTACATGCGCGGCTTTTGTCATTATTGCGTCGGGGGTCTTTACGTAAAAATATCGACAAGATTGAACTGGCGGGCTTAACCCTAAATCTGCAGCTTAAGAGTTTACGCTTTGGTAATAAGTTGATTGACTTAACCCCTAACGAATACAAGGTAGTGGAATGTTTATTCACCAATCAAAATACTATTGTGAGCCCTGAAAAGCTAAGTGAGCATATTGCAGGTCAATATGACGCAATATCAAAAAATTCCATTGAAGCCCATTTATCCTCAGCCAGGAAGAAAGTAAAATTGGCAGGCAGTGAACTACCCATTCAAACCAAACGCGGTTTCGGTTACGTAGTTGGCGAATGAAAACCATCTCAATTCATCAAAAGTTAGTTCGTTCGCTGTCTTTGTCGATTACGGCAGTGACTATCATCATTCTGCTGTTAACAGATGTTGCGGTTGATACCTGGGTGCATGATGAGTTTAAGCGTGCTATGACCAATAAAGCGAATCTGCTGACCACCCTGGTTGAAGAAAACCGCACAGGAGTTGAATTTGATTTTGCCGGCGAATTCATGCCCGAATTTGAAGGCGCCAGCGATCCGGAATACTACCAATTGTGGCGCAATGGGTCAGTTTTTGAACGCTCAGATACACTTAGTCTATTTGCCATCAACGACTTTGCCTACCAAGACTTAAAAGTAAACAGTCGCCTAATTAAAGATATTATCCTTCCCGATGGTCGCAGTGGTCAGATCCTATATTATCGCTTTTTACCGCAAATCGAATCAGAAGACAGAGATGACTTTCAAGCTTATTTACAACAAACCGCCCAACAGCAACAACCCATGCTATTGGCTTACGCAGTATCTTCAGAAACAGTTAATTTTTTAATGTTACTGATCGATATTACTTTTTTTGTCGCTGCTGTATCAGTGGCATTGATCGTAATTACATTGGTAAAACGCACCGTTGACGCGGGCCTAGAGCCACTAGATGAAATGACCCAACAGTTGGCCACCATTAGTCTGGCAGATCACAGTAGCGAACTGGCCTTGCAACATAAGGTCAAAGAGCTCTTACCGATACAGGACAGTATCAACACCTTTATTACCGAAAATAAAAAACTCTATAACAAAGAACAGCGAATGTCCTCGGATATAGCCCACGAACTAAAAACCCCCATCGCGGAATTGATCAATCTGGCTGAAGTTAGTTTAAAATTTCCCGATGATAAATCTCTTTCAAGCACCTTTGCACCTGAGGTGCTTGCGATCAGCCTTAGATTAGAAAAAATTGTGGCTAACATCTTACTGTTTCACCGTTATAGTCATCCGGTTTTCGAAAAAAATGATGTCTTTGATGTATTTCAAGTTATTCATCGATTAGCAGACAAATACCCAAGGGTTAGAATTGTCAGCCAGCCAGATGTATTGATGAGTAGTAGTCTTTTTGCGTTTGAAACTATCATGGCAAATTTACTGCAAAATGCCACTATCTATAGTCCTGAAGACTCTGTAATCAATGTGGCTATTGCGATGCCGGCGAATGAAGGGGTGCTAGCGACGATTAGTAATACTTGTACCAATCCACCGAGCAATGATGAGCTCCTTCTTATGTTCGATCCCCTTTGGCAAAAAGATAGTTCACGCACCAGCACAGAGAATTTTGGTTTAGGTTTATCTATTGTTAACACGTTCACACGCGCGTTGGGAGGTAATGTTAAGGTCACCCTTGAGCAAAATATCATTTCATTCAGCTTATTTTTGCCCAACTAGGTAAGTTCAAATCGGTACAGATAAAATGGCAACTCAAACACATCGAGTGCTCCTACATTTTTGAAGTAAGCATCAATGTGTTTAAACGTTACTGTGGCATCCCAAAAAACTAATCACTTTATTTACGACTAGATGTCAGGAGAAGTAAATATGGCAAAATCAAGATCCTTACCAAAAGCCATTTGGGTATTAGGCTTTGTCAGTTTGCTAATGGATATTTCATCAGAGATGATCCACAGTCTTTTACCTGTTTTCCTAGTGACAGTTATTGGTACTAGTGCTTTAACTGTCGGCTTACTTGAAGGAAGTGCAGAAGCAATAGCATTAATTGTCAAAGTTTTTTCTGGTGCCCTGAGTGATTATTGGGGGAAACGCAAAGGACTGGCCATTTTGGGCTACGGCTTAGGCGCAGTCACCAAGCCCCTGTTTGCTCTAGCTTCGGGGGTCGGAGTGGTGATGACTGCAAGGTTCTTGGACCGCATTGGTAAAGGTATACGCGGGGCTCCTCGCGATGCATTAATTGCCGATATCGCACCAGCAGAACTGCGCGGTGCTGCCTTTGGTCTTAGGCAATCCTTAGATTCAGTAGGCGCATTTTTGGGTCCTCTGTTGGCGATAGCCTTGATGTTATTGTGGGCCAATAATTTTCGCATGGTTTTCTGGATTGCTGTCATACCGGGCCTGCTGGCCGTTGTTATGCTCATGGTGGGTGTTAAAGAGCCTGAATTTAGGCAAACGTCAAAGCGAAGCAATCCACTCAAAAGAGAAAATATACGCAGACTCCCCCAGTATTATTGGTATGTGGTCATACTTGGTGTCTTTTTTACTTTGGCGCGCTTTAGCGAAGCCTTTTTATTATTGCGGGCCGAACAAGGAGGTATGTCAATCAGCTGGATCCCCCTAGTACTGGTGGTTATGAATATTATTTACTCAGTTTCCGCCTATCCCATAGGTCGCTTAGCGGATCGTATGAGTCACTCCATGTTACTTGCCATAGGTATTGTTATGCTGGTTATCGCCGATTTAATTCTGGCTGCCAGCAATCACTGGGTAAGTGTTCTGCTCGGTGTCGGATTTTGGGGGCTTCATATGGGCATGACTCAAGGACTATTAGCAGCAATGATTGCCCATACTGCGCCTGCGGATTTAAGAGGCACTGCATTTGGTATGTTTAATTTATTTTGTGGTTTAAGTTTATTTATAGCCAGTGTATTAGCTGGATTGTTATGGGATCAACTGGGTGCCCCTGCGACATTTTATGCCGGCATCATTTTTTGTCTAATCACTCTGTTTATTTTATTACGGCAAAACGCCTCACTTGCTTGACATTATCAGTAGTAATTCAGTTTTGCCTAAGGATTCCTTAAGCGTGCTCAACTACTCTGATTTCACTAGCACAGGATTAGGTAGCAGATTTTAATCTGCTACCTTTCAGCCAATTAGGATTGTTAATGATGACCACAATACAAAACAGTAAAGTGCCTGAAATTATTGCGCTTTATTGGGTGATTAAAATAGCAGCAACTACCCTTGGTGAAACCGGTGCAGATTTATTTTCAATGACGCTAAATATAGGCTATGACTTCACTATCGCTTTATTTCTTAGTCTATTTGCCCTCTCCTTATACTTTAAACTCAAACAAGCTCAATATACGCCTGTTTTATATTGGCTGACTTTTACCACCAGTGCTATTGCTGGTACCGCGATATCAGACTATATCGACAGAACCTTAGGTTTTGGCTATTTGCTGGGCTCAGTGTTACTAGTGGCTATACTGTTAATAATATTGTCCTTGTGGTACCTGAAAGAGCGTTCATTGTCTGTCGATAAAATCACCAGTCCTAGAGTTGAAATCTATTATTGGATGGCCTTTTTGGTGGCAAATACCCTTGGTACTGCGCTTGGGGACTATATGGCTGATGACCTAACACTTGGTTTTTTAAGCAGTGCAGCAGTGATTGGTGGGCTACTGGTATTATGCGCTATATTGCATTATTTCACCCGTATATCAGGCATCATTCTTTTTTGGCTAGCATTTATTATGACGCGTCCTTTTGGTGCCACTTTTGGTGATTTTTTAACAAAAAATCACAGTCAAGGTGGTGTGGATATTGGCACAGTGGGCGCTTCTGCATTTTTCGCTATTGTATTAGTTATAGCGCTGTGGATAGAATTCAAACGCTGGTCAAACAAATCCATAGCATCCGCATTCTAAGCTCCCTTTTATTAACTTGGCCAAATTAAAGCCAGTGTTAAGTAAAAAATCAGTCCACTCTAAGCCAATCTTAAGAATCGTTTATTAATATTCAGGCCCTTAATCAGGTGCCTGTATGACCGCTAAATTTTTGCCCTTTTTTTACATCCTCGCTTTTTGTCATGTTGATGCCTTGGCACAATCTGATAACAGCGATATAGAATGTGACCAAACTGCTAATGTTCAGTTTGATACTAATGACATCTTTAATTTGGATGATCCCGACAGCATATTTATTCATTACTGGGCTAACTTTTTTCACATTAAAACCAAGGAAATTACCCTCCTCAATGAAAGCGCCTTTTTTTTACAAAAATGTACCATTAAGCAAGCGGATTTAGCAGAGTTAGAACGTCACCTAAGAAAACAAAAATATATCCGTGAAGCCAAAGTAACAAAACAAGATGCGGGTAAAATTAAGGTTGAAACCTGGGATAACTGGTCTCTTATGCCAACCGTGGATTTTGGTCGAAAAGGCGGAACTAACAAATATGCTATAGGCATTAAAGACCGCAACTTACTGGGCCTCGGCATTGATGCAGAAATTGAATACTTCAGTAACAATCAGCGCACTGGTTATAAGCTTGATACTCAATTCCCGCTTTTTTTAAAGCAAAATTTAACTGCCACTATTCGCCTGACTAGTAATGATGATGGCAGTTCTCAAGCGTTATTTTTACAGAAAGATTTTGTCAGTTTTGATACCACTCACGCGTATAAAATTGGCTTCGACAACTTTACTCAGATAGATAGTCAATTTCAAAATGGTACTACTGTTGCTCAGTATCATCATGATAAGTCATATTCTATGGCTCAATGGCAATGGTTAGCAAAGGATTCAGTGACACAGACCTTACGTTATGGTTTTGGCTATGTAAGAGAAAAACATAAATTCACAGATCTGATCGGAGCGGATTTGAGCCCTCTGCCCTCACTTCAAGATTTAGATTTTGCCTCAGCCAGTTTTGTACCAGAAAATCGTAGTTACCAATACCCCTTCCTCAGTGTTGAGTACTTGCAAAAAGACTATCTCAAACTGACTAACTTTAACCTTATTAATCAAATAGAAGATTTTAATCTGGGCTGGCATATATCTGCGTTAGTAGGAAAGGATTTTTCTGACTCAGAGCAATCACCTGATGCTATTTGGCAAACGTCCCTCAGTAAAGGACTGCAAACATCTACCCATGGCTATTTATTTTTTGATGCGCAGTTTGTGGGGGAATGGCAAGCAGAAAATGGCGGTCAAGACAGAGTTCAATTGATGTTTTCTACTGAATATTTTCATAAGTTTAATGACAATTGGGGTGCCTATTTTAAGAACGCAAATACCCTCAGTAAAAACGCTTTTCTCGATGAACCTGTTGCCCTAGGGGATGATTCGGGTGTTAGAGGTTATCCATTGCAATATCAGCATGGAGAACGTACCACGCAATTCACGGCTGAGGCCAGATACTACCCTCATATCAATATATACAAGCTTTTTGAATTAGGTGGAGCTGCCTTTGTAGATACCGGTAAAGCCTTCGGTGACAGTCCTGTTGCCAATGTTAATCGCTCACTTCTTACCTCAGTTGGTTTAGGTCTTAGATTTTTCTCAACTCATTCAAGCGACAGAAAGGTTATCCATCTTGATTTAGTCAAGCCTTTATCCACCGACATAAACGTCAACGGCGTTGAAATTCGCATTACCACTAAACAATCATTCTAAAGAAGCCAATTAGATGCAAATAAAAAATATCCTATCAAAAGTAACATTGAGCACTAATCACTTAATTTTATTAAGCAGTGTTTACATCGCATTGGTGTTAAATATTCCGTTTTATAGCAAAGTTATTACTGCGGTTACCGCTAATCATGAATTTAGTCTAGGGTTTTTATTGGCGATTCCGCTGGTACTTTTTTGTTTGACGGTGATTTTTCACAGCGTATTTGCCTTTAGGCCTATTCTTAAACCTTTTCTCATTTTTTCTATCTTACTGTCGTCCTTGTTATTTTACGCAACCTATCACTACGGCATCATTTTTGACTTTGGCATGGTGCAAAACGCCATTGAAACCGATACAGCGGAAGCATTATCTTACTTTAATATTTATGCCCTTGGGTTTTTCATTCTTTTAGGATTGTTACCCGCACTTCTCATTTATTTCGTGCACCTACGACGTGCTTCATTTCTTCAAGAATTAGCCAGCCGAGTTAAACTTATCATTATAGCCAGCACTGTTTTATGTATTCTCGTGGGGGCTTTTTATGTGCATTTTGCTTCGGTTGGCAGAAATAATCGTGAACTAAGCTCCTACATAACGCCTTTCAAACTATATGAGGCCTCATTCAAATATATAAGCCGTACACTGAATAATTCACCGCGGGAATTTCATATACTGGATGTTAAACCCATGCTAAATAACAGTAGCGGTAAACCCAGGGTAACGGTTTTGGTATTAGGTGAAACGGCCAGAGCGAGTAACTATGCCTTAAATGGCTACTCTAAAGCCACTAATCAACACACCGCTGACAGCGGGATTATTTCATTTTCAAATGTAAGCTCTTGCGGCACCGCTACTGCCGTATCGCTGCCGTGTATGTTTTCTCGCATGGATCAAAACGACTATGACAAACATGTGGCAGAAGCTCAGCAAAATGCCGTGGATCTCATTCATCTGGCTGGTGCAGATGTGTATTGGGTGGATAACAATAACGGCGGATGTAAGGGCGTATGTAAACGCGTGGAGTCCCTATTTATTAACGTAAAGGCCCCCCACCCCTTATGTGATGGTGAATATTGCTTTGATGAAATTTTGCTCGAATCTTTAGCCAGCAAATTAAACTCATTAACAGCTAACAATACCCTAATTGTATTGCATATTATGGGCTCCCATGGGCCGACTTATTTTAGACGCTACCCCAAACAACATCGCAAATTTAGCCCTGATTGCCCCCGCAGTGATATTCAAAATTGTACCAATGAAGAACTGGTCAATACCTATGACAATACCATTTTGTATACTGATTTTTTATTGAGCAAGATCATCGAACAACTTACACAACTTTCCCAAGTAAAAGACGTCGAGACTTCCCTACTGTATATCTCTGATCATGGTGAGTCGCTGGGCGAACACGGTGTTTACTTACATGGTTTACCTTATGCTTTTGCTCCCATAGAGCAAACCCATATACCGATGCTATTTTGGCAAAACCATATAGGAAGACACTACGATCTAGACTGCATGCAAGCTCGTTCGGCCGATGATATTTCCCAAGACAACTTCTTTGATATACTACTTGGCTTGGTGGCAGTAAAAACCGAGGTTTATCGATCGCAACAAGACACCCTTGCCTCCTGTCGTATTCAGTCAGACTCAGCGCAATAATAGAAAGGCCGATTATGTCGCTTGAAAAAAACACGGCAGCTAAGCTGTTTGATACCCATGCAAAGCCACAAGGGCTTAAACGCATTGTCTTAGCCACTAAAAATTCGGCCAGAGCGCTCACTTGGCTATTTAACAAATGAATCTGCATTTCGACAGGAATGCGCCGCATTGTTGCTGGCCCTTATGATTTGGGGTCTTATTTGTTTGCGCTATAGCCTGAACAGACTATTTAGAGCTTCTTCACTTTATGGTTTTTCTGCAGTTTATTGATCCAGCTCAACAACACCTTTGAAACTAAGCGTAGTGTTCAATACCCCAGCTCATCCAATACCTATTAGATTGTTGAACAAGGAATGACCATGTTAAGTATAAACACTGTAGCCCAGATACATCACAAAATTGGCGATGTTGAAATTACGATACGTCCAATGTCCTCTGAAGATAAAGAGATAGAATCGAGTTTTGTGCAACACTTGTCCTTCGAAAGCAAACATAACCGCTTTTTAGAGGGCATTAATGAATTGTCCCCGACCATGTTAAAACGTTTATGTGATTTCGACGGAAATAGTGCAATGGCTTTTGTCGCCACTATTCAACATGATGCTAAAGAACAGCAAATTGGCGTGAGCCGCTATGCCACCGATCCTGACACCAACGAAAGTGAAATGGCTGTCACTGTGGCTGATGAATGGCAACATCATGGCATTGCAAAGTTATTAATGCAGCCTTTGATTGAGTATGCCAAAAATAATGGCATTACAGCACTCTATTCAATCGACCTAGTGAGTAACTCTGGTATGCATCACTTAGCTAACGATTTAGGTATGAGTAGTGAACAAGTGCCTGACGATGCGAGATTGCGTAAGTACATACTAAAAATCTAAAGGTAATTATTAAGCTTAGACACTGCCCTATTTGGTAATGAAAATTAAAAAGTGGAGAGCATCAGTATGAAATATAAAAAGCATGGTTTGAGCATTGGCATAGAGCGCTTTGATAGTGACTTTTTTGTGTCGCTAAAAGCTGTTGGCACCCTAAGCCATGCTGATTATATGGTGATCACTCCGATGATTGATGCAGCACTGCTAGGCTTCAAAGAAGCAAAAATAAAGATGTTGTTTGATGCCTCAGAATTAGCTGGCTGGGAATTAAGAGCCGCATGGGATGATTTTAAATTGGGTTTAGCCCATGGCAGTGAATTTGAAAAGATAGCCATTTATGGCCACAAAAACTGGTTACACTTAGGGGCTAAATTAGGTAACTGGTTTATTAATGGACGCATCGAATATTTTGATCAAGAAGCCCAAGCACTCGCATGGTTACATGATAAAAAACCGGCATAACTTGTCTGACCAAGCTCCCTTACGGATATTTCATTGTTTCTGATTGCTGAGTAGAGTAAAACAAACATGTTTTATTATTATAACTTCTCCAAAAGATACCTAAATGGAGGGTAAGAAGAATATTGTACTGACCACAAAAGTCAGGAATACTGAATTATTGGCTTGTAGTATTTTAAATTTAAGAAGTGTACTTATGTTGCTAAGACGGATAACACAGCACTTTAAAGAGCAAAATTGGTTTGCCATTGGGATCGATTTTTTTATTGTTGTTATCGGCGTCTTTATTGGCTTACAAGTTTCCAATTGGAATGCAAACCTCAGGGAAAGTGCTGAAGAAAAACAGTTGCTTTTACAACTTCAAACTGATGTAACAGCAGCGCTTACCATAAAAACTGACTGGTTAAACGAAATAGGAAGCCATCGAGATTCATTACTTAGTGCGCTTGCTGTGGTTCAGAATAAACAAGATTCACCAACAATTAGCGACAAGCATTGTAAAGCGATGTGGTCGTCCCATCTTATATTTTATCCTGAGGTATCGCTGGCTGCTTTAAACGACATCCTGTCCAAAGGCGCACTTCACACTTCACAAAGGCAAGCACTAAGACCTATGTTGCTAGCTTACCGAGAGCGGCATCAAGTTATCATCCAACTCAATACTGTGATCCGTGATTTTTCTAATTTGGGCGACACCTATGGTGATGCGTTTCCCCGCAAAGTGGTCGAACAATATGAGTTTACCACAATGACCGAAAAGGCCACTAAGCAAGAGTCGGGTCGCATTACAGATTCAACCTTTCATACAAACTGTCAGCTAGATGCCATTCGAACCAATCAAACTATTCAGAATAAACTTTTAAGTAATTTAGCCCGAACTGATGGCCTTTTGCAGCGTGTGAAAATTGAAGTTGCTGCATTGCAACAAATCGAAAATGCTCTCTTTAAAAACTGACAATAATAAGAATTTAGACACGGAGTATTTAAATGAAAAATACAACAGTAAAATCTACGTCTAATGCCAAACCAAGGCGTTTTTTTGCTTGGTCTGCCATTCTTATGGCAGTCATAGTCGTACTAAGCTTTCCTATGACCTATTTCTATCCTGTTGTAACAGGGTCGAAGCCATTTCATTTATTACACCACGTACACGGATTGGCTTTCTTTGCGTGGATTGGGCTTTATGTATTACAAACTCAACTGGCTTCTCGCGGAAAAATAGCCCGTCACCGCGAAATTGGCTTACTTGGTTTCGCACTGACCGGTGCCGTAATCTTACTTGGATACTGGATGGCACAAAGGGCTGCAGAGCTGCGTATTGCAAGCGGTTTTGTTAATCCATATGAATTTAGCTATTACAATATTGTTGATATCAGCCTGTTCTCTATTTTTATGCTTGCTTCTATCGTTCT
>TARA_R110002167_G_scaffold358237_1_pt1 | contig 10768 bp, 2 predicted proteins | sample TARA_R110002167 | Tara Oceans TARA_R110002167 (sample SAMEA4398238) | marine metagenome | biome: Polar Biome; feature: [MES] marine water layer (ENVO:01000295) within the mesopelagic zone...; material: water (ENVO:00002006), including particulate matter (ENVO:01000060) such as...... | reverse complement strand
GCCGCATAAAATTGCATCCGTGTGTACTGTGTACTTGTATTACCTACAGTTAATAACTGAGTAGGCGTAACACCAATGCCCACGTTGCCTGACGAGTCGATGGTCATACGGGGTGTCATAGTGCCAGCAGCATCATTACTAAAAACTATATTGGTAGGAAAACTATCGGTTGCCCAGTTGCCGCCTGCGGTAAATCCAATCTTAGCGCCTGCTTTGTCTGCGGACGGATCATCGGCTGTTACAACAATAGCAGCTAAAGTATTGTTTGTGGATATTGACGCATCTGCACGATTTAAAGTAAGTTGGTCAGCACCATCTGTGCTAATTTCTAAAGCAGTTGCAGGCGAAATCGTCCCAATGCCTACGTTGCCCAACCCATCAATTTTAACTTTAGATGCATTAGAGTAGTCACGGAAGTCTGCAATGTATCGTGCTGCCGTGTTGCCGCCGCCTAAAAACTTTGCGCCATAGCTAGTAGAACTTGTGTTGGCGAAGTGAACCGAGTTAAAACCGTTTGCAGATGATTGAACTTCAAGCGCACTGTCTGGGTCAGTAACCCCAAGACCCAACCGTTCATCCGCAGCGTCCCAATGGAAGGCTTGGGTTGTACCGTTTGTGGCGTAGAAGTTGATGTCGCCGTTGTAATCTATTTTCATTCTATCAACTGGATTGGCACCAGAAGCAGCATGAGTAGAAAAGATCATTCGAGATGGCGCAACATCTGCCCCATTAAACGTACCAGAGCCTTCAACCCTTACTCTAGCAGTAATTCGATTAGCACCAACAACATTGCTGTCAGCCGTGCGCCACTCAATACCACCCATATTAGTGCCATCAGTTACCGTTGAGTTCAAGTCCTGAAGACGGGCATATCCAGATGTTTGATCCACAGTCAGACCATCAGCCAAAACTGTGCCTGTTACGTCAATACCTGTGGCGCTTACGTTTAACCGCTGTGTGCCAGCGACTGTCAAACCAACTTGATCTGCCGCAGGGAAATACAAGCCCGTGTTTGTATCTCCGGTATTAGTTAAAGACGGTGCTGAGTTTGATCCATCAGCAAGAGACAGCACACCAGGTAAATTATATGAATCAGCCGTAATAGATCCGGTTATTACTACCCCGCTGGCGCTTGTTTCCAGCTTGGTAGATCCAGCATGCATGAGCTTAACATCTGCGCCAGGCGTAGCTCTAATCATAAAATAACCACCGCCCACAAAGCGCATATCATAGCCATCAGTATTAAACTCTAATGTCGGAAAGCTTCCGCTTCCGGTATGAGATATATAACTTTTATTTGCAGAAGCATCGAAATATACACTAAGATCAGTGCTATCCCCAAACACAGCTTTTTTGTCATCACCAAATTTAAGATTGTCTGAGATCGATACTTCCGATCCGCTCACTTTAGCAAGGGCATTTACCTTTAAGGTAGAGCCATCAAGTACCATTTTGTCGGCTTCAGAACTAACAAACCTAAACTTGGAAAAGCTTCCATTTGTACCACCAACATTCCCGTCAAATACAAGTTCAGTAGGGCTAGCAAAATCAATACCGGCCACAGCCGATCCAGATCTAATCGCAACTCTTTGTGGAACGGATAGCTCATAGTTGGAATAATGACTAACGCCGCCAAGAGCTACATCACCGTCTGTATTTATGTGAATTTCAGCGGAGCTATTAAGATTAGTTCCGTTAATGATTTTGAAATCATCACTGCTTGAGTCCTGGCCTACAGTCCAGATCTGGCTTGAGTATTCAAACTGAATTTTTGGATCTACAGAAGTAGAAGAGCTTTTGATAACCATCCCTGGTACGCTTGAGCTACTTGAGTAAACATTTAAAACACCCCCAAGATCTTGAGGAGTGCCGCCGGTGTATCCAACAGTTACAGCTTTATTAAACTCCCATCCGTCAGGAGTGCTGTAATAATTCATGGTGGCATCAGCGCCAGCAACAGTAATGCCAGCTCCGTTTGCAGCCGCCGCATCAGCAGAGCCGTAAGCAATGGTTATGTTCTTATCTGCAATATCAACCACAGTGCTGTGAATAGTTGTCGTTGTTCCGTTGACTACAAGATCACCAGAAACCACAACATCGCCAGTGCCATTTGGCGTAAGTATTAGATTGCCGTTAGTGTTCGTGGTGCTGATCGTGTTGCCATCAAGGGTAAGATTATCAACATTTAATTTATCAACAGTCAACTCTGGCAAATCATTAAGGTTAGTAGTAGTTACTGCGCCCGTGCTAGTGAAGGCTAGAATCTGGCTGGCCCTAGAGGAAGCAACCGGGAGAGTCATGCTTACATCTACATCGCCGGGGCTAACCGATACTGATCGACCAAAGCTCTCATCAAGCTGTTGGGACATAATTACATTGCTATCGAGCTGTTCATTTAAGCTAGAAGCCAGCAAATCACCAGCGGTAACGAAGTCAGTGGTCCTTTCAAGATCACGACCGCCAATGATAGTTAAATAATCGGCAGAAACAACAGCCTGACCAGCTTGCAGAGTTACAGATCCAGTACCATTGGCCGCAATACTAACTGTGTAATCTGATGTAAGCGTCAACAACGTAGTGTTCTTATACACTTCGATATCGCCACTGTTCAAGACGTTGAAAGTAAAAGCAAATGGCCCTGTTCCGGTATTACCTGTGAACTGAACCCGGCGCGTTACTGGATTGATTGCAATATCACTCATGTCTAATTCCCGTTCCTTTGTTCATTCTATAACAGATTTGTTTCATTTACTCAAACACGTTTGATACATCTGGCGCTCTTTCTGGCGTCACTTTACCTGGCCGCCACCAATAATTTTGTCCATTTTCACGTTTGTACCTAGACTCAAGTCGTTTCATTTTGGTTTTAGTGCTTGGGTCTACCCACATTTTAGATTGATCTATAACCATTCGTTCTAATGCTAGGCGTGAATACCACAAAGAAGAGCCAGGAGTGTACCTGGCTGCGAAGTTAATAAACTCACTTGCTGCATTGGTATCCTCGCCCTTGATTGCCTGAGTAACATTTCCGATTGTAAGCTTGCGAACATCATCAGCAAAGCCAACTACAGGACCGGCAATAGTTTCTGCCAAGCCTCTATCGTATCTGTTTACATCTGAGAAAAGGAAATCTCCATAGATACCAAGACCACCGCCCTGCAAGAATGCAGCGCCCCAGAACTCTGGACCTTCCATAGGGCGAGGATCTCTTCCCTTGCTCATTTCCTTTAGCTGCATTGCCAATGCGCCCATGATTGTAGTGCTGATTAAAAGATCGGCAAAGTAAGTCCCTTTGGCTTTTTGTGTCGGCTGGTTTAATCCACGCATAATGTGCGTATTCACCAAAGTGACACCAAAGTTCTTATACATTGCAAAGGATCTTGTAAGCTCACCGGCAATAGTACCAGGGCGAGTGTCGCCTGTTAGGGCTGTACGGCCACGAATAGAGGAGCTGGGAACAGCAAAGTTGGTTTCCGTCTCAACCATAACTAACAAGCTAGTCGCCAGGTCACGGGCTAATTCTGGCTGTAGATCTGTTCGAGCCTCAATGTCTTCAGCTCTAAGGAAAGAAGCACCTTCATATTCATAGAGAGGCGTTGCTCTAACAGTCTCCCATTTAGCCTCCCCAATACCGTAATGGTCCAGCGTCTTTCGCATCATCGGATCTAGTTGGTCAAATGACTTTCCAGCATTGTCAGCCAGGTTGCCAAGAAACTCCATACCAAACGCCCACTTGCCTGCATTTGTCCAAGGGGAAAGCAATGAAGCCCTCATAACAAAGTCAGCAACGCGCCTGGTAACTTCTGGCCCAGATAAATCCCCGACATAGCGCATCTGAGCCGCAGCCAGGGTTGACCAGCCTTCAGCCGTTAAACCCAACCGAACTGCTAACTTGCCCTTTTCTTCAAGAGAGAGTGGGTTTAGAAACTTTAAATAATTTTGAATCATTTTTGTTTGAGGTAGTCCGACCATAGACCTGGCTATTCTACCAAAGTTCATATCTGTAACAGCAGAGATTGCTGCTGCGCCGAGCTGTGCTGATTGCAATACTTGTCGAATACCCGCAAACGTATAGGCAAACTTGCTATCAACCGGTGCATTCATAGATCCAGTTGTCGCTGCATAAAGAGCATCGATCGATGAAGATGATCTACGGGCAGCACGTTCAGCAACATCATTTCCAGAAGCATCTTTCTGCAAGGTCTGCTTAATGAAATTGACAGTGGCCCGTGGGTTTGGCCCAAGAACCTCCATCATGGCAATGTCACGCGACATCGTATCAATGTGACCCATCATTGCATCAAATGGATTTGGATTTCCAAACTTTTCTTGATAATCCATCCATGAATCAGCGTTTTTAAAAACAAAGAAGCGATGATCCTGATTGCGCAAGGCAAGAGACTTATTGCCGGTCATTGTTCCAGGCTTGATCTTATTGAAACCATTTTTAGTAATTGTCTCATAAGAATCACGCAATGCCATCTCAAGCTTTGGACCAGAAAACGTCAGGCCGGTTTGCTCATCAATCATTTTTGTAATATCTAACCTGGCATGGATAAAGTCACGCCAATCATTATAACTAGATTGCCGGACGCGCATTGTGTCGTGGATCTGAGGCATCCCCCAATCAGCGCGTTTAGCGATAGCGCCACCGGCTGCATTGAACCTTGTACGCAAGTATTCAGACGAAGCTTTCCAAGCCTGCATCATTTCACGCGCAGAAACGTCACCGGTTTCCTCACCAAAAACTTCACGAACTAAATTCTTTAACTGAGCTTTCTTTTTTGTCTCGCCAATAATGTTGCGCCGGAATGTTGACAGAAACTCATCAAGCTTTCGTGTAGCGCTTCGGGTAACAGCTTGCTGCACCTGGGCAACACTATTAAATCTGGATGTCTGATCTTGCTCGAACAAAGCCAATGCGCCAACGCTCTTATCAGCCTTGCCGGTTATGGTCCTATAGTTGTTAAGATTATAGTTGATCTCTTTCCAAGTGACAGCCTGCAAGGCAGCACGGCGCTTCCGCTCAATAGCAATCTTTTTAGCGGCTATTGATGTATCGGCAGCAGCCTTTGCAGTTGCAGCGGCCCCGCCCATCTGGCGATTATACTGGACTTCCAGATCATCAAACATGCTGTTAATTTCACTGGCTTGATCTTGGGTAATTTCACCAGACTGAACGCCCTCATCAATGCAATTTTTAAAAGTCATATTGTGCAGAACTCCAAGCGTTTTATCATTGCGTCTTCCTGATCCATCACGGCCTTGAGATCGCCGAGTTTCATAGTAGAGGCTTCCACCTCACCTGTATCAGGATTAAAACGTTCACCTAATGGTACTTCAAGATCCATATCATCAAAAAGATTACCGGTATTGACATCATCCAAAGTGATATCTAAATTGGGGTCGGAGGTATCTTCTATGATATTTGTTAATTGGGACGGGCGTCCCGCTATTTCCATTTCACCAGCAGAAGCCGTGGCTATTCTTGAGCCAGGTGGAGCTTGGACACCGGTAGACGGACCAGATGTCTTTGAGACGGGGCGCGTTATCCCAGACGAAGCAGCATTTATGTCTGCGTTTGAAGCCACTTTCGGCAAGTTATCTATGCCGGACAATGATCTGAAAGACTGATCTTCGTTTTTTAAAGCGTTTGCATAAAGCTCTCTCATTTGAAGAGATAGGGCTTCTACCTCTGCCGGATCTTTTGATTTTCGCATCTTCTTATAAAGCTTATGGCCGGTTTTTTGTTTTGCAGCGAGAACCTTTGGCGACCATATCTGGATTTCAGAGATAATACCATTTGGTGTTCTAACCAAAACCTTACGATCAAAGTATCCCGCTGGTGTGAAATTCCAGCCTTCGTCTAATATTTCTGCATCTTGACCGAATCTAGCAACGATAGCGTCAGCATCTTCCGCCTTGTTGATTACAAAGCCACCGCGAGATATATCCGTAATTTGATTTGACGAAGAATAATTTTTGCGCAGCATCTTTTCTCTAGTAGTTTCAATCTTTTTTAAACCTGGGTTTTTAAAAGAAACACCAAGATCTTTTTCAATGCTTGCACCTATCTTAGCAATGTATGATTGAGATTCTTCTGCAATTTCGTATATATCTTCGACAGCTTTCACCGGCTGACGCTCTTTGAGATCTGCTTCTATTTCATCAAACGATCGAACAGGCGCGGCAGGAGCCACCTCTTCAGCGCCGAACATATCTCGAACAAGCTGATTGGCTTGGCGCTCTGCGGCTATGCCTGTTGGTTCATCGAACCCTTCAAGAGCTGGCTCTCTTTCGACTTCAGATCTAGTGATCTGCGCTGGACCATCGACAGAGCGTCCAATGTCGCCAGTAGATAGGCGGTCGAAGTCGCCCGACTCAATTGATCCTCTGACAGCATCAAGGAATCCACCGGTTGCTGAGACATAGCTGTTTGTGTCTCTAGCTGTCCTTGCGGCTTCATTGAGGGCGTCTGAGAGGGGGCCTTTGCGGTTTGCAAGCGTTTGGAGGAGAGCGATCGTTTGGGCATCTGTAGCGGCCTTTCTTTCATTTGCATCCTTAACTAGAACATTGCCTTCTGCTTCCAGGCGCTCAGAATTACGGACCAAGGTTTCAAATGCCGCTTTGTCACGGCGCAATTCTTTATATGCACGATCAAGTATCTTAGCACGTTCAACATAAAAACTTTCGGTTACTAATTCCTCACCGAACAAGGATATCTGTTCTACTTGTTCAGCACCTGACTCACGGACTTGGCGAACAATTGATTCTGCTTGGAAAGCATTGCTTGGATCTGCTTTCGCTAAAACTTGTATAGCAGCATCCTGCAAACCTGGATCATCAATTAACCGGCCAACAATAGCACCATAGTTTGCCGGGACTACACCATTAACAATTGCGCCAAATGCTTGGTCACTTAGGGCCATCATGTCCCGTGCCTGGCGAACAAGCTCAGAACGCGGCGGAAGCTCTGACAATCGGCTTGGATCTACACGCAGAACCTTTGCGGCATCAATGGATGTACCTGTACCTTCTGCAATATTCTTCATCGCAGCAATTACACGAGCCTCCGCTGGAGATATGCCATCAACTTCTCGCAATTTATAACCGATTATTTTAACATCTTGTGACGGATCTTGTGACATAATCCGTTTTGCAAGCCCAAGACGCTGGTGTCCATCAGCGATTGCAAGTCTGCCATCTGCATATTCATAAACAGTAACAAAGCCAGCTTTATACTTATCCCAGGTCGTAACGCCCTGGAGACGCTCAGTCACACCAAATTCATCACCGCCTTCCTTAAACTGGAAGGTTCTGGCGTCAACAGCAATGTCAGTTGGAGTAAATTCTTGAAAGCTACCACCGTTTTCAAGATCGGTCTTTACATCAAGGCTTGGCTGATCCGGCATGTTCGGCGCTTGATTGTTCGCTGCCGAAATCTCTGCCTCGCGTAGGCGACTCTCATGCTCAAATTGAGCTGCATTTGAGTCAGGAGCTTCTAAAGGATTGGATAATTCTATATCCGCCTGACTATCAAGCACATCAACAAGGGCTTGGTTTTCTGTGCTAAGAGGAGTTTGCATTTTGTTTTTAAGGACATCAAAACCTTTCTTAGCTTGCTGCGCGGTTATTTTTACACCGGCAGCGCCTAAAGGAATTGCAGCGCCGAATGCTGCATTCATTGATACGTTTCTTACAAAGTCTGCATAGGTGTAATCTAGCCCAAGTTCTTCATACCACTCCTTAACAGCAACCTCTGTAACAGCACCAGCGCCAGCATTTATAATTGTGTTCTGCGCCACATTTTTCCAAAGAGATTTAGAAAAGCCGCCGAATGGACCCGATAGGACCGACACGGGGTCAAGAACGCCAGACGCCATTCCGCCAGCGAATCGAGCTATTGCCGGTCCAGTGCCAGGGCTTGTGCGCGTAACCTCTGCTAGTTGAGCATCTTTGTCTGCTATGAAAGTTCTTGCAAGTTGATTGATGCTTTCTGGATTTAATGAAGTTAAGTCTGCTGGCAGATTGTCTTTGTTTTGCTCTATGTAAGAATAGATGTCTTGAGTCTTCTGGTCATACATAATCCCCTCATAGCTATCTTTATAAAAGCCAGGGTTCGCAAAATTTGCACCATTTTCCTTCAACGCATCAACAATCGGCCTCCAAACCTCTACCATCGTAAAGACTTGGCTTGCAGATCCAGCACCTTCTTTGAATAAAAATGTATTAAACGCGGTCGTTAAGTTCTCCGTTAATGTGCCAGGAGCTTCGGATATACCGTTCTCTGGCAGAAAATCTAAACGATCTACTTTGTCAAAGTTCATTTCTGCGCCTCAATCAATTTCATTATATCGAAGATTACAGGATCAGAGGAATTGTCTTGGACAAAAATTGGGTTTCCTTTGTCTGGATCGCCATAAAGTATGGCAAACTCATTACCCCCCCTAGCAACAACTTTATACTTCCAATCCGTTACGAGCGGTGTCCTTGCAATTTCCCTAGCAAGATTTTCATTAACGATTTGACTATTTGTTGCCGCAAAAAGACTTTCGACTGTTATATTTTCCAATGCGCTTTCAAACATATCAGCAGTTATTTTTGAAGGCACAAGTGTAGATTGCCCACGAACATCTTGAATGCCGCCATAATAAGTACCGTCAGAATATACCTTGCCACCGGCAGCGGAATCTATGGCCTCAATCCATAAATCTTCATTAAACGCTTCCTCAAACTTAGCAGTGTCAGCATATATTGCTTTTGCAACGTCACGAACAATTGACGTTGAGCTTGGCATATACCTGAGCGCCCTAGTTGTTTTTTTATTAAACGCTAAGTCTGTATTTTCTGGCGTAAATTCTATTGGCTTAAAACCAGCTTTTAAAGATTCAAGACCACGAAGGGCAATATTGGCAGAATAGATATTGCCATCAGCAACAAGCGCCCCAATGCCAGCAAACTCTGGTGATGTCTTAGATATCTCTGCCAGCATGTCAGGAGCGGCACGACCGCCGCCATCTACTATAGATCCCATTAAGAACATCTGCTGGCTTCGATTTGCGGTTGAAAGATACTCAGAAAGCATACTTGTTTCCTGATTTGTAAAGTATCTAGGCTCAATCATGTATTTAGACGAAATAACTGTAGCATCATCTATTCGTTTTTTTATTGAAGAAACAGTGTTGTCTGTATTGGCAAGATCAATATTAGTAATTTGGATTGTATTGCCAATGGCATCCTTTACCCCAACATTCGTAGCATATCTAAGAGGATCTGATTTAAGCTCTGTTTCCATATTAGACAAAAAACTTTCAGCAAACTTTAAAGCTTTCAGCTCTCTCTGAGTGTCAATATCTGTAGCACGAAAACTAGCGATATAATCAGCGGCTTGCTTTGGAGTCATGTCCCGCATATTTTCTGAAATACCAGATGTAGCTTTCAGCGCTCTAAACTCGGCAGGCAACTCAGCCCTTAATTCTAGCGGAATAGCAGAGATGTCTTCAAAAATAGCCTCTAAATCGCTTTCAGTTACTTCAATTCCAGAATCAAGAAGGTCTTGAAAGGTGGATATGTCAGAAGTCAGCTTGTCAATATCCGGCTGAAATTTTGCTTTTTCAGCATCGCTTGCGGCTTTCATGGATTTATTGGCTGCATTTAAATAAGCGTTAGCAACTTGCAATGTTTCAGCTTCACGAAGGGTATCAACGCCAGGACCGCCAAGACCCACTGTGCCCTCTTTCAAGCCTTCTATCTCAGCAAAAAGATCTTCGGGTGTCATTTTTCGATAGGTTTCGGCTAACTGCACATTGAAATTTAAATCTTCAATTGCATTTTTAGCACCTGCACCAAGATCGCCAAGACTATTTGCCCGTTCTGAAAGTCTCATAATTTCTTTTTCTGAAGGAGTGCCGCCAAGTGCAAGAATACGGGCTTGCTCGCTTACATCAGCAATAACTGCATTAGCTTGACCTTTAGAAACAGACAGTGCTGCATTGTAGTCAGCCCTAAGAGATTTTCTAATGGACTGAGTTTCACCAAGAGACATGCCAGGAAGAGGAGTGGTTTCCATTGTAGTCAACATATTCTCTTTATCGGCAAGAGAAGCAGTGTTGAACTCATAGATTGTTTTTTCTTTATAGGCCGCATTATAAGATTTTTCACTAAAGGTTTTTAACTCATCCTCAGTAGCACCTAATCCGGTTAATAATTTAGAAGCTCGTTCAATATCTTGGCTTATTGAATCAATAGTTTTACCTGGAAGAATTGCATCACTTACAATGTTTCCAAATTCACGATCAAACGCATTGGCTTTTTTTGCAGCTTGCTTAGAAGCTTGAAGCTTTACATAATAATTTGAATATCTTTCGGTCGCCTTTGCAGTAACCCCGTTCAAGTTCTCCCTTAGAACAGATGAAGCAGTAGGATCAATAACCCTAAGTGACTCCGAATAACCATCGGTCAAATCTAACAGTTGAGCTTGGACAACGGAGAACGGAGTTTCATTTCTCTCAGCTTCGCCCAGGATACGCATGGTTTCAATTTCAGCAGTGTTTTGAATTTCAGCCACAGCAACGCGGCTACCCAATTCATACGCAGCCTGGTCAGCAATGCTAAATGCACCGCCCTTCTTGTCGATCGCTTCAAGAGTTTCAACCGCACCTTCGTCACGAACACGCTCCTGGCCTCTTGTTTGAGCAGCAGCCGATGCTTCCTTGAAAGCAAACTGAGACATACGATCAAGTGCGCCTGATAGGTTCTGAGAATATCT
>TARA_R110002167_G_scaffold66006_3_pt1 | contig 10783 bp, 4 predicted proteins | sample TARA_R110002167 | Tara Oceans TARA_R110002167 (sample SAMEA4398238) | marine metagenome | biome: Polar Biome; feature: [MES] marine water layer (ENVO:01000295) within the mesopelagic zone...; material: water (ENVO:00002006), including particulate matter (ENVO:01000060) such as...... | reverse complement strand
AAAATTAGAAGTAACTTAAAAGATACAGTAATGCATCAGCAAGTGGCGGCCAATAGATCAATTACAAGAATTACAGTAAACACACCAGGATCAGGATACAACAACAGTACAACAATCGATGCAAGCGATACTAAAGATGGATCTACTGAATTTTTAGTAAGGGTATCAGGCGGAGAAGTTAAAGCAGTTAGTGTTGACACGTCAGTCGCAGGATATGCAGACAACGTTTCACTTTCAGTAAGCGGCCCAATTGGTGCCAGCGGTGCAACAGCCAGCGGGTTTACTGATTTACTAAATCCGGTTATTATGGGACTCAACAATGTAGTTGTTGAGTGGGCCAGTATATATAGCATTAAGGCAGATACGATTGTTACATCGTTGGGTAATTTGAAATCAGAGTTAATGATACAAGTTGGCGGTTACACTGACAAAAACATTGTCACACTTTTATTGGACAGCAGCTACCAAAAGGGTCCTGTTGAATTACCAGCTCAAGATTATAGTATTGTGTTAACCAAAAGTTCGCCAATTAAAAATATATTCTACTCGGGCATTAAAATTGAAAAAAGCACTTCGGGTTACACCGTAACTGGATTTAATAACACTGACCGAACATTTACTGTTTATCCAGTCAGTGAGGGCGGCCGAGTTAATAAAATTGATATTGGAAACTTGGACGTTAAGCATTTCCGCAACTATAAAAATAACACTGTAAAATACTCATATGGTCACACATTTTTAAAGCGCCAAGACTTGTTTAACTTTATGCTTGGACTTGGTGAATATTATGAGCAGTCAGGATTTTCAGTACAAGCACGTTGGTTACAAGATGCACGTAGTGCGATGGAGTGGAGTTTAAGTGAAACACCAGCAGCATTATATGTAAACGGTGTATTGAACACACTTGAATTTACACAGGGTGCCGTGGGATATGTAGACTATATTGGATACAATTATGATGGCACTGCTAATATTATCAACAGTGATGGTAAACAAATTAAACCAACACAAATATTAGTGTTGCGTAATGATACTACAACTGAATTTAGCCTCAAGGATACCACAAAGGAATTATTTGGTGTTAATGTAAACGTTGTTGAATATGAGCATGTTATTACATTAAACAACCTTAGTCAGTTCAGCGACATCACATACGACCCAGTAACTGGAATTTCGCATACACGTGTTAAACTAGAAGGCGAACGCACACGTAACTGGAATGGCCGTATTGAAGCACCAGGATATTTGGTTAAGTCAGACGGCATCATGAGCAACTTGGAAACAAGTGTACGTGAAGTTGAGCGTGATAACATTAACAGTGACAGCAAGACATTAAACCGTGCCACTAGACAAACTGCACGATTTAACACTGGCTATATTGAAGGAAGTTACCTAAGCAATACATTTATTGAAGACAATGCAGGGTATAACTTTGGCAAAGGCTTGCGTAAAATGAAAGGTACAGACATAGCAATTGATGCGTTTATGCGTAATCAAAACTTGTTTGGCACCAATCAAAGCCACGACATATACGAAGAATGGATGGTACGACTGGGTGATTATGGCGATACTCAAGAGCGTGAGCCAATTGAAATTCAAATAGACAGCAACTTAATCAAAACAAACCCACAGGCAATCAGATTTAACAGCAATTATGTCAGCGACAATGCTGGTGATTTAATATTAGATTTCCACAGTGGAAGCACTAGCCTTATTACTGGCGACTTGACCACTCCGTTTGCAGTGTTGCCTCCGGAATATAAAAACATCAGTAGTATTAGTGCTAGTCAAAAGTTTAAAAACCACTTGCCATTGGCAGGATTGCCATTAGCTGGTGAAGCTGAACACAAATTAAAAAGCATTGACGACATCAGCAGTGCCTACAGTATTTTAGAGCCATATGCTCGACTACCAAATTGGAGTGCTGTTGTCGCATACAAAACAGGCGACACAGTACGTAAAAGTGGCAAGGTATATCAGCTAGCCATCGCAACAACTGGATTGAGTAGTATAAGCGACACAATCACAGTGCGTGGTAGTGTATTGTATCCAAGTGTACCCAGTGCTAACACTGTTATCATTGACGGCACCACAGTTACTTTTAGTAAAACAAGCACCAGTACTGCATACGATGCTATTAACATTGATGGTTCAATTAATAACCCAACTGCACCTAACAATAGCACACTTATCATTGATGGGTCAACAGTTGTTTTAGATAAGACTGTAACCACCACAAGCTATGCACCAATTGTAGTAACTGGGTCAGTTGGTAATCCAGTCGTAACTGGTAATGTTGGTGAGGGATTATTAATTGACGGTATATTTGTTGATCTTGTACAAAGCACCAGCATTACAACTAATATTAGTGCGTTAAGTGCATTAGAGCAAGGATTTTCACCAGCATTTGTTACTAGTGCAAACGAAAACACAGTGGCAGTTGCTAGAATTAATGTATTGGAAGACCTACGTGTTGCTTACGCCGCAGTTGAAGGCGCAGGCGCCTGGACTACTTGGATTGGCAACTACTATACAGGTACATATGTTAACAGCGGACTAAACATTCCATATTTGTCCACTCAACTAAGTGGTGCAAATGCTGGATATGCGACAGAAATGACAGCACTATTACAGAATGATGTCGACATCATTAATGCGTGTACAAACCAAAGTTATACAACTGCCAGTTTACCAACAGTTGGAGACAGAACTACAGCAGTAAGTGCATTAGCTACTGGTACTTACATGGATGACTTTGCAACATTTGTAAAAATTGGTGGCACTGTTTTAACTGGGTCAACGGTTGCAACAGTCAACACAACTGTACCACGTATATTTGATATCGACGACTTAATAAGTGAGATCCAAAGCACATTAACAAGCAATGGCAACAGTACGATTACACCAAGTAAAAACGGCACCAATCAACTGGTAATTACAAAAACTGCAAGTGTTGGTGATAGTTCACTAACAGTTGGTAGTGCAGGCAGCAATATTGAAGTAGGCTTTAACGTAAACAGCCAAGTGTATAACTCACAAACAAGCACAGTAGTTAGCGGTGCAGCACTTAACCTAAGTGAAATTGTTTCAGAAATTAACGAAGCTGCAATAAGTGGAGTAAGTGCATCTGCAAATGGAACACAACTACGTATACAAAGTGTAAATCAAACCATAATTATTGGTGCAGGAACAGCAAACGGTAATGTTGGCATCGGTACAGGTACCACAAATGCTACAACAACTGTTACTACATCACCAACAGATTCACAAATTTATGACATTGTTGATCAGATCAATAGTGCAAGTATAGCTGGTGTGACCGCAACAAACGTGAATAATAACCTAGTACTAAGCAGTACAAATGATACTCTTGTTATAGGTGCAGGCACAGCAAATGTTCTTATTGGATTAACTGCCACAACAACGACAGCTGATACCACAGTTACAAATACATTCAGTGCTAGTGATTGGAATCAAATTGAAGATCCAGCAAATGCAAAACTAAGCACTTGGGTTTTGGATAACATTGGTATTACAACTACTGACTATGGAAGATCAAGTGGATATAATTTGTATCAGACATTTGATTATGATTTTGAAATTGCTGAGATATGTGCTGGTAACCGTACTGGTGACGATGCACAAATTAAAACAACCGCAGCTCATAATTTAGCAAATGGAGACTACATAGTTGTTATAAACAGCACATGTACTCCAAGTATTGATGGTATCCATCAAGTTACACTAATTGAAGATACAACACACTTTTATGTTGACAAATACATTCAAACATTGGGCAAGGGCGGTAAAATGCTAGTATTGCGCCCAACCAAGTTTAACAATAATACAGAACTAACAGACACACTGACAAATGTCAAGTATTATAATAACCTCAAAGGCTGGCGTGTAGGCATGTTGGCCTATGTTGACAATGTCATTGTGGGCAGTGTTGGTACTGATCTTGGCGCAGTGTACCAAGTAATTCAAGGTGACAACGGTATTGAATTCAAGAAGTTACGAGACCAAGCAAAGCGTACAGACAACACTACAATTAAAAATGCAATATTATATAATACACTTACAAATCAGACAGTTGAAACTTTTGAAGTGTTCCATCCGCTTGCTGGTATTATACCAGGAGTTGTTGACACTGAACTTACACACAAGCTGAGTTTTGATACTGCAAGCTATACTAACACAACAGATGGAAGTTACAGCATTTCAGATACTAATTATTGGGACGAGCAACGTGTTGGTGAAACATGGTGGGATCTAAGTAATGCAGTATATTATGATTACGAGCAAGGCGATATTGTTTATAAGCAAAGTTGGTGGGCTACATTGTTCCCAACCAGTAGTATTGACATTTACGAATGGACAAAAAGTACAGTAACACCAGATGAATACGAAGCCGAAGTACGGGCTAGCACAGTGGTTGATGGAGTACAACTTAGTGGTGTACCATTTATCCGTGATGGACAGTATGGAGAAGCAGTATATTATTGGAGCGAATTAACTGAGTTTAATGTTGCAACTGATCAGGAAGAAACATTTTATTACTTCTGGGTTAAAGACAAAACAACAAAAACTGGAGAAGCTAGACAGTTTACAACAACACAGCTAACTAATATTCTTAAAGATCCTGGTACATTTGGATACAACTGGGTTGCGAGCGTTGGTAGTAAAAGCAATACTGGACAGCAAAATAGTATACTAGTGAGTAACTTGGAAACATTTATTAACAATGGTGAAAGTGCAATACAATTAAACTTTGCTAATTCGGATATCGAATTGCATCGTGAGTACGTATTGTTGGCAGAGAACGACCCTACTACAGTTATCCCACAGTGGTTACACATGGGGCTACGTGATAGTGTTGCCAGTTTTGATAAATCTACTGTAACTGAAACATACGTTGACTGGAGTAATGCTACAACATATGCACAAGGTACGTTAGTAAAAACTACAAACGGAAACTTTTATCGTGCTACAACAGCAAATACTAATAATGATCCAGTTACTAATCCCTACAATTCCTGGAGTAGAATTTATGGTGGCGAAAGTCAGCCAGATACAACAGCAGCCGACATAAATCAGCTGACAGTTAAATTTCCACAGCCAAATCCAGTGCCGGATCCTAACTTACATCCACTAGCACAATATGGTAATATGATTCGCCCACGCCAAAGTTGGATTAAACACCTAACTGAAGCAAGGCGTGTGTTGGTTGATAAACTAAACAGACAGATTATAAACATTAACTTAATAGATACTGTGAAAAACTGGGACAATGTACTGGGCACAACAATAATAATCGGCGCACATTCATATGTAATAAGCGATTATTGGGATTTTGTAGACTGGGCAGTACCTGGGTTCATTGTTGGTCAAGACACTGACAGAACTGTAACAGTGCGTAGTGAATTAGGATTGGTTGCTGGTGTAGCTGGTGAAACTGCAAGAGTATTGCAAGAATTGGGAAGCGACGGCATCAACAGAGAACAAGTGTTTAAATACAGCGGAACAACTTGGGAACTACAATACAAGCAGAAGGCCACGATACAATTTAGAAGTTTACTTTGGGATTATAATAAAGAAGCCTTTGGTTGGGATACTGGTACTTGGGACTTTACAATTTGGGATCACGATCCAGGTGCAATGCTGGGCGAGATACTTGATACTGTAAGATTGGACATTTTTGTAGGTCAATTCCACCCGCTATACGCTGATATGTGGTTTACAATGCTAAATTATATCAATAGTGAGCAGAATAATGTTGACTGGGCGTTCAAATCAACGTATATTAAAGCAGTGATCAAACACAGCCTTATTAAGAATACCAAGTTATTTGAACTTGATAGAATAGATGATGTGATTAATTACATTAATGAGGTTAAACCATTCCATACTAAGATGCGTAATTTATACACACAGCGTGATCACCTGGATACAGTTAAAGTTACGGCAACTGAGACTAACCGTGGCATGGTGATTACAGAGCGTCTTAATGCCCATGCCAATACTGGCTTTAGTCAAGTATCACTTGAAGGCGGCGCTAACTGGGCAATTGGCACACATGTTGATGCCAGTTTGTTTACAACACAGGAAACAGCAAGTGGCGCAGACATAAGTAGTACTACGCTCACATCAGACAATACTAATACCAGTGTTGATGGTAGTGATAGTGAATTTACTGACATATACGCAACACAGGGATTTTTACAACCACAGTACGCCGGACATGGTACTGAACTATTTCCAGCATATTTTGATGAAGCATTAGAACTTCGTGTAACGACTAATACCAGTGGTAACACAGAAGATGCCGACAGTAAGCGATTTAGAATGTTTATGAACAGTAACCGCGAAACTGAATCAGTAGTAATTAATACCAACACTACAGTGAGTAGTGATGTTACCATTACTGCAACATCGATTCCAGTAACAAGCGGAGCAGTATTGTATAATGCAACACCGGATCAGCTTGGTGCAGTATGGATTGGTAATGAACGTATTACGTATACACATATTGATAATGATACACTAATTAACTGTACTCGAGGTACAGGCGGTACATGTCAAACAGCACACCTTAGTGGTGCAACTGTTTACGAAGCAGGCCCAACTGTACGTATACCAGCCTTAGACGAGCTACAAGACTATGGTCAGCAACTGTTGCCAGCATTTAATGACTTTGGAAAGAGCATTACCGATGCAACCAACACCAGTAATGAAGCCAAGTTTGTATATCAAAACGGATAAAATACTAAGATTATAAAACGTATAAATAAGTATAATAGGAAATTAAGAACATGCATCAGTTACAAGAAATTGAAAAAACAGGGTTAGGCGTTATGGGCCACATCAAGATTCAGGATCCTGAATCCGGTGAGGTATTTGTAGATAAACGTAACGCTATTAACTATGAGAACATGAGTGTTGCTATCGCCCACTTGTTAAGTAAATTAACAGACGGAGACGGTACAACAGGAAACGCATACCATATTTTAAATATGGGGTTTGGTAACGGTGGTGTTAATGTTGATGCTACTGGTGTGGTAACATACCAAGCAACGAATACAAATAGTGCTTCTGGCCAGTTGTATAACGAAACATATAGCAAAGGCATTGCTAACACAGCAAGTGCAGATGCTGACAATAATATGGTCGTACAACACACTGGCGGTAATACTTATAGTGATATTGTTATCACATGCACACTTGGCTACAATGAGCCAGCCGGTCAGGACGTATTAGATAATGCTGCTAACTTGACTGGGAATTACATTTTTGATGAATTAGGATTAAAAACTCCAGGAGGTGTGTATTTAACTCATGTTATTTTCCATCCTGTACAGAAGAGTGCAAATCGTAAAATTCAAGTCATATACACAATTAGAATCACAGCGGGATCATAAGAAATGGCATATACAGTAGATTATACAGACGGAACAAAAACAGCAATCCTTGTTAATGACGGAACAATAGATACCACCACTGACCTCAAGTTAATTGGTAAAAACTATAGCCGTTATGGTGAAGTAGTAGCAGAAGATTTTTTACATCTTCTGGAAAACTTTGCAGGTGGAACAGCACCAAGTCGTCCAAGCGAAGGACAAATTTGGTACGATAGCACCAACAATTGCATGAAGTACTTTGATGATACACAAGGAAACAGCGGCAACTGGAAAAGTGTCGGCAGTATGACAGTACAAAGTGCCGAACCAAATGGTGTTGGTGAAACTGCTGGTCATATGTGGTTAGACAGCGACAACGGTCAGCTTTATATGTATTATAACAGTGCTTGGCAGACAGTTAGTAGCCCACTTGGTACAACACAATTTGTGGCACGTACTAGAATTGACACCGCAAACGCCAGTCACAATACATTAGAGATGATTGTTAATGGTGAGATTGTTACAATTGCCAGCAGTGATGCTACAGATTGGGCACCCAATACAGCCGGTGCAACTGCTGAATTTTTAGAGAATGGTACAACATTACTTAACACACAGTTTCCAACGATAAAGCAAGGTATTAACATGAACAACGGTTCAAGTTACTTGTTTAACGGTACGGCAACTGCGGCACAGTATGCTGACCTTGCAGAACGTTATGAATCAGACACCTCATTAGCATATGGAACAGTTGTTGACATGGGCGGCGAAAAAGAAGTAACCACTAGCACAACAGAATTATCAACTAACGTATTTGGAGTCGTATCAAGCAATCCAGGACTTATGCTTAACGCAAGTGCTGGTCCAGACGCTACGCACCCATATATTGCACTTGCTGGACGAGTGCCGTGTCGAGTAATAGGAAAAGCTAACAAAGGAGACAGACTAGTCACTTCAAGTACCCCCGGTCACGCTAGAGCAATCAGCGACGGCGACGACTGCACATATCAACATGTAATTGGTAGAGCAATCGACACCAAAATAAATGATGAACCAGGGTTAATTGAAATTGCAGTAGGAGTCAAGTAAAGTGACAAACAGCGTTGGTCAGGTAATTGAGGCATCACAGTATAATGCTCTTGCAGATAGTTGCAATAAAATTTTTGCTGACATGTACTCTGATCGAGCATATGACGTAACTTACAGCGGTAATGTTGCTGACAATGCCGCAATTTGCGACGCAATTCTTTCAATACACGAAACAGACTATCCGTCAACCAGTCCGGGCGTTGGCCCATTTACATTTACATCATCAGTAGCGTCAACCGACTTTATTGTTGTAGTTCTTGGATATGAAACAAAAGTTGGTATTGGATATAGCATTGACTATTCAGCTAATACTATTACATTTAGTACAGCCGTTCCTGCAGCTACAAAAGTAACGGTGTTTAATCGCACACTACACAGATTTGGATACGGCAACAGTGCTGTTATCAATAACCTAACCGCTGGTGTAAAAGTTGAAAGTGTACACACTAATAGTTTAATTGACCGCACCAACGCAACACTAACACACGTTGGTGATAGCACACAAATTACCAATGTTGCCGTTGGAACTGATATTACTGCAAGTGATGGTAATACAATTGAAAATCTGCTTAACAATAACGTGTATAATAATAATATTCACTTAACTGTTGGTGCAAGTGCGGCAAGTGAAACAAGCGCAGCCAACTTTGTACGCAGTGCTAGTTGGACAAATAGATTAGAAGGTATATTTGCGTATACATTCCCTAGTTATAATGCAGCTAGACATTTTTTTAACAGTGCTGGCGAAATACGGTTTAGTCTAGATATGACAGGCAATGCGGCAGATAACGCTTATCTAAACTGGAATAACATCTGTACCAATTTGGGTACAGTTAGATTATCACACGATAACACATTACAGAGTGGCACAGGCGGCGTCAGTAATAATAGAGGTTTTTACCACTTAACTGATTCGTTTCAATCCATTTACAGTAGTGCTACCCCTTCGGGCGGTGGTTATGGTGGCGGCTATGGTGGCGGTGGCTATGCAAGTTTACGTGCAAGATTTTACGCAAAATATGTAACAACTGGCAGTAATCAACATCAAGTACAAATTAGATGCGTACTGGATGACAGTGTTTATCATCCAGATCCGATCACTGGTACAACTACGTATTATGCCAAATTGCTCCAACCAAATGATATATCAAAAAATTCAGTTACATACAGTGTAGCTGGTCCAACAGTTAGTGTCATTGAAAACTTTAATTCAGGTAATGACAGTTAATCCTTCTTGAAAACCGCTTGACATCCAACCATAAATAAGTTATAGTAGTAGTTAAATAACCGTAAATGGAGGTAGAAGCACTATGGATGAACGTCTAGAAAAGGCATTGGAATTTTCTAATTATCGGATGACAATAGAAAATCAAAAGAAAAACCTCAAACTTAGAATGGAAACACAGCAGACCTTTATGCACGAACGAGGCACATGGCGAGCTGATCAGCAATTACTAAGTTTCATACAAACTTTATTGACAAATGATATTGATAGTTCAGTATTGCAGGACAGTAGAGGCAACCCAATTGAACTCAGTAACTTGAAAGAGTTTCAAGAAATTGCCATTGGCAAATATAATGAATCCATGAATGAGTTTTTAATGGAATCAAACAAACTTGCAAAGGCAAGAAACATTAAAAAAGTAATGGACTGGTAGATGAGTTATAACGGATGTTGCTTTTTTGCCTATAACAACAGTGAAATTGATTACGTAAAACTGGCATTGTTGGCCGCATTGTATGTTAAAAAACATATGAAAAATAATAACACTTGCCTTATTACAACACAGGGCGACTATGACTATCTTGAATCTACTCAGGGTGAAGAATTAGTTGATCGTGCGTTCAATGAAGTAGTAATTACAAACGACAAGCAACCAGAAAATGTTAGAACACATTTTGATAGTCCTTGGACACAGTTTTCCAGCCACTTCCAAAATAATAACAAACACATGGTTAACAAATATTCACCGTTTGACAAAACGTTGTTGTTGGATATTGACTACATTGTAAGAAACAACAACTTAGACTATCTATTTGAACAAGATGATATACATGTTGGCATGTATGACGCCGCACAGGATTTACGTTGCGACCCGCCGCATATATATGAACAATATTTGAACCCAGTTGGCATTCCCATGCTGTGGAGTACTGTTGTTTATTTTGATCGCAGTGACACTAGTGATATGTTTTTTGACATATGGGCGCATTGCCAACAGGAATATAGTTTTTATAAATTTTTGTATAATATGCCAGGCAATATGTATCGTACAGATTTTTGTGTTAGTATAGCC
>TARA_R110002167_G_scaffold184778_1_pt1 | contig 10784 bp, 7 predicted proteins | sample TARA_R110002167 | Tara Oceans TARA_R110002167 (sample SAMEA4398238) | marine metagenome | biome: Polar Biome; feature: [MES] marine water layer (ENVO:01000295) within the mesopelagic zone...; material: water (ENVO:00002006), including particulate matter (ENVO:01000060) such as...... | reverse complement strand
TCCCAGGATAATAAGGATCTGGTGCTGTATACGAATAATCGTGCGCATGCCCCGCGTTACACACCTCATTACCAGACGACCTTTAACTGGTATTTCACACAAGTCGGCAGACAGAAGAAGCTGATGATTCGCGGTCTGGAAGCAGTACAGGCAGCCGGCGGTCGCAAGCTCACCTGGTACAAAGAAGACCTGGTCCTCATCGCCGGTGTCCCCTTGCGGTAGTAACAGAGCGCACTTCAGGGGATGCCGCCGACCAGAGTATGACAGGAAGCGGTCCCGCGTGACCCACTGCCTGGAATAGCGGGCACGTAATGATGTTGTGATGGATGGATCAAGAATTCTCAGGCAGGTTGTCATGATTTTCGGATTTGGTAAAAGCTTTTTTATACAGCGGAAGAAGGATCGAAAGCCGGCGTCGGTGGCTCGTTCCTGGGAACGGATCGAAGCCTGGTTTCAGACACATGCGCCTGAACTCCTCTCGAATTTGCATGCGGGGGCATCTACTGAAGAAATTGCCGCCTTCGAAGCCGCCGCGGGAGTTCAACTACCTGATCCCGTGCGGGAATCGTATCAGATTCATAACGGCCAGGAGGAAATTGCCACGGGCATGCTCATTGGCGAGCCGCTGGACACGCTGGAGCGGATCGGGTCCGGCATTCAGTACAGCCGGGAGTATCGCAAGGAGTATGAAGAATCCGACGCGTACAGCTCATTGGATGAAGAGAGTACTTCTTACCCGGTCGATGCGATTCGGCGTCTTTACTTTAACCCCGGCTGGATTCCCCTGGGGGACTGGGATGGCAACTGTTACGGAGTAGATCTCGATCCCGGGCCGAATGGCGTTTCCGGCCAGGTGATCAACTTCGGACGGGATGAAGATCATAAATATGTGCTGGCGTTAAGCTGGGCGCATTTCCTGGAAGACATCGCGGATGAACTGGAGGCGGGCAGCCTGGAAGTCCGCATGAGTGAGACGGAAAAGGGGTTCGCTGAATCATTCGGCCGCCGCGGACACAACGATCAGGCACTTCATCGATTCTACCGGGAGTGGTCACTGGCGAAGCTGCCGAAAGCCTTTCAGAATCAGAAACCGGCTCCGCGGGTCGCCGTCTTTCCGGGAAAAGAGATCACCGGCCCGCTGGCTGAGGAAGCACGTGTGGTGGTCGAAGGGTTCATCGCTGCGATGAGTGATTATGAGCAGCACTGGTTGCGAATTCGGCCGATTCACAAACTGGGTTATCACCTGGTGATCGAAGACGAAGACGGCCATCGACTGGAGCCCCTGTGTATGTCGAAGGTCAAGCTGCCGGAAGCGTTGCTGGAAACGTCGTCGGAGGCAGTCCCTTTGAGCCGGATGCAGATGAAGGTGCACGTCAAGGAAGCGGTGGCCGGCTATCGAGCGATCCTGCAACAGTTCTGCACCCCGCGCAAACGATCCATGGATGGTGCGCTGGTGCAATGTTTTCCGCCGAAGTATATGAAGTCCCGCGAGCGTGTCACCCAGGTGCGTCAGGTCGCAGACGACCAGCTGCTGGTTTATACGACGCCTGTGAGAGATTCGACTTCCCGCTACCATCTCAAACAGGTCGACGGCCGCTGGCTGATCGACCTCCGCGACGAAACCGAAGACCACGCAGAGTTTGTAAAGACCTCCCTGCTGTTTGGTTTTTCCGGGTAGCGGGAACGCGGGGAAATATTTTCTACCACGAACAGCACGAAATGACACGAAAGTATCTGACCGGTGAAATTACAAACCCGGGGTGATCCCGGATGTAATCCGGGACGAGCGGAGCGAGCAGGAAGTCTCATCTGCCGGTGACGACCGTTGTGGGATGAGAGGAATCTTCCTGCCGGAGAGACTCAGGTAAGCTGTTTCTCAATTTGACGATTCCTCTGCCACATCCTGTTGCCTGCGGCAATACCGGATTATATCCGCTACCACCCCCTGAGAATGAATCGGGTGCCCTGACCAGCTCGTCCGAGCGTAATCTTGGGAGTGGTGAACAAAACAGTCCCATGTTATTGACATCAATGTAAGTGGTGTCATAATGTCTGTTTGTTCGGTTGTTGATGAGAGCAAAAATACACTTTATGAGGTGTATGTTCCCATCCGCTCACAGCAGATTCTGTCTGTGCGTTCCCCTTCTCTGGCATCGCACACAGACAGACATCAAAAGCAGGCTGGTATGTCACGACAACTCTGATTTGAAAGCAGGTGAATGATGGATCTGATTGACCGGATGAAAGACATCGCCTCCCGGATTCCCAAACAGATGGAGTACACGCAGACGGAAGAGGCCACCAAGAACGCGTTTATCATGCCCTTCATCAGTGCGCTGGGCTACGACGTGTTTAACCCTCTGGAAGTGATCCCCGAATTCACGTCGGACGTCGGCATCAAGAAGGGGGAAAAAGTCGATTACGCGATCACCAAAGATGAGAAGATCATCATTCTGGTTGAATGCAAATGGTCGGGAGCCGACCTGGATAAGGTGCACGCGTCGCAACTCTACCGTTATTTCTCGGTCACATCAGCCCGGTTTGCGATCCTGACCAATGGCGTCGAGTATCAGTTTTATTCGGACATCGATGAGCCGAACAAAATGGATTCGAAGCCCTTCTTCGTGTTCAATATGCTGCACATTGAAGACCACCAGATCAATTTTACCCAATAGAAGTTTAGAGATAGTTAATCTATGTCCAAAATCGAGCTTAGCCCCAGTCATCAACATCTTTCTCAGGAATATTTACTGGTTCCTGCGTGGAAGAAAGCTCACAATTACATTCGTTGGCACAACTGGTACTCAGATGTTTTGGATCTTGATCTGACCAATGCAGGTCTTGAGGTAGTTATTCAGGAGATCATTGACGAGATTACATCAGATGAACCATTATTATCGACTCCTCTCCGATTAGTTCCCGCCCCCAAGAAGCAAGTGTGGCATATTAAAAATGAGAAGTGGGAATCAGTTGATGGTATAACCGCAGTTGATAAGAAGCTTAGACCTTTGGCTCATGTGAGTGTTCGAGATCAAATTATCTCGACGGCTTTTATGATTTTATTTGCGGATATCGTAGAGACACGTCAGGGGGATCCGAAAATGTCGGCCTCAAAAGCACGTGATTTCAAAATGGTCAGCTACGGTCATCGTTTATTTTGCGACAAGTGGAATGAAAATTTGAAATATCGATGGGGTAATTCTGGTATTTACAGGCAGTACTTTCAGGATTATCAAAATTTTGTTGCGCGTCCAGAACAAACTGTAGCAGAGGAATTTGGTACAGAGGATGTTGATTGGGCGATAATATCTGCTGACTTATCACAGTATTATGATCGTGTTCGACCATCGCTTTTACATGCCAAGGTAAAGAAATTATTAGGAAAAAAGTATGATCAGGAGTTTTATGATTCGTTTGAATCTTTCTTTCAATGGGAATGGGATAATTCGGATACCCAGGAAGCTTTAAAATATGCTAAGAAATCAAGTCCAGAAATTTCTGGTTATGAAAGAGTTGCACTCCCACAAGGATTGGCTTCAAGTGGCTTTTTTTCAAATATAGTTCTGCTTGATTTTGATGACGCAGTTTCTGAATGCTTCGGTGAATGGGACACTGAGGGTGATTGGCAACTAATTGACTACTGTCGGTATGTTGATGACATGAGGTTTGTTGTTCGTTTAGATCCTGAAAAAGGAACGCTGAAAAAAAATAAACTGGAATCTCTTCTAATCAAATCTATTACCAGATTTTTGACAGAAAAACTAAGTGAGCATGCTGAAGGGTTAGTTATAAATCCAGAAAAGTGTGAAGTAGTTCTGGGAAGAAATGCTGCAGCAGGTAGTGTGAAAGTTTCATCAAGTATGCGTCGAATTAATCATGATGTTTCAGGGGTTATGGATCTGTTTGTCGGTGAACAAACTTTGGATCTCATCGAAACATTACTTTATTCCAGCGAAACGAATACTCTTGGGTTCAATGATCGATTTCAGGATACAGTACTAGCGGCAAAACCAGATGTCGGTGAAGCTACCACAGCACGATTTGCAGCAAATCGTTTTAGAAATGCTTATCGAACGTTGCGTCCGATGCTTGAATCATCTGAGACACAATTATCAGAGCAATTGGATTTATTTGACGAAGTAGTAGATGACTGGAATACAGCTCGATTTCACTTGAAGTCTACACTTACTCGTGAAGTTTTAGATCAAAAGGGATCTCATTTTGCAAGTCGTCTTATAGAGCGTTGGATACGTGATCCTTCAAATATGCGATTACTCCGTGTTGCATTGGATCTGAGACCAGATGTTCGAACATTAAACGCTGTAATAGATCTATTGAATGAATACCTTGCAGTTAATTCAAAACAAAAATCCCCTAAACGTGTTGTTTGGTATTGTGCTGCAGAGCTTTTGAAAGCAGGTGCGACGGAAACAGGATTGGTTGATGATGCTGATAAGCTGCCTGATGGAATCAGTTTAAATGAGTATCAGAATAAACTTGCTGAGCTTGCTAGAGAGGTGCTTTCACGTAAGAAATCTTTTCCCTGGTATTTGGTTCAGCAGGCATATTTATTCCTTGCGTGCTTTGGTGAGTATATTGATCAATCTGTGTCTAGGCGATCTAAAAATTCCCATGATTCCTACATTTATCTTCATAAGGCCTTGAGTGGAAATTATCAGGAATTACTACCTCAAACAGTACCCAAATATGCTTTACTTCATGCGAATTTAGAATCGCCTGACAATAGTGCTAAAGCATTTGTAAAGAGACTGTCCTCTGAAAGTCCTGCACTTCAACGCAAATGGATTATTCACATTATGAGGGAAAGTCAAACTCTGGCACATGCCGTATGGAATCATCTTAACCCGAAAGAAAAAAAGAAATGGAGAAGATTATTTGTCAGTTATGGGATTTTGGTTTCCAAAAAGTTTCCGTCGCGTATCGAGAATGCAGAATCAGGTACCGAGTACTCATTGTTAGCTGTAGCACAGTCTCCTGGAAATCCATTTCAACAAGAATATTTGGCTATTCTCTTCGCCTTGAAAATAATTCCTCTTCTATTGAATGAATCAAACTTTGTTACACCTAATCGCATAAAGATATCAGCTCCTGACTGGTATGCACTACGATCAGAAGCTTTTCCTGTATCAGATAAAGCTTTTCGTGTAAAGCTGTCAGCTTTTTCTACCAAGGATAGACGATATTGGTTACCTGATTGGGTTTCTGATGAAGATAGTTGGAAATACCAACTGGGAATGATCTTACGTGTTCTGCTCACAGGGGTCCCAGACTACACTCTTGATGATAGATCTTATGTGTCTCGATCGCGTGTTATATACAGACCCTTAAGATCAAGCTGGTTGAAAAGAAGGTATGGGATGTTTAACGGGAGAAATGCGTTTGGTCCACCATGGTTGCCAATCTCGTCTTGGTTCGGTTCTTTGTTAAACAAACTGTTAGAATGGCCCGGATTTCCAGCTTATGAATTTGATCTGAAAGTGTCAGCTGATTCTGACGTTAACGATTTCATTGAATTATTAGAGGCACGTATAGGTGAACTTGAGAAGCTTTACGGTGTATCAGCTAAATTAGCAGTGCTGCCTATTCTGGTTCCAAAATCTTTGGGAGCAATTTGGAATGGTAAGAGAATCGCTAATGAAAAAATGATGCAACTAATGCGAGTAGGGGTTGCACAAACTGTAATTCCAAGGAAAAGGGACTTCATAGACCACGGCCCAGAATTAATTAATAGCGACTTTCGTAGAATGCATCGACGTCACTCTGCTTCAGTGTTGGCAGGTGTTCAAAGAATGTTAGAAGTTAGAACGACTCATCAAGACGCCAAATTTGGAATAGAATTGCTTGTTCTCCCTGAATTATCGATTCATCCGAACGATATTAATTCAATACTACTACCATTTGTTAAAAAAAATAATTGTATTATTTGTGCCGGTTTAGTTTTTCACCAGATTTCGCCTAATCAAAGTGATCTGATAAATACTGCCGTATGGCTCATTCCTGTTCGTAAACCGACTGGTGGTATAGATGTAGAAGTTGTGTATCAGGGGAAAATGCACATGACACAGGATGAGGTGGATTTAAATATTACTCCTTTTAGACCTGCTCAGTGGGTACTCCATATTGTTGATCCCAATGATATTTTAAGGAAGCTCTGGAGTATGACGGGGTCTGTCTGCTACGATTCAACAGACTTACAACTTGCGGCTGATCTTCGCGATGAAACTGATCTGTTTGTTGTACCAGCATTGAATATAGACGTCGGCTTATTTGACAATATGGCTGCCGCTTTACATTACCACATGTTTCAGCATGTGGTTGTCGCTAATACAGGTGAGTTTGGTGGATCTAGTGCTCATGCACCATTCTCGGACAAAAATCAACGTACCATTTTTCATACTCATGGAAATGACCAAGTCGCAGTTAGTTTTTTTGAAATAGATTTTGATTTATATCAAAATGGTGGCGACAAATTGAAAACTCCACCTGCAAATTTTCAGGGTAGATAGTTGATAAAGTATTTTGAGTGATTAATTAGATTTGGCGGGCAGGAGTCGGTTGAATGACTCCTGCCCTCGTGTGAGATGTGATGTTGGGGCTCTTCTTTCTGTTCATTTTTTATCAGGATTGGGGTGTTTTCTGAGCACTGTTGGGCAAGCCAACAGTGGCACCCGGGGCATTCAAATTCATCGGATTCACTTCTCAATATTCACCTCCCCTTCATCGTGCCGATTCTTATTATTTCCCTTCTGTTTCTCTGCTGGTCTGCTTTGCGGACTGGTGGGGTTGGTTATTTGTAGAGGCCCAGGAGTTTGTCCAGGCGTTCGCGGGCGTTGAGTTGTTCGCGGGTGCTTGATTTGGGGTCGGCGATGATCTTCTGGTAGAATCGCACTGTGTCGTTGAAGCGGCGTTTGGCCTTTTCTTGTTCCAGGAGTCTCAGCAGCTCGAAGTCGGCGGCGGCTTGTTGATTGCTGTCGCGGGCTTTGATTTCCCGGCGGGCGATCTGGATGTAACGTGCGAGGGAACTCGGTTTCAGGCCGGTTTTCCGGGCGAGCTCGGTTTTGATGTCGCAGATCCGCGTGCCCATGTCCAGCAGGATGATGATGACGTCGATCAGGTGGCTTTGCGCTTCGACGCTCAGACGCTGGCGGGTTTTGAGAAGGGAGTCGGTCATGAGTTTCATTCCTGTCTGTGAGTTCCGGTCTGGTAATCGTGTGCCGTGCCTGCCCGGGGGTGTCAAGGATCTTCGCGAAGGGCGCGCGGGGGTCAAGGGGCATCTGAATAAAACGAGTGGTCGATACCGGTCGATACTGGGGCGATCCGCCGCGACAGCCGGGCGGTTCCGGGGCGACGACTTGCGAAGTGCGGCGACCCGCAGGCATACAGCGCGAACTACTGACTTTTGTCCCGGTAAAATTCGGAGAGGTTCACTATCGATTCCAGTGCAGACCGGGAACCGGTGTCGCGTGTTTCAGTGCTCTGTAAACTGGGCACGCGCGCGACCCGAAACAACGCTTATCTCGATTGGCGCGGCGCGGTCAAGTTCAGTTTATGCAGCGGGAGTGCAGAAATGTGTCGCGACTGCTGCCGGACGTTCAGTCTTCCAGACGAATCGTCACACTGGCGGCGTGGGCGGTGAGGCCTTCTTTGCCTGCGAGCAGCGTGATGCCGGGGGCGTCTCCCTTCAATCCCTCCTGGTTGTAGTAGATCACCGAGGAACGTTTGAGGAAGTCGATCGAACACAGACCGTTGGCGAAGCGGGCCGTCCCTCCGGTGGGAAGCACGTGAGAGGGGCCGGCGTAGTAGTCACCCGTGGCGACAGGAGTGTAGTGGCCCATGAAGATCGCGCCGGCGTTCTGGATTTTCGCGAGCTGCTGATCGGGGTCGGCGGTCGAAATGTGCAGGTGCTCGGGAGCCAGCAGGTCGGTGTAGCGGGCGGCTTCGTCTTCGTCGCGGGCGAGGATCAACGCGCCGTAGTCGAGCAGACTCTGGCGGGCGAGATCGCCGCGGGGGAGTTCATTGAGCTGGTTGATCAGTGCGGTGCGGACGGCTTCGATCAGTGGGGCGTGCCAGGTGATGAGGACGCCGGACCCGGGGCTGTGCTCGGCCTGCGAGATCAGATCGCTGGCGATGAACTCGGGATTGGCGGTTTCGTCGGCGAGCACGATGACTTCACTGGGGCCGGCGATGCTGTCGATATCGACTTCACCAAAGACGTGACGTTTGGCGAGGGCCACGAACAGGTTGCCGGGGCCGACGATCTTGTCGACGCGTTCCATGCCTTCCACGCCGTACGCGAGAGCGGCAACTGCCTGGGCGCCGCCGACACGGTAGATTTCGGTGATGCCCAGTTCCTGGCAGGCGGCGAGGATGTCGGTGTTATACCCGCCGAAATCGGTGGGGGGCACGACGACGACGATCTCTTTGACGCCTGCGGTCTGTGCGGGGACCGCGGTCATCAGCAGGGTCGAGGGATAGGCGGCGGCGCCGCCGGGAATGCAGACCCCGACCCGTTTGAGGGGGAGGTAACGCTGGCGGAGTTCGACGCGGGACTCCCCTGCCTCGCGGAGGACTTTGACGTCGTCGGGCAGCAGAGCCGACTGGAACTCGATGATGTTCTCACGAATGCGACGCAGCGTGGCGAGGTACTCGGGGGCGGCCTGGGCGTGGGCTGCCTGGAGTTCCTCAGCCGAGACGCGCATGGTCTCGGGAGTGAGCTGCTTGCGATCGAGCTTCTCCGAGTAATCGAGGAGTGCAGCGAGGCCTTTGTCGCGGACATCGTTACAGATCCGTTCGACGACCTCCTGCGGAGAGAGAGGTGCGCCGAACAGTTCGATGGTGCGTTGACGGCCGGCTTCCGAGACGACGTTGCCGCGGGGGCTGAGCTTTTCGCGGAGTTCGCTGAAGAGCGCGGTGGCATCGTCGCGGGTGCAGTCGATGGTGGTGATGTCGAGTTCGCTGTGCTGTGTCATGAGTCGGGTATCAGTCTGTTACGCGATGCCGGGCACGGGATAGCTCTGGGCGAATTCCGCGATTTCCCCTTTGACGGTTTCGATGTTGGCTTCGTCTTCGGGAGCACCGAGGACTTTGAGGATCCAGGCACCGACCTTTTTCATTTCGTCTTCTTTCATGCCCCGGGTGGTGAGGGCGGCGGTGCCGATGCGGATGCCGCTGGGATCGAGCGGTTTGCGCTGATCGTAGGGGATCATGTTTTTGTTGACGGTGATGCCGGCCTTGTCGAGTGCTTCTTCGGCGATTTTACCGGAGAGGTCAATCGCGGTGACGTCGCAGAGCATGAGGTGGTTGTCGGTTCCACCAGAAGCGAGCTTGATGCCGCCTGCCATCAGGGTCTCGGCGAGGGTTCTCGCATTAGCGACGATCTGTCGGGCATAGGCTTTGAAATCGTCGGTATTGGCTTCCTGGAAGCAGATCGCTTTACCGGCGATGACGTGCTCGAGGGGGCCGCCTTGAATGCCGGGGAAGACTTCGCGGTTGAGGTCTTTGGCGTATTTCTTTTTCATGAGAACGAAGCCGGACCGGGGACCACGCAGGGTTTTGTGAGTGGTGGAGGTGACGAAGTCGGCGACTTCGACGGGGTTGTTGTGCACGCCGCCGGCGACGAGGCCGGAATAGTGGGCCATATCGACCATGAGGACCGCACCGACTTCGGCGGCGATTTCCGCGAACTTGGGGTGATCGATTTCACGCGGGTACGCGGAGGCACCGGCGATGATCATTTTGGGTTTGTGTTCGCGGGCGAGTTTGGCGACCTGGTCGTAGTCGATCTGGTGGTTATCTTCACGCACGCCGTAGGGAACGGGATTATAGAGGGTTCCCGAGAAGTTCAATTTCATGCCGTGCGTGAGGTGACCGCCGTGTGCGAGGTCCATGGCGAGGAAGGTGTCGCCTGGTTTCAGCACGGTGAAGTAGACGGACATGTTGGCCTGGGAACCGGAGTGCGGCTGGACGTTAGCGTATTCGGCTCCGAAGAGGCTGCAGGCGCGATCGCGGGCGAGGTTTTCGACGACGTCGACATATTCGCATCCGCCGTAGTAACGACGTCCAGGGAGTCCTTCGGCGTATTTGTTCGTGAGGATCGAGCCGGCCGCTTCCATAATGGCGGCGCTGGTGTAATTTTCAGAGGCGATCAGCTCCAGGCCATTCTTCTGGCGCTGGGCTTCAGACTGAATACACTTCCAGATTTCGGGATCACACGACTCGAGCACGGACATTCCAATCAACTCCCATGGATATATGGTCAAATTTGGGGGTACAAACAGTACCTTCAGCAGGAAAAAACATATTTTGCTCCCTTATAATGAAGGATTGCCCTGAAAGCTACCCAACGGATTCCCGTATCATTATCCTCGGAGAAAGTTTACTGCTGTTTTACCACTCTGGGGGGTATGATATTTTTGCATCTGGCATTTGGTAACCCCCTTTTTACTCGATATTTCTGAATTAATGCATTATTACTTGATCTATGTCTGAGACTGAAGAAGAACAACCTGATCAACTGCTTCAAGGCTCCCCTGCTCTGCAGGGAGAACGCGTGGTATTTACGGGCACGCTTGCTTCGATGACACATCAGAAGGCGGGCGAGTTCGTCGAGGAGCATGGGGGGCAGGCCGCTCAACATGTGAGCCGACAGACGACGCTGCTGGTAGTGGGCGAAGAGGGGTGGCCGCTGGAAGCGGACGGATCTCCTTCGGTGAATCTGACGCATGCCCAGGAGCTGATTGCCGAGGGCGTTACGATTCAGATCA
>TARA_R110002167_G_scaffold72941_1_pt1 | contig 10802 bp, 11 predicted proteins | sample TARA_R110002167 | Tara Oceans TARA_R110002167 (sample SAMEA4398238) | marine metagenome | biome: Polar Biome; feature: [MES] marine water layer (ENVO:01000295) within the mesopelagic zone...; material: water (ENVO:00002006), including particulate matter (ENVO:01000060) such as...... | reverse complement strand
CCGCCACTTACGTTTGCCTCACCTATACACCAGGACTCTTGGTTTTCCAAAAGCATAGCAGTGTTTAAGCGTGTATGATCATCTTCGATAGGTGCAACGTTTGCAGAGTTATAATTGAGCACGGGTGCCCATTTCTCTAGCAAAACCTTTGCACGGCTTTCATCGATGTACGATTGAGTTGGTTTAATTAATTTTGACATAATGTTTTTTTTCCTTGATCTTGTTACTCAGGTATTGCTACCTCATCATTGTTATAAATTTTATATATAATATAAATTGTTTAGTATTTACCGAGTTCGCCCATATACGTATCAAATGATGAAGAATCATCATGATCATCATCTAGGTTCGAAGCGCTTTCTTTCCGCGTTGGCTGGTTTGTTACAGGTTTTACCTGCTCCACAATTACATCAACATTCTGCTTCTTAACAGCTCTAGTTGTCGTTGCTTGTTCCTTTAATTGTGTACGTATATTATCATCTTCCTTCTCGAATAGCTTGACAGTATAGTCGAAATTTTCAGTTATGAATTGAGCGGACTTATCTTGTAACACTCTCATGACATATTGTTTCTTTCTCTCTGGTAAACCTAAGGCCTTTCGCTCTAATATTAATTCTGCTTGAGCTCGGTTAAGGGTTTCTTTTAAATTTTTATTTTCTGTATGAAGCTTGGATACTTTAGTTGTTGATTCTACGATTTGTCGTTTTCCATCTTGTATAGCAGACTTAACCGTGTCTTTAGCTAGCATGCTATCAACAGCCAATACCTGTCTCAATTCCTGTAATACACTCTTCGAGCGTTTATTGCTAACTGCTTCAGTTAACTGCTCTTTAGGTATTGCTTTATCTACGTATAATTCTAAGTAGTTACTTATATTATCTACTAAACTTTCCTTAAGGTTTACAGCCTCATTATTGAGCGCGGATTTATACTTATTAACAATTAATTGAAGTTTCTGAGCATGATTAGTATCAATTGCTTCAACTAAGCGTTCGAGCTTACTGCAATGGTCTATATCAACCGCTTCAAGGAGTTTTGTTAGCTTATTAGCGTAACTATCATCCTGTTCAACTAATGCAGTCTCAACATGCAAATCAACGCGTTCTTGTACAGCAGAGTCAAAAGCTTCTTGAATATGTACTAAACTATCTTCACTTAAGATATCCTTAGTTACTTCTTTTAACATTTCTTGGAATTTTATATTTTCAGAACTCATAATTAAAATAGGGGTTTTTTAGCAACAATTGCGATTCTAGATTTTATCTTCTCATGAAGGACATTCTCTAGGGATTTATTAGCCTTTGAGAAGTTCCTCTCGTTGAGGTGTTTTATAAAATTAATTATATTCTTTCGTTCAAATGTATTCTTTTTCATTGTAGCTTATTAATTATTTATGCCAATACGTTGTTAATTTTACTTAAAAACTCACATATTTGTTCTTTTAGGTAATTATCTAGATCTTTTTTTGGTAAATTCGTCAATGATGACTCAAAATGTTCGTATGTCTCGCAGAAACTTCCATCCTTTGCCACTACATAATTCCGGCTTTCAAGTATACCGTTTACAAAGGCTTTTGGAAAGCTAGGGTCAGCAACACAATCAATAGCGACTAATCTCATCTCTCTTACATAATTTGCATCATCCTTCTCCTCCAGTTGACCTAATGCGCGGCTTGACATTCCTAATTTGACTCCATCCATGATTAAGCTGCGCATTATTAATCCGGTGGGTGTACTTAGTACTTGTGATTTACCCTCAAATACATTACCATTTTGTGTAAGCTCTGTTACCATATGACATGCTTTGGCGGGATCAACTTCTGCACTAGTGGGATGATTAAGTTCTCCTAGTGATCTCTTCTGCTTAACCATTTCATTTATATATCTATCAACCTCAGTACACATCTCCGCTTCTTCATATATACGACCATTTCTATTCTTTTCACCAAACTGCATATATGGGCCTTTAACATATAGCTTACTGTCTGATTTGTCGTTCTTCTCCTCTAATATATACTCAAAATCATGTAAATCTGGTTTCTCCACTAGTAACTTAAACATATAGATATTTAGTCATAATATATAAATATCCTACTGTAAAAAGTAGATAATCCGGATTTATTGTCGTTTACTACTAGGTATAGCGTAGAACCCTATTACCATAAACATTAAGTCAACGAAGCTTGCTAGCATTAGACCTCCAGTGAGCTTAAATGTAACCCATTGTTTGTCTCCGAAAAACCAACTCAGTATTCCACCATCTGGACTAGCTGGTTTTATTATATCATACGATATATGAGGGTTCATCGCATAAAATATCATAAGATAGCAATATGTTAATGTTAATGTTAGGAATAAAATCCGGCGGGTTACCTTCACGAATGGATCTGATCGAGTTTCTTTCTGACTATCTGCAATCATCTGCATAATCTTATCATCTCGAGCAGACATTAATTGCCTATCAACCATACGTTGCTCTATCCATGCATTTATTAAGTTCGCGACTATCTTCATCCCGGCTCCAATTATAGTATTTAATACGCTTCCAAACATGTTGTCAATCTCTGGGTTGGTTTAAGTTTTTTATAAATCTGACTATATGGTTAACTATATTCATAGTCTTATCTCTCATATATATTAATAATAACGGTATATGTAGTAGTATATATGGGCCAAAGCAAAGTATAATCACTATTGTCATTATTAAGGCTGCTACTTGAGTAGTCTCATGACCGGGGGATTGGGTATTGGTTGTAGTGGATCCCGGGGCTATGGTTAGAGGTTTGCTACCAATTACTGGTATATGAATAATGCTGGGAGTACTTACAGGTATAGTGGGTTTACTATCTCGTGGTATGTTAAACTTTACACAACCTAACGTAGATATACAAATTATAATCCATGTAATATGTAATGCCTTCATATAGTTATTTACAATATCATATGGTAGTTACCTCTTATTATATAATTCTTTTTCTGTTAGTATTATTAACCCTATTATAGCTTGTGTTGATTTTATGGTGTTTTTATTCAGGTTTTTTATATCTCAAGATTTCATTTGTTAATCTATATTTTTTTAAATCGGTTGTAGGGTAATTGCTATCATCATGTAAAAAACCAGCTTGTTTTAGGTCTCTAGCTTGGGCCCGGATTCCACCCTGTTGAAAGTCGTCAAAAATAACTAATGCTCCGTCCTTTAGTATTGGTATGAGGTTCAAAAAATCTTGTTTATATGTGCTTTTTGCTCCGTCTAAATGTACTAGGTCAATTTCAGTATTTTTATTCTTATTTACATATATAGGTACCTGATGTAAGCAGTTACCTTTTATAAAACTGAATCGGTCATTAAAAAAATGTTTTAATATTTTAGCTGCCACTGGAGCATATATTTCTGGATGGACAATAAATGGTGCTGCAATGTCATTGGCAGTTACCTTTAATGATGGGTTAGAAGAAAGGGCCAAAAACGATGAATGGCCACCATTTAAGCCGATTTCAAACATGTTTGTACTCTCTTGCGCCGCTCTAGCGACGCGGGCACGTTTGCGTATACATTCCTCATTTAATGGGCTGTTAAAAAATGGAGGCTTTACTTGTAAATGATCATAGAATATATTTCCTATTATTACCGGTGGAAAATTATTTTCTACAAGCGATTGTCTTAGCCTTTCATTTAATATATCTAACCGGGTTTTGAACTCTTTACTGTTTATTAAGTTAGTATATGAATCGTCGGGTATATAGCTGTCTTTAAAATGTATCATACTATTATTTAATATGTATTAATTAATACGTTTGTTAAAAAGTTCTTTTTCTGTTAGTATCAGAAATTCATAACCGTTTTTTTTACACCATTGTTTAGCAGCCTTCCATTTACTTATATTTTTAGCGTAAGAATATTGCTCATATATTATGGTACTTCTCTTTTTATTACCATGAGGTTTCGGTGGCTGTGTTTGAGCGTATGGTTTTATTTCAACCAAGTATTTTATAATTTTATTACCTTTCTTTAATGATACAGTATTATCTACAATATATCTTCTAGGTTTACCGGTACCACCGATTCTATATGGTATTATTACATTCTCGCTATTCCACTCAATAATATTTTGATTTAAATCACACCACCTAAAAAACTTTAACTCCCAGCTGCTTCTATACTTTGGGTATGACTTTCCTTTATACTTATTACCTAAAGGTTTATATACCCCTTGCTTGAACTTCTCATTCTTACGGTGCATATTATGCGACAAAGAATATAGGTGGACCGGCGTCACCGAATCCAGGTGCACCTTCGTAGAGTTCTTTTTCTAACTCAGCCTTTTCTTCTTTACCTTCGGATACTAACGATTCACCGTCTATGTTACCACCACCGACTAGACCTGTACCGCTGTATTTACCTCGTACTCTACCGACAATCATTTTCGTTAAGGCTAGAGAGTATTGATATACCCATTGGGCCCGTACTAGGTCTCTTACCGGCTCTTCTACATAACATGCTACAATTCCGTAATACTGGCTTTGAGGTTCTGGAATTATCTTAAGATATTGTGTCCGGGGATTAAATTGAATGTTAGGTTTGGTAGCTAATAACTTTTCTCTAGTCTCAAGCCACTCCTTAACTGCATACCAGCTTACTAAATCAAATCCCATATTACCCATCGAATAACTGAAATATGTTTGTTGTGCTAGAGATTGCTCTAAAGTGAATAATGTATTAACCCCGGAGTGGGTTCCTTGCTCAAAGCTCCATACATCAATTACCTTTCTATAATCATTTATATCATAATCATATGATATGTTATATAAACACTCATTACGGTCAGTAGCTGTCGTAGCTGTTGTTTCAGTTCCTGTAGTAGCTGTCGTAGCTGTTGTTTCAGTTCCTGTAGTAGCTGTCGTAGCTGTTGTTTCAGTTCCTGTATCGGCGACTGATGCAGCCGGGTTACATTCAATATCTAGTGGTTGCTTACTAGTATCATAACATGCCTTCAAGTCTGGTGTTATACTAAACAAACGGTCTAATTTGACCCCTTTACCTCTCTCATATAAATCTGAATTAAATGCTAGATACTCCTCCGTATAACCGGCGAATTTCGCGTACATTTCACATGCAATACTTATATTATCATACACCGCATTTGTATGTGCTTCAACATTAACTAATGGGTAACCTAGTGCGTATGCGATTCTAGTTGCTAACGTATCATAGCTTGTTATTCGAGGGTTTAGAGTTGTACTGTAAAACGCACTTAAAGGTTTTACCTCTTCACCTTGTGTATCTGTATAATCGGCCATATTATTATTTAATCGGCCTAGTTATAATTTATGCAGGTGGTTCTTCTATAGGTATATCAACTGGTGCATCTCCACCGGGTTCAATACCAGTCTCTGCGGGAGCTCCGAAATCCGGTGGCGGGGCCCCTAATCCACCACCCATTGGTGCTGGGGCAGCTAAGTCACCACCGGGGGGTGGTTCCGCGTTGGCTTGATCAAATTGCTCTCGCCAGTTAGGTCCACCAGATTCAATTTGCGCAAGTTCCCAGTTAAGTTCTTTATCTTTTCTTAAAAATTCTCTATTTGCTTTAACCTCTTCATCTGTCCATTTTAAGTATTTCTTCTGTGCCAGTAAATTACTTATACTCTCATTTTGAGTCATCTGACTAAAGTTATTATATTGTAATTCAAAAATTTGCTGCTGTCTTAATTCATGGTAGTTTCTCGGTGGGTTAAATTCAACCGTTAAATCTCTCTCATGGATATCCATCTCATCCCACATACCTCTCATCTTCAAATGTGTAATGAACCCATGCTGGAGACCTACTGCGAAGTTTTGTTGTAAGCGGATTACGAACCGGGCGAATTTAAGTTCCTCTCTAAGAACAGTACTTGCGTCTTCTAATTGTGATTCCGGGTTAAGCCGGTTTACAGGTACTTTAAGAGACTTATATAACTTCTTCATAAAGTATATTAAATCATCTAGTTCACCTAAATTTGCACCACCTTCCAGGTTACTAACCTGTGTACCTTCACTACCTTGACGTTTCGCGAACCAGAAACTGTCTAACATAGATTGAGGGTTGAATACTTGTGTTTTACCGGAACCTTCTTGTGTATTGTCAAACGTTTTCCTGGACCAGTAATTTTGAATTAATTTACGTAGATATGCTTCGGCTTTTGGTGGGGCCATATTACCTACATCTACATTAAAAACTAGACGTTCCGGGGCTCTAACTAATCTATATATTATTATAGCATCCTCCATTAGTAATAGTTGTCTATATGCGCGTCGGCAATTCTCTATAAATGGTAATCTAAGTGATTTATTCTGATTCCATATACCACTATTTATATATGTCATTTGATTCTTATCAAACGGGATAAATTCATATTTATCTAGTGCACCGGTCTGTGGGTTTAATACCGGTTTCTTTAATAGGTACCCTTTAACGATTGTATTCTGTACATTATCATATACCGGGTCCATTAATTCTGTAGGAACATTCATAATACCCAGGATACCAGCGTCCTTATGATCTTCATGTATTACATGTTCAAAATATACTTCACCATCAACTAGAATACTTCGGAAGTGTTCCCATCCCTTTTCTTTTAGTTCAAAATTCTCTATAAACTTGTCAAACTCCTTAAGTATTGTACCTCGCTCATTTGTAGTAAACTCCTTATCATAATCTAGCTTAAGCTTTAATATATCACCATTGTCATCCTCAACGATACACTCATCACATATCTCATCTAGGGCATCTGCAACCTCTGCATGCGCGCCCATTATTCTATAATCTCGGATTCTCTTCTCTTTATCAAGATCAATATTAGCATACATATAGTCGAGATATTTCTTATCAATATTGAAGCCGCCCATGGGGACATCCTCACCGGTTTTAACTGTACTAATAGCATGCTTCTGTATTAGCTCGCTTCGTCGGCTTCCGTGCTTAAAAAAATGTTTATACTTAGGATTTAACTCATCTGTATTATTTATAGAGTCATTTCCTGTAGTATATGGTAATTTAGATTGAATATAGGACATCAATTGACGTCCAAAGGTGCTGTCATTTCCAGTAGCCATGTGTAGTATTATTTATGTTAGTATATGTAGTTATCCAGTCTGTATTAATGTTAAATATCTATCAGTAGATGGCGCGCCTGAGGGTAATTGAGACCCATCTGTATCTCCGCGACCGGCGATGGTGATATCTCCACCGGTTTGAGATCTAATATAGTAATACCCAGTATATGAGGTATCGTCTATAGTCATATACTCCTCTCCAGAGGTATGTAAGAAGGGCTCTATAGATACATTAATATCGGTTGAGGGCCATGTATTTAACTTTAATAGTTGGATAGTATTTAATATTAATTTTTGAAGATTAAATACTCTACTGAAGCATCTATTCAGTGTTGCAGTAGATAGATATTCATTTATGCCCATATAATAACTCTCATCAATATCTAACGTTAGTTGTCGGTATTCACTTTCCTGTATGTATTGCTGTGAGTCATATATTAACTCTCCGGTAGATGTATATTTACCAGCTATATGGTAGCTGATAAGTTTTATCATTTTAGTGTGATTAGATATTAATTTATGTAGTACTTTATTATATATTAGATCACTGGTATATTCTCTATGAGTTATACTGGATATATCTGATATATCATATATCGTATAGTTCTTTTTTGTTAGAGTTGAAATAGTATTATCCCTCTCTTGAAATGATAATATGTAATTATGATTAAGATCCCGGGAACCGGTACGAGCAGAAGACTGAACGTCTATAAAATCAGTATATAGGTATAGTTGATCATATGTATATGTTCTATCACTGTCTATCATATTTACAATCTCATTATCACTGTTGACCATTACCTTTGATACAATATTAGCTTCCTGTATTATACTTATAAATTTAGGTGATACCCTATATGATTTTCCGTCTTGTTGGGTCAATATACCTATATCGTTATCTATGAAGTTATATATACCGACGGTATTATTGTTCCTTGACTTAAACTTCTTAATTAATCTATTAGTTGTTAATATATAATAGACGTTATTCTCGTTGATACTAAATTCGAGTTGTATAAACTGCTCGCGGATTTTATTTCCGGGAGAACCGGGGGAATAGTATTCATGGGAAATATCAGCGTCGGTTAAATTTTTAGATTGGTTATTATCACCTTTAGGTACTATAAATTTAGTTTTTAGGTTAAAATTATCATCAAATATAAACATATAACCGCCGGGGGAAAGGACATATAGCTGTGATGTATCATTATCATAATGTATATCGGCTACATCTAGATATTTTTTTACCTCTCCGGGGGCCCCTCTAAAAAATATTGTACGTTTTGGGTATTTTCCCTTAAAATTATTATCTTTATCGAATATCTTAAATGTATAGTCAAAGTCATCATATATTATGATGTTATCATGACTGTCTATTGTCAACGCGGTTGGGTTTATTACGTCTGATTCATTTGTTATTGTATTTAAGTCACCTAGAGTATTTGATAATATTAAATTATTCTTTTGTATTGTATTATTATTATTTATATTAAGATAACCACTTACATCATACTTATATATAACACTCCTTCTACTACTAGTAGATACATTCTCAATACCGGGGCGGGAAATTCCGCTATCTAATACGTATATATATTTCTTATTATCGGTTTTTATTTTAGATATATTATTAAACTTAATAGTATTCTTATTCTCCGGGAGAGTTTGTATATTAGTGTAATTATCAATAACAGCCCAACCACCGGAACCGGATATTTCTCCGTTTGCATCATATGATACATTCCCGTCCTGAGGTTTATTTGCCATCTTTACTACTGTCAATATATTAGGAGAGCATAAAAATCCGTAATGGTACGATTCTGCAGATGTAGATAATGTCGAAGTATCAATTAATGAGCTATCTCTCAACCATACACCAGTAGTGGTATCATTTAAGCTAGCTCCGTTTCTGACAGACGATAATGGTGTAGATTCGGTATCTATAATAACTGAACCTGCGTCGATAGCAGTTAAGGGTAGAAAACTAGGAGTTGATGGTGTATTCTCTACAAATACTGGATTACCGTCAATAAGTGCTGTTGACTTATAATACCCTTTATATTCTCCTGGGAGGTTATTTGAAGCTAGGGTAGAACGAGTGTTTAGATATAAAAAGTTCTTATTTAAATGATCTATTATATTATATATTGATATACTAGTCGCTAGTTCATTAGGAGCGAGTTGGATCTGCTCAATATTAAATGGTAACTCTAATATATCAGTTACATCTCTATCATATAGTAATTTATATTTTAATATCTCTACATTAATTGACGTAAAGCCGGATGCAATAACCGGGGAATTATACATTGCCTGCAGACCGGAGACAGTTGTAGGGGGGTATATATATCTCTGTTGTGCCATTTACATATATTTATACCTATGATATCCGTTTAGAGAGATTAGATATCTGTTCTTGTAATATACTTATTTGATTCTTGATATCATCTTTATCAGATAATGTCTCTTGATTATCCACCTTGACCGGTAGTTCAATCTGATCATATACTTTTCTCTCACATTCCTGTTGAATTTGTTTAAGTTCATTTACTGGTATTGCTGATCGTTCTTGTCCGGGTTCATTATTAGGTTTACTATAATAATCTATAATCTCTTGAGGTGAGTCACCTAATTCAGCCCAGCCTATAAAGTAGTTTCGGATTCGATCTAGGTAGTTATTATGATATTTGACACCATCCGGTCGTTCAAACCGGTGAAGCCATTTAAGCCATGGTAATATCAAAGTCTTATGACCAGCTTTTTTATATTTCCTGTGAATGTATCCTTCTTCACCTCCGAAACCTTTGAACAGTTTGTTGAAACCTAGCCACGATTTTTTGGTGCTGGAAAACAACCCTAGACCCATCATTGGAACTTCATACGGTTCAGTTTTGTTATGGTAGGTGGTTTCATTGATCCATTTACCATACATGTTGAATTCCCAAGCAGGTAGCATGTGATTAGCAAAAGATTTTTTATTATCATCAATTAAAGGTCCTTGAAGTAAATTAGTACAATTAGGGTTTGAGTCATAATAATCAATTAGCTTTTTTATACCTCCGGGTTGAATCATTACATGGCTATCGATACATAGTACATATGGTGTCTCAGCGAATTGAAAGATATAATCACGGCTAGCTGTACTGGCCCAATCTGTATTTTTTACATATAACCCACAATTACCATGCTTGTTTGTTAATTTACTTATTAATTGTTCGCAAGCTTTTCCATGAGGCTGTTCAGGGTTACCATCAATTACGATAAACTTAATATCATCAATACATTCAGAGTGGTACATTCTAATACTTTGAATTGTTAACCATACACCATGGAAATCATCAAAACAGCTCATACCTATAGTTAGTTTCATATATCTTATTATATGATATTAAAGTCAGTAAATCAATGTCTTTTTATTAATCTCCGCAACAAAATGTTCTAGTTCTAAAACAAGTACGGTCCTTACTGTTTGTAACTCTGATGGTTATACAATTATCTGCCCAGTGCTGATCACCAGGTGAACCTACATAAAATGTTATTGGAAAACTTAAAGCTCCTATATCGGTCATAATCTCTGACTCATCATCATCATATAAAATATCAAAACTTTCCGGTGTTCCGTCTATACCAGTCAATGTTATGGTACAATCACCACATGTAGCAGTAGTTGTGGTACTGGTCGTAGTACTGGTCGTAGTACTGGTCGTAGTACT
>TARA_R110002167_G_scaffold5194_9_pt1 | contig 10826 bp, 11 predicted proteins | sample TARA_R110002167 | Tara Oceans TARA_R110002167 (sample SAMEA4398238) | marine metagenome | biome: Polar Biome; feature: [MES] marine water layer (ENVO:01000295) within the mesopelagic zone...; material: water (ENVO:00002006), including particulate matter (ENVO:01000060) such as...... | reverse complement strand
CCCACAGATAGACGGCAGCATCATGGCTGAGTTTTGTGGGTAATCAGGAAAAACTTTGCCGAATAGCCTTCCTAGGGTTGGTGTTCTTAGGGGTGTGGGTTACGGGTCCCTGGTTTTTCCAAGGCCTCTGAACCGCGTCTTTGGATAAGGCGCCTCTCAGAAGCTTGGTTTCGCGGAGGGTGCTACTGAACGTTTTCGTTATCAGAGAAGATGCCATCGAAAAGCACTGTGGATAGATAGCGCTCTCCGGAGTCGGGCAGGATCACGACAATATTTTTGCCCTGATGCTGGGGCTGTTGCGAGACTCTGATCGCTGCAGCCAGTGCTGCGCCACTTGAGATGCCAGCCAGGATGCCCTCTTCGCGCATCAGGCGACGGGCATAGTCGATCGCCTCCTCGTTGCTGACCAGTTCAACCTGATCTACCATCGCCAGATCCAAATTGTTTGGAATGAAACCTGCACCTATGCCTTGGATCTTATGCGGTGATGGCTGGAGTGGCTGGCCGTTACGATGCTGGCTGATCACCGGGGATGCTTCGGGCTCTACCGCAACCGAGGTGATGGCTTTGCCCTGCTGTAGCTTGATATAGCGAGAGACGCCAGTAATGGTACCGCCGGTGCCAACCCCCGAGACCAGAATGTCGATCTGACCGTCGGTGTCCTGCCAGATCTCAGGCCCTGTTGTCTGTTCATGAATCTGTGGGTTGGCAGGGTTTTCAAATTGCTGCGGCATAAAGTGGTTGGCCGGATCGGTATCGACGATCTCCTGGGCTTTCTCGATGGCACCTTTCATCCCTTTAGGGCCTTCGGTCAGGACGATCTCGGCTCCCAGCGCTTTCATCACCTTGCGACGTTCGATACTCATGGTGGCGGGCATGGTTAAAATAACCTTGTAGCCGCGCGCGGCAGCGACGAAGCACAGGGCGATGCCGGTGTTGCCACTCGTCGGTTCAACCAGAGTCATCCCCGGCTTGAGCTTCCCAGATTTTTCCGCCTCCCAGATCATGCTGGCACCGATACGGCACTTGACCGAGCCGGCGGGGTTGCGGCTCTCGATCTTGGCCCAGATATTGGCGTTGCCGAAATGGTTGATCTTAACCAGTGGGGTTTTTCCGATGGAGAGGGAGTTGTCAGAAAAAATCGCGCTCATGCTCAAAGTCCTGTGGTTAGGGTCATCATGCGATAATTAGGTCATGGTCAGTACTCAAGTATATCCATAACCCATACTTAGGATTAGCTTAGTATGAGATATAGTTATTTCAAGCGGTTATAGCTACCAGGCGGCTGTCGTTATAACGTACTTTGTTGTGATTGACTGTGTTTAGGTTGAAGTCGTAGCCACCGCTACGGCTGCCACCTTGTAACATTAGTGTCACTAGTGCGGAATATTGATCCTGGATGGCAATGGTGGTCACGGGTTGATAGCGATAAAACAGGGTTACGATGTGTTGAATCTATGGAGTTTAGGGGTGTTGCTGGCAGATTCTAGCCGTTCGTCGCCGCACCCATCAAATTATTCGCGCGGTGTTATCCTCTGGCATCAGCAAAAAGCGTTGATGCCTAGTTCGTTGAACCAGCAAATCCATTCCAGTTATCAGCAGCTTGCTGCAACTGAGTCAGAGCGATCAGCCCCTCACTATAGTCTCCGATCCCAACCCTAACGCCTTTGCTTCGGTGGATGCTAAGGGTGCGGCATCGGTACGCATAAATGTGGGGTTAATTGATCTGATCGGCTACGACATGGACGCAATCACTTTTGTGTTAGCGCATGAGATCGGTCATTTGAGGCTGGGGCATCTCTCTGATGAGCGCCGTGAGGGTGTAAAGCGACAGGACTCGGCAGTTGATATTTTGAGTGCCGTGGCTGATATCGTTGTCCCCTTCAGCAGTCTGGTTGTTCTTGCTGGTAGTGAAATGCTGAAAGCGGGCTACAGTCGTGATCAGGAGCGAGACGCCGATCGCTACGACTTGAATTGATGACCCAGGCTGGTTTCGATCCACAGGGCGCGGTGCGGTTTCAGCAGCGGTTGCAGCTGCTGTCTGAAAGCCATGGCCTGGGAATTATGTCGACGCATCCGACCAGTAATGAGCGGGTAGAGACGATGCAACGACTGATTGACCTTGCTGATAAGCCTGGGTCTTAGGGTTCAGATTTTGCGTGTATTCGGAACGCGCTAGAGGCATGAAGCGACTAGGCTGTTTTGAAATCCGCTAAGAGGCGTATGTCAGATGTGAATGGCGCTCCTGATTACCACGAAAGCTCAGCCAGCGTTCAGCGACTACACTTGAAGTAACCGGCTTGAGTGAGGGTGTTTCGATGAAAAACCCACAAAACAGGGACAAACAAATAGGCACGATGCAGGAAAGCATGCTGCAGATGCATGAACAAATGCACAGGATAATGGATGCGAAGAATCCGCAGGCGCGCGAGCGGCTTATGCAAGGTCACCGATCAAGCACATTCATACAAGGAGGTTAATTTCATGAGCGCAACAAACAAAACGGCCCTCGTCATCGCGTTTGCTGTCGCCGTGGCACTGCTACTGCTACTGCTGCTTGGCGGCGGGGCGATGACCGGGACAACGATGCGCGGCGGGATGATGGGAAGCGGAACGATGGGCGGAATCGGTTGGATGTGGATTCCAGCTTCACTTATGTTCGGCCTCGTTGTCCTGCTTGTATGGGCCATCTTCAGGCAGAAGAAGTGATCAGGAAACGCCACCAAAGCAAGTGGAAGGGAAGTTGCAGTACGGCTATATTCAGTAACAAAGAACACTGAGGCGGTCACCTTTGTATCCAAACCGCTTCAATAAAGTCACTGCTGACACGTGTGACAACCTGTAATGCAGAGACAATAAACTAGGGATAAATCCCCGCTATCTAAAGGAGTAAATTATGAAACATTCAGCTTTAGGAAAAGTTGGCGCCAGGATGCTGTAACACGGAGCCTACATGAAGTGAATATTTGTACAGTCGTAAGTTTAAGCGGTGCCCGCCTGGTGCCATCCGGCCCGCGGTAAAACACCCCTTCTATGAGCCTCAACGTGGAGACTTAAAAAATGAAAAAATCTATTCTCATCGCCATACTGGCCACCCTGTCGTTCTCAACGCCCCTTACCTGGGCGGAGGAAGGCCATGATCCCTACCAGGTCAACAAGCCGGCAACGACCATGACCGACAAGGACAAACAGATGCAGATGGGCAAAATGCAGGAAAAAATGCTGCGGATGCACGAACAGATGCACAAGATCATGCAGTCCAAGGACGCCAAAGAACGCGAGAAACTTAAGCAAGAGCACGCGCAGATGATGCAGGACCATATGTCCATGATGCAGGGCATGAAAGGCATGTGATGAGCAGACACGGCACGGTGAAGCATGCCGTGCCGTGTCTGCGTTTATAAAATTTGAGGGCAGAAGCACAACGCGAAGCTTTTTTGGAGGCGACTATGACTATGGCTGTAATGGCCATCGCAACGAAGGCTTGTACGCACCGAAAGAACCTGAAAAAAGAACTCGAACACTCGCGGATTTCGTACCGCTCCTGTCTTTATTGATTATTAGGGGTGACAACTATCCTGACACAGAGGGCTTCTTGCCATGTTCGAGGTTAAAAAAGCCGACAACGGTACTCGATTTAAGCGCAATGTAGTGTGACGTTTTGAACTTGTGCCTTGGTAAATCAATGCCTTACGGATATTGCTGTCGAGTTCTGGAGTGCCGTGGCTGATATCGCTGTCCCCTTCAGCAGTCTGGTTGTTCTTGCTGGTGGTGAAATGCTGAAAGCGGGTTACAGCCGCGATCAGGAGCGAGACGCCGATCGCTACGGACTTGAATGGATGACCCAGGGTGGTTTTGATCCACAGGGCGCGGTGCGGTTTCAGCTGCTGTCTGAAAGCCATGGCCTGGGAGTTATGTCGACGCATCCGACCAGCAATGAGCGGGTAGAGACGATGCAGCGATTGATCGACCTTGCGGATAAGCCGGGCTCTTAGGGTTCAGGCTTCGCCTGTATTCGGAACGCGCTAGAGGGTTGGAGCGACTAGACTGTTTTGAAATCCGCTAACAGGAGAGGCGTATGTCAGATGTTGTAATTGCAGGCCGCAAGCCGGTTGTGGTCGACTTAGAACCCGGTGATTATTTTTATTGCAGTTGTGGCCGCTCGCAGAAGCAGCCGTTTTGTGATGGCTCCCATCGCGGTACGGGTTTACGACCGGTACCCTTCAGTGTTGAAACTAAGCAGCAGCTTAAACTCTGCCTGTGCAAACACACCGAAGACGCGCCCTATTGTGATGGTAGCCATCACGACCTAGACTAGTTTTTGAGTTGTTGTCGTAATTCATCCAGTTCTTGTAGCTGGCGCTGATTGATCACCCGTTGTTCAAACAGTTTTTCGTCACTTTTATCCAGCCGCAGGTGTAGTTTCTTCAACGCCTGCTGCTGTGTCTCACAGGTCTGCTTTAGCTCTAGTATCTGGCTTTGCAGGTTTTCGATAACAGAGAGTCGGCCTACGCCTTGGCGTACCGGTGAGCCTGGCGCTTTAACCATGATCTGATCCTGGAGTTCGTCTTGGATCTGGTTGCGAATAGACTGCAGGTCACGGGTTTCTCGGTCACAGTAGCGGATTGATTTAACCAGTGCCTGGTGAGCGCTAGCGCTGCCGATAGAGCCAGACAGGGCGTGTTCGAGCATCCGGTGGAATTCAAGCAGCTCGATGATAGTGATGTACTCTTTACTGTCGATGTGTAGCTCGGCTGCGATCTCCTGGACGGTATCTTCTGACTTATCCCCCGGCAGATACTCTTTTAGCAATTGAACTGCCTCGTGAGCCTTAGCTTTGTAGGCGATATAGGCGTCCAGTCCGGTTGCGCGGCCGTGGTGCTGAGCACTGCCTGCGACCAGTGCATTCATGAATTCGCTACGCTGGTGTCTCTCGATCTTGCTGGGACGATGCAGCAGCGAACCAATCAGGTAAAAACTCAAGTTAAACAACAGCGACCAGAACGTACTGTGGCTGACTGAAGAGAGTCCATCTAGGCCAAATAGCTGTTGTGGTCGTAACCATTCTATTCCCCAGGGCCCCAGAGTTAGGAGATCATGAGGCAGGCCATGATTCGCAAAGGCGGGTAGCACCAGGGTATAAAACCAGAGCAGAAACCCTGCGCAGAGACCTGCGACGGCTCCAGCGCGGTTGCCGTGTTTCCAGAGCAGGCCACCAAACATGACCGGTGCAAATTGGAACACGGCAACAAAAGAGATCATTCCCATCGCGACCAGCATGTAATCGTCGCTGAAAGTTACTGAGAACCAGTAGCCGCTGCTGATTATGAGCCCGATCATCACCCAGCGGCATTGCAGCAGGTAACTGCGCAGAAAATTAAGCGGTTTAATATAATCAATCAGGGTTAGTAGCAGGTGGTTGGTTGCCATGGTGGAAAGCGTCATCGCGCTCAGAATAATCATTCCTGTTGCTGCAGAAAAGCCACCGATAAAGGCGATCAGAGCGAGCCAGTCAGCCCCTGCAGCCTGTGGCAACAGCAGGATGAAAATATCCGCGTTGTCCGGAGGTAACTGCTGGAGTAAACCCGCGGCTGCGATAGGGATGACGAAGATACCGATTAGAATCAGGTAGATGGGAATGATCCACATCGCCGTGAGGATATGGCGCTCTGAGGTGTTTTCCACGACGGCGGCGTGAAACTGTCGTGGAAGGCACTGTATGGACACTGCGCCGAGTACTACCAGTGCCAACACATGGAACATGCCAGAGCTCTTGGAGATGTTGATATCAGTGAGCTGTGAAAGCCCCGCTGCACTGGCCTGCGAGAAAATATCCGCGAGGCCGTCGTACATCTCATAGCTGACGAAGACGCCGACTGCTAAGAAGGCGGCTAGTTTGACCACCCCTTGAACGGCCAGTACTGACATCACCCCCAGATGGCTCTCGGTCGCGTCGAGCTTACGTGCGCCGAAGATAATGGTGAAGGCGATCATGATTAAGGGGACGAGCAGCCCCGTCAGTTGGCTGATCTCGCTGTGGGTCTCAGAGGCTGTCAGCACAGCAAAAGACTGGGTGACGGCTTTTAGTTGAAGTGCGGTGTAGGGCACGATGCCGATCAGTGCAATCAGAGTGACGAGTACGGCCACCAGCTGGGAGCGGTTGTAGCGAGCCGAGATAAAATCGGCGATGCTGGTGATATTGTAGGCTACTTTGATTCTGACCATAGGCCGCAGCACTTTCCACCAGGTCAAAACTGCCAGAATCGCACCTATATAGATGGCGAAGAATAGCAGCCCCGATTCGGCTGCAAACTCAACGCTGCCGTAGAATGTCCAAGAGGTGCAATAAACGGTGATGGCGAGCGCGTAGACCAGTCCCGATGTATAGGGACGCACCCGGTTGGCGTTACTGCGCTCAACCAGCAGTGCTATCGCAAAGAGAACAGCCATATACAGAACGATGGCGCTTATGACCGTAGTGGTGGTGAACATGCAGTGTCTCTATTGATCGTTTGATCGTTGGGCTTGCATCGATAATGAAACGTCGCTATCGCATAAGCAACTAGGTTCAGTGGTCCGGCTTAGAACCGCAGCAGGACTTGTCGGGCACCAGGTCGATGCCACCTGGGGTAAAAGGGTGGCAACGCAGCAGGCGGCGCAGCCCGAGCCAGAGCCCAGCCACTGGGCCGTGGATCTCAATTGCCTCGATACAGTAGCTTGAGCAGGAGGGGTAGTAGCGACAATTGTTACCCAGCAGTGGACTGATCAGCCACTGGTAGCCTCGGATGCAGTTGAGTAGTAGCGGTTTCATCGGCTTATTTTATCTTATTAATGTGGTAATTAAAGACATATTTGTTGCCTATCTATCCGCAGAATTAATCCGGGTGATATGCTTGCTTGAAAATTAATAACCAGTGATTGGATGCTCTGAGTATGCTACGTAAAACGTTGCTCCCCTCTATCTTTCTGGTGTTAGCCTATGGTTTCTGGCTTAGTCCAGATTTTAAAGCGATCACTGCCGGTGTAGCGATTTTCCTGTTTGGCATGCTCTCTCTTGAAGAGGGCTTTCGTGCGTTTTCCGGCGGCGTGCTGGAAAAAGTCCTCAAACGCTCGACCGATCGGCTATGGAAGAGCCTGGGATTCGGCTTTATAACTACTACCCTGATGCAATCCAGCTCGTTGGTATCGGTCATTACCATCTCATTTATGAGTGCCGGACTGCTGGGGCTGAGTGAAGGGATAGGGATTATCTTTGGCGCTAATCTGGGAACGACCACCGGCGCTTGGTTGGTAGCAGGCTTCGGTTTGAAAGTGAAGTTATCCGCTTACGCCATGCCGATGCTGGTGTTTGGGGTGATTTTGCTGTTCCAGAAAGCCTCGCAGCTGAAAGGGATCGGCTATGTTCTGGTCGGGCTTGGCTTTCTCTTCCTGGGTATCCATTACATGAAAGAGGGGTTTGAGGCCTTTAAAGACAGTTTTGACTTGGCTGCTTATGCCGTACCGGGCTATCCAGGGCTATTCCTCTATGCCGCTATCGGGATTCTGGCGACGGTCGTGATGCAGTCCAGCCACGCCACGCTGGTGCTGATTATTACTGCCCTGGCATCCGGGCAGATCAACTACGAAAACGCCTTGGCTTTGGCAATCGGTGCCAACGTGGGAACGACCATTACTGCGATTATCGGTGCTACGGGTTCCAATGCCCAGGGGCGCCGTTTGGCCGGGGCGCATCTTATCTTTAACGTTGCTACAGGCGTGGTAGCGATTGCTGTGATCGGTCCATTGGTGATGGCGGTCGATAGTGTTAGCAGCGTCTTAGGTATCGCAGTTGATAACTACACGCTGAAACTGGCGGTATTTCATACCCTGTTTAATCTGCTGGGGGTGGCGCTGATGATACCGCTGATCAATCAGATGGTGTCGTTGCTGAACCGACTGATCAAGGAGGAGGTGGTTGATATCGATCGGCCCCGATATGTGGTGGCCTCGGCGGTACAGTTTCCAGATACCGCGGTGGAGGCGGTGCGCCAGGAAACTAACAGGGTGTATGACAACGCCCGGGATATCATCATCAGAGGGCTGGGGATGAGTAAGGCGCAAGTGTTAGCAGATATCGATCTGGAGAAACCACTCAATGCCCAGAACAAAATTTCCCGGGTGGATATCGACGACCTTTACCAGCGTCGAATTAAAGGCTTGTTCAGCGCCATTATCGCTTTCATCAGCGAGGCGGCCTTTACTTGGAAAGAGCAGCAATCCGCAACGCTGCACTGGATGCGGGATGCCAATACCAATATCGTCGAAGCGGTAAAAGCCTGTAAGCATCTACAGAAGAATATGCTGCGTTATCTGTTGTCGGATAATCACCACATACGACGGGAATATAACCAGTTACGGATTCGGGTCGCGTACCTGCTGCGGCAGCTGGAGCAAGTGCGCGGCGAAAAGGCTGAAGAGAGCTCGTTGCTGGGACTCGATGAGATCAGGCTATCGCTATTGGAATGGGACCAAAAGCAGAACCTGCGTTATTATCAGTTGATTCGTGAAGGACATATTACCCCGCAGATGGGCAGTTCATTGATCAATGATTCTGGTTATGTGGCTGATATACATTCTAATCTGTTAGCGATGGCGACTACCCTGTTTACCCAGACGGAACGCAAGAACAGCTCTGTAGAGCGGGCATTATCACTGGATGATGCCGAGCTTAACGAGATTCTCGGGGCGGCCGAACAGGCGCGGAGGGTGGTGTGAAAACTAAAAAGTTGGTTAATCGAATTCGTGCCATTTTTGATCAGGATCTGCGTAACAATCAGCAGTTGCAGCTTTCATTGAATGAGGTGCTGGAGAAATTGCGCCTGAAACAGAAAAAACTCCAGGCAGAGTTTGAACGTGAGTGTAATGCCAGTTGTCGCGAGGCGTTACAGTTAAAAATCGATCTGGTTCATTCGCAGCGCAAGAAAGGGATAGCGATGCTGAGACAGGCACAGGCTGATGCCGGAGATCGGAAACCCGCTGCTGACGCTTAACCCGTTGCCTCGATAGGCTTACTCGATTGATGCTCCTCCTCGCTTGGAAACCGAACGTTTTTGGACGTTACTTGATCTGCTTGGGGAACAGTGCTTGGCTTAATTGCCCGCAGCCAGGAGCCAGTTGATGCCAGTGTTCGATCGAAAGTTCTAGTTCCAGAAGTCCACAGGTTGGCAGGTTGTCGATATCCTCAAGGGATAGATGATGGAAAAGGTCCTGCAGCGCGGGATTGTGTCCGATCAATGCCAAGCTGTGCAGGTGGTCGGGTTGCTCAGACAGAAACTGCCACAACGGTTCCCAGTCAAAATTGTACAGCGTATCGACTATCTCGATTTCCGAATGGGGTGCAATTGCGGCCAACAGCCCTTCTGCTGTGGCGAGCGCTCGCTTGGCACTGCTGCTGTATAGCGCATCCAAATTTAAATGTTGTTTTTTAAGGTGCTTCGCCATCAGTTCTATACTGCGCTTACCACGTTTGTTGAGAGGGCGCTGGTGATCGCTCAGCTGTGGCTGTTTCCAGCTGGATTTTGCATGGCGGATAAGAAATAGTCGTTTCATTGTGATCTCGGCTGCCAGGGTGCGATTGTAAAGGGGCACTGTCTTAAGAATGCCAGTGTCACGGGTTTAAGCATAGTAGCCATCCTCTGAGATAGCGGTATGCTGAAATATATAGAAATACAGGTGAGGGTGCGGTTGTGGCGGTAAGAAAAGCGAGTAAACCGGTAGGGCGCTCGGAGGCGAATTCATCGGATGAGTCCTCAGAGAATGTGCTCCTCAGCTCGGTAGAGGCTGGCGATGAACGCTCAAGTCAGAATGTAGAGCCCGCTACTGCTGTGCCGTTGGCTGGGCTGGAAATCATTCCTGGGTTGCCCTCCGCGGAACAGGAGGTGGCCGATGTTGCGCCGAGCATGGAGCTTGAGCTGCTACCCTCGCTAGTCGGTCATGCTACCGATACCCCGGAGATGAATGACAGCAGTTATTATATCAATCGTCATTTGAGTCACCTTGAGTTTAATCGACGGGTGTTGGACCAGTCCCTGGATCAGAGTCATCCGTTGTTGGAACGGCTGATGTTTCTGCTGATCTTTTCCAGCAACCTGGATGAGTTTTTCGAAATCCGGGTGGCTGAACTACGTCATCAGCTGCAGTTCAGTCGAGAGCAGTCGGGCCCTGATAGCATGCACCCTAAAGCGGTGCTGCAGGAGCTCTGTAGCCGTTGCCATGAGCTGGTTGGTCGTCAGTATAAAATTCTCAATGAGGTGTTGTTTCCAGCGCTGAACGAAAACAACATCTTTTTCCTGCGCCGAGATGAGTGGACTGAAGCCCAGCGCGTCTGGATCAAAGGTTATTTCGACGAGTATATCCAACCGGTGATCAGCCCACTGGGGTTGGATCCCTCGCACCCCTTTCCGCGACTGGTTAATAAAAGTCTCAATTTCATTGTTCAGCTTGAGGGTAAGGATGCCTTTGGACGCGACAGCGGCATGGCGATCATCCCCGCGCCCCGCTCGTTACCGAGAGTGATACGCTTGCCTAGCGATGTTTGCTCGGATAGCGCAGATAATCTGGTATTTCTGTCATCGATCATTCATGAATTTGCTGATGAACTGTTTCCAGGAATGCGGGTGCAGGGGTCCTATCAGTTTCGTTTAACCCGTAATGCCGATCTGGATTTTGACCAGAATGAGGTCGAAGATCTGGCGTTAACTCTTAGGGGAGAGCTACACAGTCGGCATTACGGTGATGCGGTTCGCCTGGAGGTCTCGGAAAAATGTCCAGAGGTGCTGGTGCGGTTT
>TARA_R110002167_G_scaffold5418_1_pt1 | contig 10834 bp, 4 predicted proteins | sample TARA_R110002167 | Tara Oceans TARA_R110002167 (sample SAMEA4398238) | marine metagenome | biome: Polar Biome; feature: [MES] marine water layer (ENVO:01000295) within the mesopelagic zone...; material: water (ENVO:00002006), including particulate matter (ENVO:01000060) such as...... | reverse complement strand
GCTCAAGGAAAACAATTCGTATTTGGTGCTCAAGAAAACAGAGACACAGCTCAAATGGACAGGTTATCATCTCAGATATCAGGAGCAGAACAAAGACAAGCTCAAGCCAATTCAGATAGAACAGGAGCTTTAACAGGTGCTATTGGAGGTCTAGCGTCTGTTGCTGGAAGTTATATGGGTGCTATGGCAGGAACTTCACCATCTACATCGCCAAGAATGGGAGGTCCAGATGGTCAATTTGATGTTTTTGGTTAAAATAAAAAAAAATAAATAATGAGTTATAGAAATCCAAAACAAGTAGTAGATACTCAGACTGGTCAGCACTACGCTAACTTGCAGAAAACAATAGCAGGGTCTTTTGACAATTACGCTAAATCAGTACAGGTATCTGATGCTAAACTTCAGAAGCAGAATGAAATAAAAGCTAATCGTGAGACAAAAAGAATAAACGATATAATAAAAAACAGAAACAAAGGACTTGGAGAGGCTATTAGAACTGATAACAGATTCACAACAATAAGTTATGATAGCGCTAAGTCTCTTATCAATGATTCTGCAGATATTAAAATAGATAATAAAATACTTACCCCAGGCCAAAATAAGTATATAAGAAACGTTAATGAAGTAGGTTCACTAACTAGAGCTTCTGCTGGCGTTCTTATTTCAGATGGTAAAACATTCAACTCTGCACTCGAAAGACCTAGAGGCACCATGGGAGGTATCGCTAGATACGAAGAAACTCAAGACTATGAAGAGCTTTACGGTTCTTACGCAAACGATTCTGAAACAAACGCTGTTTATAATGTAGACGGTAGTAAAAACATATCTATTAGTTATGAAACTAAATCTAAACGTGGCACTAAGGAGTGGAATGAAAACAATAGGATGCCTCAGCTTATAATCAATTGGCAGAAAGACATTGATAACTTTAACGAACAGGGACTTTACAACGAGGCTTTTAACTACGAAAATCCAGATAACGAAATATATAAAGGTGGTGAAGTTATATATGATAAAAACGGTAAACCTGAGGCTATAATGCCAAATAAGGAAAAGTATGAAGAAAGTATATATAAAGGCGTTAGAGCCAATATAATAGGTGCTGAAAGAGCTAATGACGCTATAGCTATATATAACGATGTATTTAGAAAGCCTAATAAAGAAGGTGAAATGCCCACTGAGATACCTATGACTAGTGAATGGATGGATTACGCTAAGGATAATCAATCACCAGAAGCTATTCAACAAAGAAAGTACCAAGACAGGATTGCAGAAGCTGCTACTAGTTTTGTATCTAACCAAGCTGATATTCTTAAAAAACCATATAGATACAGAGGTACAGATAATAAGCCAGAAGCACAAGTTGCTTCAGAAGGATTTACTGAAGGACAAGACCTTTATGATAAAATGAAACAAAACCCAGTTGGCTTGTATCAGGAATACAACAAAGCTGCTCCAGGTTATGACAGAGAGGCAGGTACTATAACTATATACGCTAAAGATGTTGAAGGTGACGATGCTAGAAACATAGTTTACGATATGGAGAACGACTCTGAAAGAAATGAATTTTATTTATATCTTTTAGAATCTTCAGGAAGAAACAAAGGTAGCTCTGTCGCTAATAAAGCTTTTCAAAAAGATTTTGAAGAAGCTATGAGGTCAGACACTAGTAACAGGTCAAAACAAAGAAAAAAAGAGTCTGCACAATCAAAAAAAGAAAACTCTGGTAAAGGTCCTTTAAATAACGATAGTTACGGTAAACTTAAAGCTTTAGATTTTATAAATAAATACAGTAAAAAAAAATAACAAATGACTGAGTTAGAAGAAATTATACAAAAAATGATGGATGCAGGTGAGTCAGAGGAAGACATTAAACTTGTTATTGAAAATTATGAATCTGCTACTAAAGAAAGTGTTGACGCAGAGGTTGGACCAGTAAAGGAAAAGGCTGTTACAACGGAACCTGCACCTGTAACAGCGGAAAACAAGGCAGTAGATACGGAATCAGCATCGGAAGATATTTCTTTGGAGCAGTTCGAACTAATGGAACCAGCAGAAAAAAGAAAGCTTAACTACGGAGACGCTCAGAGACTTATACGTGAAAGAGATAGAAAAGAAAAAGGAGGTATAGATAGTTTCGATGTCTCTTCTAATGATTATAGTAAAATATCAGAAGAGGAGAAGTTAAAGCTACAAGACATAGCTAGAAAAGATTTAGAAAATAAGTATAAAGAAGAAGGGGTTTTAGATTTTAATATTACTTCTGATGAGATAAACAAAGGAGCTGAAAAACTACTAAAAGAAAAAACTCAACCTGGTTTACTTGAAAGCTTTGCTGCTCAAACAGCTAGAGGTTTTGCAAGCACTTTAGTTGGATACAATTCAAGTATAGAGATGTTAAAACTTGGTGTCTCTGAACTTGCTTTGACAGCTTTTGATGACGATTACAAAGGAACTCAAGAAGAAAGAGATGCTCTATATGCTGTTAATAAAGCTTATTCTGGATCAAACAACTTAAGCTTAGCTGCTAACAAGTTCATTAGTGATTTAGAGCCTAGTATTAGACAATATGAATCTGATAGCATGGTAGATGACATAGCTAACGGAGATTTTTTGCAGGCAGGTGAGAGAGCTGTTGGAGCTGCGTTAGAATCTTTACCTTCAATAGTAGCTGCTTCTACAGGTGGAGGAGGTATTGTTGCTTTAGCTTTAAGTACAGCTGGTAGTAAATTTGAAGAAGAACGTAAAAAAGATTCATCACAAGGTACTGGTAATTTAATATCAAACGCTTTAATGACAGGTGCTATTGAGGCTGGTTTTGAAGTCGCTACTAGAGGTGTGCTTAAAAGAGCTGGTATATTAAATAGTCAAGGTATGAAAAAAGCCGCTAAAGACTTAATACTAGGAGGTAACAAAGAGATATTAAAAAACTTTGGTATAAACACTCTTCAAGAAAGTACTTCAGAAATGGCTACTGAGGTGACCAGTATAGCTGCAGATGCTATCCCTAGATGGTTAGGTGGTCTTGACAAAGAAATAGACGTGTCTAAAGAATGGAAACGTGTTGTTGAAGCGGGTATAGTAGGTAGTGTATTTTCCACGACGGCTACAGGTGTTGGAGCTGTTAAAAACCGAAACGTAAATGCTGTAGAAGCTGCAGAGTCTATATTGATGCCGCAGGATGGTAAACAAGCTGTAATAAGATCAGGTAATAAAATATCTGAATTATTTAAAGACAGAGTGGTAGCTGACAAAGAAGGTATTGAGATCTTGGATAAAGCTATAAAGGTAGAAATTGCTAATATAGAGAGAATAAAAAGAAAAAACAGTCAAGCTTTGGGTGATATGAATCCTAAAGAAATAACGGCATACGCTTCAAATAACACTAAAATAGGAAAGTTAAAGTCTACAATTAACAAACCTAATCAAGTGGAATCTATTAAAGAAATAGCAGAGCAAGATTTAAAAAATCTAACTGAAGCTAATAATGTGTTGTTTGAAGGATCAAGCGATAGAAGGTTAAGAGAAAATATAGAAATAGGTAGTGAAGCTACATCTAGGCTAGGCTTTAAAGAGAAACCTAAAGTGTTTCAAACTACAGAAGAATACCTGTCAGAGGTAGAGCGTTTAGGATTTAAAAGATCTGAAGCGGATGGATCAGAAGGTGTGTTTGTTGGTAAAGGCGTTGTGTTGATAGATAGAGAAAGAGCATCTAGAGTTGGCGCTGTTACTGTAGCTACTCATGAGGTTCTACATCCAGTATTAAATGCTTTAGTTGGAGATTCTAGTACTCAAGCTAGGATAGTGTCTGAGTTTAAAAAATCAATGACAGGTGATCAAGTTAATTACGTTCAAGGACTATTAGATGAAAATGTAGAAAAAGAAAACCAAGACACAGAGTTTATCACTTACTTTTCAGATGCTATTATTAAAGGTGATATAAAGTATGAGGAAAGTGTTTTTAAGAAAATTGGTAATTTTTTACAAAGAGTTTTTAAAACAAAAGGCTTTAAAAATATAGACTTCAGTAAAGGTGAAGATGTTTATAAATTTATTAGAGAATACAACAGAGATGTTGAAAAAGGTAAAATAAGCGATGCTACTATAGATAAAGTAAAATCTGGAGAAGCTAAGTCTAAGGTTAAAGTTTCAGAGGTAGGAGCTATAGGAAGCCAACAATCTTCTAAGTCCGCTGAAGAGCTTAGTAATGACTTAGAAGAGCTTATAGACGTGGAGTTTGAAATGGACGAAGGAGATTTTGAATCTCAAAAATCTAACTTAGAGCTGAAAATAAGACAAGCTAAGAAAAAAGAGTCTACACCTGCTGTAACTGTTAAAAAGCCTGTTGTAAAAAAAGAATCTTCAAGTAAAGAAAAAACAACACCTAAGAAAGTTTATAACAACGAGAGTTTAATAGAAGTTATAAACTCAAAAGAATCTAAACCTAGTGAAAAATCAAAAGCTGAAGCTGATTTAGTTGAGTCTTTCGACAACATGGCTCTAAGAGCTATAAAGTACGACACTAGGAAAGGTGATTACGATAGAGATGAGGTTAAAGATTACTTAAGAGAGTTCTTACCTAGAATTGTAAAGTCTTATAAACCAGGAGAGGCTAAGTTTTCAACTTGGGTGTATAATAACATAGCTCCTAAAGCTCAGCAGACTTACGAAAAGTTTAAAAAAATAGCAGACAAAAGTTTAGACGCTGAAGCTGGTGGCGTTGGTTCTGTTAAAGAAATGTCGGGAGATGTAAATACTCTCTACGGTAGTGAAAAAGCTAGTGATCTTAAAGAATCTACTAAGAAAATGATAAAAGCAACAAGCTTTGGTCCTATAACAGATCCAGCTAAGCTAAAAGCTGTTGAAGAAGCCGTAGATTTAAAGGATGGTGAAAGACCTAACTTTAAAAGCTTAAATAGTAAAAACTACGACAAAGTCTCTGAAGCTATATTCGGCATAAGCGGTAAGAAAACTAGAGGTAACGCTACTTTGAAGTATGGTAAAGATGGTAGTTCTTCAGAAGCTAATGCTTTACAAAACGTGTTCAAAAACAATGAAGATGTTAAGAAGTTTATAAAAACAATGCCTGATTACAACGTTGCTACTAAAGAGACTGTTGTAAACGAAGATGGTGAGAACATAGACGTGTCTAGAGATACATATGGTAGATCAATAGGTATTAACCCTAAGGTTTTATCTATATTCTACGAAAAAGTTGATGGAGCTGTCCCTGGTATATCTAGTCCAAACGGACGAAGTCTTGGTAAAACCACTCAGACAGATGTGTACAAACTAAAACCTGAATTCACTGGTAATATATCTTCTGCCTCTGTAACTAAACTGCAGAGTTTAATTGGAATAAACAAAGGTACTCTAAGTATACCTATAAAAGGAGACGCTAGAACTGAATTTGGAACCGTATTGACAGGTTTAACTAAGATGTACATTGACAATGTTATAAACACTGTTGGTAGATCTAAGTTGAGCACAAACCAAGCTAAAGCTGATTTAGGTGCTGGCAAGTCTAGTTTAATGTTTAGTAAAAATCTTGAACTAGGGCTAGAAGCGTCAAGTAACCATAATGCTTTACTTGATGTACAGTTCTCTAAGAAAAAAAGAGCTGAGTACGAAGGTGTTTTAAGGAAAAATAGACCAGAATTAGCAGACATACCTAAGCAAGTTGATAATTTATTTGAGTGGGCTGATGGCTTAGACGTTCCAGATAATAAAAAACCTAAGTATAAAAAGTTAGCGTTGTATTACACAGCTAATGGTTATACTATATTTCCTGAAGATGGTTATAAAATAGAGGAAGTTATTAGATTATCTAGTATAAACAAAATAGATCCATACGCTTATAAGAACCCAGACGAACTAATAAGTAAGTATACTAAAGAAGTAAAAGCTAAAACAATAAACCCAGATAAAGTAAAAGAGTTCTTTAACAAGGAAGAGTTTGAGGATGGTTTAGTAGTCTATGATGTTGAGGATTCTAAGAAAGGTCAACGAAGCGTTAGAAGCATAGTTGATAGCTATTGGGGTACAAGCGCTAATCCTTGGTGTTTAATAGCTAGGTCTAAAGGAGAAACACTTGAGGTGTTTGACACTAGGTCAGAAGCGAAAGAGCACTCGGAAACTCTTCGTGATTACTGGGATACTGAGAACACTTTTACGTATGACGAAGCGGCAGGTAAATGGATTGTGGCTAGACTGGTTGACCCAAAAGACTTAGATGTGATGAAAGGAGCTTGGACTCACTGGAAACAATACAACCAAGATGGTGAAGGAGAGGGTTATAAGATAGCTTTTCAAAACGGTAAATTATTATCTTTTAGAGATGGTGGCGAGGTAGATCCTAGCGGTCTTGACGATGATTATGCTGAATATGAAGCTGAAACTAAATGGTGGGATAGATTTGATAAACCCACAGATGATTTAACAATTGGTTTAGGTAAAGACAAAGCCACAGGTTACAAAATCATTGGATCAGTAGATAGCGAAGGTAGCACTGCTGTTACCGGGTATGGTGAAGGTGATTTCATGAGTAAAAAAAGCAACTACAAGCTCTACAATGTAGATAAAAATGTTGTTGAAGCAAAAACGTTTAAAGATGGTAAAATATCTTCATCGTTAACAGTTCTTATAAGTAAAAAATCAAGCAGCGGTAAGCAGACCACTAATCGTACTGAGAATAAATACGTTAACGGATTACTTAAATCATCTACACGTGTTCTAAAAGATAATCAATCAAAACTTGTACTAGAAAATATTGCACTCACGCAGCAGCAATTAAGTAATACTCTAGAAGTAAGGGAAACTAAAGAAACAAAAATTATAGATGGTTACAAGAGGACACAGAACAAAATTGAATTATTAGAAAGCTCTGGTTATCAAGCGACTACTCGTACTTATTATAGAGAGACAATTATAGATGGTGTTAGCACGGTTAATCTAGACAATAGAGCGGAAATGGAGGCTATTAAACAGTCTAACATACAGTTTAGTAAGTCTATTGAAAAAACAGCTATCTCTAATAATAACATGCTACCTAAATCGCAGAGATTAAAAGGAGAATTTACTAACCAAGAGGTATTGGATAGGATGAAATTCCTAGATGACACACAGAATAAAGCTGAACTTCAGTTTAGTAAAGGCTTAGATTTAGATAAGAAGTTTAACGACATAATAGAGAATAAAACTGGTATACCTTCTTATAAAGAGTTTTCAGCTATTAGAGCATCTCTTAAGGGAGAGAAAAAAGGAAGATTTAACTTTTTCATATCACCATCTGCTGAAGATTTTGTAGGCTTACTTTACTCTACTTTAGGTAAAGGTTCTGTTGGGGATTCTCAAATGAAGTGGTACAAGGATAACCTAATAGACCCTTATTCCATGGCGGTTGGAAACATTACTAAAGATAGAAACAACTTAGGTAGTGACTTTAAGGCTTTAAAAAGAAAATTAAAAATAGTACCTAGTAATCTTAAGAAAAAAGCAAAAGGCAGTGACTTTACGAAAGAGCAAGCTGTACGTGCTTATGTATGGTATCAGATGGGTGAAGATGTACCTGGTTTGTCTAATGTAGAGCTATTAGAATTAGTTGACATGGTTGAATCTGATCGTAAATTAACTTCATTTGCTCAAGAGATAATGAAGTTAAATAAAGGTAGACCTTATGTTAAGCCAGCAGAAATGTGGGTAACCGGTACGATCACAACAGATTTACTAGAGTCTTTAAATAGTACGGGTAGAAAACAATACCTAGAGCTATGGCAACAGAATGTTGATATTATTTTTTCTTCAAAAAACCTTAACAAATTAGAGGCTGCTTTTGGGAAATCTTACGTAGTAGCTCTTGGCAATATTTTAAAAAGAATGAAGACTGGTAGAAACAGAGCTTATGGCACTGATGATATAACCGGACGTTTCACTGATTGGATAAATGGATCGACTGCTGCTATTATGTTTTTTAACACTAGATCAGCATCTTTACAAGTTTTATCTGCAGTTAACTTTATAAACTTTGGTGACAACAATATAATAGCTGCTGGTAAAGCTTTTGCTAATCAAAAACAATACTGGAGTGATTATGTTAAGTTATGGAATTCTGAATTTTTAGTGGAAAGACGTGATGGTTTAAAAATAAATATAAACGAAGAAGATATTGCTAATATAGCTAAAGAAAAAGGTGTTAGAGGAGTTATAAATAAGTTACTTAAACTAGGTTTTACACCTACTCAATTAGCTGATAGTTTCGCTATAGCATCTGGTGGTTCTACCTTTTATAGAAATAGAATTAAATCACTGGAAAAAGGAGGTATGAATTCTGTAGCTGCAGAGAGGAAAGCTATGTTAGACTTTAGAGAAATAGCAGAAGAGTCTCAACAGTCAAGTAGACCTGATAAAATTAGCTCACAACAAGCTGGTCCATTAGGACGTATTGTATTGGCTTTTGCTAACACCCCAGCTCAATATGCGCGTATCATTAAAAAAGCTGCTAGCGACATTAAGAATGGCCGAGGTGACCTAAAAACTAATCTATCTAAGATATTGTATTACGGTGTTGCTCAGAATATTATTTTTAATGCGTTGCAGCAAGCTTTGTTCGCTGTATCATTTGGTGATGAAGATGAAGAAGAAGAAAGCGTGCTTGAAGAAAAGTCAGTTAAGATAATTAACGGTATGATTGATGGTGTTGCTAGAGGTACTGGTATATACGGAGCAGTATTTACTGTAGTTAAAAACGCGAGTATAAAGCTTTGGGAAGCTACACAGAAGCAAAACCCTAAATATGAGGATGTTGCTTTAGATTTAATTAAAATATCACCGCCTATATCTTCTAAAATACAAAAACTTAGATCAGCCGGTAGAACAGCTTCATGGAACATGGAAAAAATAAAGACTAAAGGATTTAGCTTGGAGAATCCAGGATTCTTAGCTGCTGGTAACGTCGTGTCAGCTGCTACAAACGTTCCTTTGGATAGACTTGTAAAGAAGCTAGACAACTTAAAAGCTGCATCAGATTCTGAGGTAGAAGCTTACAAAAGAATAGCTTTGCTAGCAGGTTGGTCATCTTGGCAGTTAGGTATAGATAGTATAGATAGAAAAAAAGAAAAACAAAAAGATAAAGCTAAAAAAACAAAATCCAGTCGTTCAGTAAGTAATAGAGGAAAAGGAGGAAAAGTAAAACAAAGAGGAAAAATATCAAGATAAATATGAAGATAACAGAAGATTTTAACTTAGAAGAGTTTGAGTGCAATTGTGGCTGTGATATGCCTGAATTTGTAAAAGAAAACATAATAGATTTAGCAGAAAACCTACAAACACTGAGAAACATTGTAGGTAAATTAAATCTAACAAATGCTTATCGATGTAAAGAACATAATCAAAAAGTTGGTGGATCTAAGCATTCACAGCATTTAGAAGGTAAAGCTGCTGATGTAAAGTCTGAAACTTTTGATCCTAGCGAAATAGGTTTAATTACTAACAACCTTATGAAGATCGACTTATTCGATTTAGGTGGTATTGGATTATACAACACTTTTACACATGTAGACATTAGAGGAACAATAGCTCGATGGAATAACACAGATAAAAAATAAACTATGGAAACACCACTTTACAAGAAAATGAGTTGCTGGAAAGGTTACGAGCCTAAAGGTAAAAAGAAATCACCTAGCGGCAAGAAAACCTCTAGTGGTAAAATTAAAATGGTAAACAATTGCGTTAAAAAATAAGGAATAAAACACTGGGCGTACCATACCCAAAATTCCTGTAACCAAGAAAGGGGACCTCAAACGAGATCCCCTTTTTTAACTATATACGCTTCACGTGTATAGCATACTAGCCGTCACAAGGTATACAATCTTCACTCATAGCTGAAGCTGCGATATCTCCACGTAGAACGCTTTCAGTTCTAGTATAGTACAGTGTTTTGACACCGTTTTTCCAAGCCTCATAATGAACTTTGTTTAACCACTTAGGCGTTGCTGTAGAAGGAAACGCTAGATTCAAACTAACTGACTGATCTATATATTGTTGTCTAAGTCCAGCTTGATTAACTAATTCTAGTTGATTAATTTCCTTAAATGTTTTAAATACTTCTTTAGCAGGTATGTCGTGGCCCATAGTAATATTATCAAGCTCCACGATATCTTGGACGCTACCTCCATCAGCCAATATTTTACTCCATATTTTTTCATTATTTAAGTTATTATCTTTCAGTAGTTTAACTAATGTTGGGTTTTTTCTAATTAAAGTTCCATTTGCACCTTGTTCTGTAAATACATTAGCAGCCCATGGTTCTATCCCCGGCGAAACGTTTCCACTAAGTTTACTATTGCTGACAGTAGGAGCAACAGCCCGTAAGTGAGTATTACGCATACCAGTCCCAATACACCATAAAGGCTCCCCATAAACCTCGGCAAGACTTCTAGAAGCTCTTTCACTTTCAATTTTAATCTGAGAAAATATTTTCCTAGTTTCAAACTGAGCAAGTAAACCTTCAAAAGGAATCCCCTTTTCTTGTAAGTATGTGTGCCATCCAAGTACACCGAGTCCCAGTGCTCTCCCTTTTTGCGCCGACCTAATACTATTTTCGAAACCTCTAAGTCCCTTGGCTTTTTGAATAAATTCTTCCATAACTCCATCAAGAAAGAAGGTGGCGTCGTGTATAAGGTTAGTGTCTTTCCATTCGTCATATTTAGCTAAATTTAATGATGATAAACAACATACAAAACTATGTGTCTCATCTGTATGCAATGTTATTTCAGAGCATATATTAGTCATGTGAACTTTTAAACCGTTTTGTTTGTATGCTTCTGGATTTGATTTA
>TARA_R110002167_G_scaffold82978_1_pt1 | contig 10836 bp, 13 predicted proteins | sample TARA_R110002167 | Tara Oceans TARA_R110002167 (sample SAMEA4398238) | marine metagenome | biome: Polar Biome; feature: [MES] marine water layer (ENVO:01000295) within the mesopelagic zone...; material: water (ENVO:00002006), including particulate matter (ENVO:01000060) such as...... | reverse complement strand
GTGACGCGGAAATGGCAGCCCTAGAAATCGAGCCGGTTTTACCTTAGTGATGCGCGCGGTTTTCAGTTTGGCGGTTTCGGTGATTTTCTCGGGGTGTTCCGGATTGGCGCGGATCCCATACAAATCAGCGAAGACCTTTGAGGTGAACGAGACCGGCCAGGCGCGACCGATCAAAGGGCAATTGATCGCGGCGGATTTGCTGGCGCACTCGACGCACTGGCCACATCGGATCGGCGACCGGGTCGCCTTCCTGGGGAGAGACGGGAAGATGGTTTACCGGGTGATTGTTGAAAAGGAAAACTTTGGATTCGACCTGGCATTACTCACGCTCGACGAGCCGGTCGAGGTGGGGAATCATTTCATCGCGCCGGTCGGCGAGGCGCGGGTCGGCGAGCCGGTCACGATCTTCCGGCATTGGGGGCGGGAACCGCTCGGGACGATCATGCGTAAAATCACGCCAGGAGAGATTTTTGGATGGACGAAAAAGAAAAACATCATCTCCGGGGATAGCGGGGGGGCGTGGTATCAATTGATTGAGGGCAAGCCTCACCTGGTCGGGTTGAGTCATCGAGCGGGGCTAGGAGGGAGATCGCCAAACCTTCACGCGATTCTCACGAAGCGGGCGCGGGGGGAGTGAGGCCAGGCGCGCGGTTGACGGGTGCGGGCGGGGTGTGAGTGCAACGATTTACGGCGACGCAGTGTGGGGGATGACGGCGGAGAATGGGATGTATGCCCAGGACTTCTCTTCCGATTATTCGATCGATGAAAATTATCTTCCGGACGAAACCGGGAGCGATGTCGCGGGGGCGTTTTCCAATCCCTCCGCCACTCTCGCGGTCAATGGATTTCATTCGGCTGGCGGGAGTCCATTCACGGGAACGCTCGGGGCGGCGGTGGTGTTTGCGAATGCCGGATCGATGGGCGGACTTTACGGGGTAGGCGTATCGGGTGCGGGCGAGGTGATTTTAACCTCCGCGAAAACGGGGCGGAAATCGCGCGATTTTTACTCGCTCGACTTTTCGGCGGTTTACAAGCCATTGATGGCGACGGTCACTCCTTAATCAATTCTTTGTGTGTTCGATGGGGGCGGGTTGGCGTTTGGTTTCGTACCGCTGACCCGTTCCCATTTTATTTTTAGGTGATGATTGAGATGAGAAATGAAAAAAAAGAGGGGGACGCGGTGGTGTCCCTGGGGGGCGAGATGGATGAAGCGAATTTTGACACGCGCGATTCCTATCTGGCGGCGGCGCTCATGTCGCTCGGGATTGCGCCGGTCGGATCGGAGCCGGTGCGGATCGTGACGCGCGAACATTTGAGCGGTGAGCAATATCAATTTTATTTCAATCCGGTGAGCAATTGCGGGAAATTTCGGACGCGCGAGATGCTCGCGGCGTGGCGTGAGGGGACGGCGTGGGTCGAGAAAAATCCGGACCATCCGTTCGCGTTTGCGATGGCGGCGGTCTGGAATTACCGCGACTTGCTGCGATTCATCAAGGGGAAGGCACCTTATGCCTGGATTAGCCAGGGGAGGTCGATCGCGATGCTTCCGCTGGATGCGTCCGCCGGACTCCAGGAGAAAATCCTGGGGAGAATGGGGTCGTGATCGCGTGGGGGTTGACGGGCGCGATTCTCTTGGGGCTGATCTGGCGGAGGACGCGGCGGAAAAGCGATGAATGAGTTTTGAAGTGGAGTCCCGGCGTAAATCGCCATTCCCTCCTCCCGGCGTTGCCGGGTCTCCACTTCGAAACTTAGTTCGATTAAAATTGATTAAAATATGAGTGAGAAGAAAAAACGGATGGCGGCGGCATCGATGCTTTTTGAATCGAGGCCGAAGGTCGGAGGGAAAAAACTCTACCCTCTCACGGCTGGTCGGATGGTGATTCTGGAAGAGCGGAAGAATCCCCTGGTCGGGTCGATGACGAAGGGAGAAGAGGTGTCGGGCCAGGCGGTTTTCGAGTTGATGATGGTGTGCGCTCTGGAGCCTCGTGAGCTGGCGAAGATCGCGCGCCTGGAGGCCGGGGACTGGGACGAGGAGGTGTCGGTTTTTGGGATGGAAGTGGCGCAAGGGGATCTGATCGATTTCTGGAATGTCGTCGAGGCGGAATTTGAGGCGATGCGAAGCGCGCGCGCGGTGCCGAAAAAAAAACGGGCGCGGCGGGTCTAGAAAATTACCTGGAGAAAGATGAGGGGGATCCGGCTCGGTGGTGGGCGGATTACGTGGTCGCGTTGGTTCCCATGACGGGCCGGGGCGAGGATTTTGTTTTGTGGGGTTTGCCGTATTCCCGAGGGCTGGCGTATTTACACGCCGGGGCGATCCAAAACGGGACCGTCATGGAGTTGATGGAGGGGCGGGGAGACGACGAGGAGCGGGGCGGAATGCTTGCGGAATTTGAGCGGATGAAAGCGCGGGCGAACGGGTGAGAGGTGGGCGCGGGAATCGGTTGACGAGATGGCGGGGAATATGGCGGCACTCACTTTTAAAGTCGGCGGAGATACAAGCGGACTCGGGCGCGCCGTTTCGGGTGCGAAGGGAATGCTGGCGGGGTTAGGCAAAGCGGCGAAGCGCCTGGCGTTAGGCGCGGCGGCGTTGGGGATCGCGGGCTTCACGGCGGCGCTGGCAGGGCTGAAGGCGGCGCTCGACCTGGGAGGTCGTCTTTCGGACGTGGCGAGCAACACGGGGCTTTTAGCGGGGGAGGCGCTGGTTCTGGAACGGGCCTTTCAAGATGCGGGGATCGCGGGCGAAAAGCTCCAGCCGACGATCAATAAAATGCAGAGGTCGATGGTGGAAGCCGGGGAGGGTTTGCTGACCTATAAGAAGGCTTTTGATGCGTTGGGCTTGTCGCTGGAAGATCTCCGGTCGATGGGGACGGCGGAGCAGTTTAAAGCGATCCAGGCGGCTTTGGCGGGGGTCGGAGATCCAGCGGAGCGGGCGGCGCGGGCGATGCAAATTTTTGGGCGTTCGGGCGGCGAGTTGGGGGCGCTCTTTTCTAATGCCGACGCGATGGGGAACGCGTCCGAGAGCGTGGGCGCGCAAGCCGAGATTCTGAACAAGGCGGCGGCATCATTCGATCGAAGTTCCGATCTTTTGAGCGGGATCGGGACGAAGCTGAAAGGGTTTTTTGTGGGGATGGCGGATTTTATCAATCCTGTTCTTTTGCCGATTTTGGAAGAGATGAACAAGCTTGACCTGGCGAAGCAGGGGCAAGCATTTGGAAGGTCGGTGGCGTTGGTGGCGGAGGCATTTGGGAGCGGGAAAATCCGGGAAATGATGTCGGTCTCGATGTTGGCAGCCGCGAAAGATTTCCTGAATTTTCTGGCGAAGGGTTTCCTGGGTCTTGGCGAGGCGATGGCGACGGTTTTCGAGAGGATTCCGAAGCTGGTGGGCGCGGCGATGTTGATGATCTCCGATCCCGAGGTTTGGGGTCACATGGAACGGGTGTTCAAGGGTCTGGCGATGGTGCTGGCGGCGACTCTCGAGGAAAAGCTGCCTAGAATATTAGGCGGAACTGGCGTGACGGAGGAGACTGATTGGGCGAAGCGGCTGGGGAAAACCATGATGCGGACCGGCTCGATTCAAGCGATGAAATCGACGGAGTCCGGAAAGTTCATGCGCGAGATGCTCGACAGTGGCGGCGGAGTGATGGCGGAGATGCTGAAACGGGTCCAGGCGGTCGCGGACGGGAGGGGGTTGGATATTTTCAACTCGGACGAGGAGCGAGGGTGGTTGGCGCGTCAAAAAATAAAACTTGAGGAGGAGTTAGACGAGAAGAAAAAGCGGGAGGAGGCCGCGAGGGGAAAAGGCAAGGGCCAGGGCGATGCCGACGAGGAAGAGCTTGGGATTGGGGCGGGGATGGCTTCGGTGATGAAGGCGGCGGTTTCAAGCATGGGACGAGTGGGCGGCACGGGGGGACGGGGGCGGATCGCGACGATGATGGATCGCGAGCGGAACGGGTTGCTGAAAAAGATCGCTGAGAACACGGGCGCGGAGACGGTCGCGCGCTACGCCTAAAGCGGAAACTTCAAAAAAACAGATCACTATGGAAAACGTAATCAGACACCCCGGCGGGTTGGTGGCGATGCCTGGATTCCAGGCGCGGCGGGATGGGGCGGGGCTTTGGACAGGGACGCAGAAATATCATTGCCGGGAAAATGAACTGGCTCGCGTGATGCCGCGCCAGGGCGCATCTCACGCGAAAATGAATTTCATGGCGGTCGATGAGGTGGAGTTTGAGATTTTGCAGGAGGGTCTTTGTGTGGTAACGGCACACTATGCCGGGGCGAGCTTTGGAGGCGGGGCCGGTGGCGAACCGGAGGACGAATATATTTTGGCGATCTCGACCGGCGAGGAACCGGTGGGGGTTCATCATCGATATGAAGGATTGTCAGATTTCGACGTGGCCGAGGCGGTCGAGTTGGGGAGCAATCCACCCAAAACGATAACCGGGATGAAGCTCCGGGAGGTGGATCAAACCGGATGGCCAGCATTGAAATCGGAACTCTTCCAGGACGTGCAGCGGGGGATGGAATCTTATTTTGAACCGCGCGCGACCTGGACGCGGCGGTGGGTCTCGGAAGAGGTGCCAAGCGAGTTGAATGAGATCGCGAAGATCTCGACTCCGACGGGGTCTCCTCCTCCGCCCGGCGCGGGGCGGAACTGGCTGAACATGGGGATCAGATCCCAGCAGCGCGGGAAAGTTTACGAGAACGAAATGACCTGGGAACTCTCTGGGAGAGGCGGGTGGGACGAAAAATATTACGCGTAATTAAAAACAACGATTGAAATGGATGTGATAAAAATTCCCGGTGCCGTGAGGCCGGGCCAGGTGGTGGCGGCGAGCGATTTCAATGCTCTCCTGGCGGCGGTGCGGGCGCTCCAGATCCGTCCGGGTGTCGGGTATCACCGGGCGATCAATGTGGACGGGACGACTCTGCGAATCAAACAAATGCGCCGCGAGGGTGGTCCGCATGATTACGCTCCGTTTTCAATCACTGACCAAAAAGAGGTCGCGGCGGTGGGAGGAGCCTCGATGAGTTTCGAGGTGACCCTGGAACCGGGGCGCGTGATTTGCGCGAATCCGACGGAGGCGGCGGACGGGGGCGACGGCTATTCGTATTTCATTCCCGAAATTGGAGGAGTCGCGATGGATGTGGAGGATGCGGCGGGGGATCTCCCGGTGGTCGAGGTGAGCGTCGGCGAGGGGATCTTTTGCAAGATCAATCGAGGGGCGGACGGCCAGGTGATCGAACCGGTCCAGATTGTGACCGGAACGCCGACCGAGATTTCCGATCATTACCAGCCGGTGGATCCCGGCGACGCGTCGGGGCATCCATCGACGCACGACATGATTCGCCTGGTGGAGTTGGAGGTGGACGTTCCTGGGGTCTCGGTGACCGCGAAAGTTTGGCGCAAAAGCGACATTCAGATCACTCCCTTTTTATGGACCGGAGTGAATGTCGGCGGCGGGGTGGGAGTTTATCAGGACCACGACGAGAACGCGGGCGATTACAATTTCAAAGGACTCACGGGGTGCTGGGGGACGACCGTCGCGGATGCGGGCGGGGGGATCCAGATCGAGCAAGCGGCGGAGAATGTGGGGGAGGGGGAAACGGCATTTGCGGGGACCGCTTTGATCGAGCGGGCGACGGCGGTCACGCAATACCCAGCCGAAGAAATCTGCGACCAGCCTCTCCGGGTGAAATCATTCGGCCAGGGAGCGGGGGCGGGCGAGCGCCAGATCAGGATCACGGATGGAAACGAGATTTTGCGGGTTCACGGGAACGGGGTGGATGGATCACTCGTTTTTAAAGATTGCGATGGATATGTCGTAACAACACTCACATGGCAGGATGGATTGATCACAAACCCGAGTGCTTCCTTCGACATCCAACTGGGGGACTGCGGCGGATCGTGAAGCGGGGGCGGCTAAAGGGTTGACGAGATCGGGCGGAGCATGACTCTTTACGTGGATCTGGATCTGGGGCGATTTGTGGCGGGGCCGGGACAAGGGGGTGGACCGGCGCAAATCCAACACAAGCGCGGAGACGGGGGGGAGTTGGCGATTCAGTTTTGCCGAGGGTCCGCTTTGGTCGAGTTGGGAGCGGGTGCGGCGATTTATTACGAAGGCAAACTGCGGGGCCAATATGACGCGGATCCGCTCATTCAAGCGAAGACCTTTGCGGTGCCGGTGGCGGCGAATGGGGAATATTTGGGGGCGTTGAATTACGACGTTTCGGCATTGGATGCCGCTTTTTTTGTCGATGCAAACACGGCGAACGATGTGGCGGTCCTGACCGCGATGTTCGAGGTTTCGTGGAAGGTTTCGGGGAAGGGATGGCTTTCGACCGATACGGTGAACGGGGTGATCGAGAACGACGTGGTGAGAAGCGGGGGGGCAATCCTGCCCCAGCTTTCGGTTCCTGGGACAGCGGACGCGGGGGAGGCGATGCTGATTCGGAAGCAACTCCGCCTCGACACGGCGGGAGATGCAGAGGCGGAGGTCTACGGGACGCTGCATTCGCTCGGTAATTCTGAGACCGGTCGGATTTCGGATTTTCTGAATGGACTCGCGTCCCTTGGCTTAAAAAGCAATTTCAAGGATGCCGCGTTCTATGGTCAACGGTTCCAGCCATCGGGGTCGGCGACCGCGTTCTCCCTCCTCGGGACGGGGAACCTGGCGATCAACAGCGCGCCAGTGATGGGGGCGAATGGGTTCACCTTCGACGGGGTCGATGATTACCTCTATAATCCAATTTTCGCCAACACGACCGGCGATTGGTCAATCCTTACGAGTGCCGCGCGCCAGGTCTACGCGCCGACGGTGGGGCAATTCCGGGCGGTTCAGTTTTTCGACACGTCGCCTCTCGGGTTTGCCTTACAAATGGCGAACGGCACGAACTGGCAAACTTACACGAATCTCGGCGGCACGGCGGCTTCAATGAATGGGGCGCGGAGTCCAAACCAAGCGAGCTTCGAAACGGTGACGATGGTGAACGATAAAACTGCCGGGGCGGGGTCGTTCTCATATCGAACCTCAAACGGCGACGCGGATATCGTTTCAGGTCGCGGGCCTCTGATCTTCGACAAGCTGGCGGTGGGGGCCGGAACGACAAACGCTTCGACTTTTAGCAACTTTTTCGACGGTCACGTCGGGTTCTGGTCGGCGTGGGATTCTTTGCTGACCGCGAGCCAGATCGACGCGGTGAACGCTTTGATCGGAGAATCGGTGGCTCCGAAATATCGATTTGTCATGGAGGGAGATTCGATCGCGGGGACGGTCAACGGGTGGTCGAAACATATCGAATCGACGGCGGGTTTCCTGGGCGGGAATATCGACCTGGTGAATCGGGCGGTCCCTGGCGAAACGAGTCGCCAGGCGGTGGCTCGGATCGGATTATCGACCGGCATCGACGACGCGCTCTTTTCCGCCGACTTCCCGACCTGGTGCTTGATCCAGGCGGGATCGAATGATTCCGGGGCGAGCGGCACGGCGGACACGACGGGAGCGGTCGATTCCTTGGGCTATCTTCGCCAGCTTTGGGAGGCGGCGAGGACGCGCGGGCTGAAGGTCATCGCTTGCACCGTTCCGATGAATTCGAATTGGAAAGTTGGTGCGTCGCATGAATACTGGAACACCGTTTCCGGGACGAAAAGCATCGATGTCCTGGCGGATCTGAATGCGCGCATTAGAGCGGACGCGGCGCGCTACGATTATTTGCTCGATGTGGAGCAGGTCGGGATCACGGGGTGGGGGGCAAATTATTTTGACGATACTACCTGTTTCTACGATGGGGTTCACCCTGGTCCAGCGGAGGCATCGATGGGACCGGCGGCGATGCTGGCGCTTTACGAACTTGTGAAGAACGACCTGCCATGATCGAGGCTTAAAAGTGATTTTATGAATACAAAAACAAAATTGATAATTGTGGGGATGGCTTTGGCCTTCTGTTCGTGCGGGCCTGTGGACTTTGTAGGATTCGCGAAGACACCCTATGGCGACGTGACTTACAAGACTCCGGTGGTGATGCCGGAGAAATGATGAGCATCGAAATCGACAAAATGACGAGGCGGGAGGCGACGCTGGTGCAAGCGGGGCTGAAGGCGCTCGGGGTCTATCAAGGGACGACGAAAGGAATCCCAGGGCCGAAGACTCGGGCGGCTTTGGCGACCTATCTGGACGGCGAAGCGCCGTCGGGATTCGCGAAAGAAATGGTGAGGCTGGCAGAAGGTGAGGTCGGCGTTTGTGAGGATCCGGTGGATTCGAACACCGGGAGGCGGGTGCGGACTTATCAGGGCGCAACGTGGTTAGATGGGACCGGGTGGCCGTGGTGCGCGGCGTTCATATGCTGGATCGTCCGGGAGGCTGGGATGGCTGAAGAGCATCGCCCACAAACGGCGGGCGCATGGGACTTTGAGAGGTGGGCGAGGAAAACGACGAATCCGGCGGAGTTGATCAAACCAGCGGCGACCGGGACGATTCGGAAAGGAGACCTTTTGGTCTATAAATTCAGCCATATCGGGATCGCCAGGGAGGACGAGACCGGCGGAAGGGTGACAACGATCGAGGGGAATACGGACGGCGAGGGGAGCCGTGAAGGAGGGGGAGTCTGGGAGAAGAGTCGGCGAGTGGAGTTGGTGCGGTCGATTATCAGAATTTAAAATTATGAGTTTACAAGCGGAAATCCCGTCATTTTTAACAGGAGCGGGCGGAGCGGGGATGTTGGGATGGCTTTGGCTTCGGAATACCCTGGCGAGGAATGAGAAGCTCGGGGCCGATCTGGACTCGAGCCAGGACCGAGAACGGGCGTTGACCGCAAAGGTGATCGAGGCATTGGTGCTGAATAAGACGTTCCTGGAGACTCACCAGGGCGAACTTTCGGGGCTGGGCGAGACGCTGAAGCTGGAACTGGGCAAGGTGACCGCGAAGCTGGATGATTTATCAAATGAACTTTTACACGGCAAAGACTGACGAGGTGGATTTGGTTTTGCGGGAGATGCGCGCGCTAGTGACGCGAGCGGAGCCGAGGCGGGAATTCGTGCCGGTGGAACGGGTGGCGAACAACGATCCCGATAAGATCGAATTTCGAGAGGGGGAATGGACGCGGTCGCCTTGGTCAGGAATGAGGACTATGCTGACGCATTCGGATCACGGGACGGGCGCGAAATATGTTCTTTGTGAAGTCCAGACGGCGATTGATCTCGGCGTTCATCGCCATCCGGTTCATGCTGAAGAGGTGATAATGATGGAGGGAGCGATGGAGGACGTGATCATGGGGAAGACGATTTATCCTGGGATCCGATACAAGATCGGGCCTGGCGTGGCTCATTGGCCGGTCTTTTCTGCTCCGGCTTTGTTCATGGTTGTCTTCCGCCCGGCGGGGCGTGAGTGACTACCGGAATGACTACCGATCACGGTTCTGATGACAAATCGAGGGACTTGAGTGGGACCGGCGGGGGGCGGAATGCCTTATTCCGCGAGGAAACTGGTCACGGTGGCGACTGGTGGGACCGGCGGGGGCTTCTGAGGTGAAAGGAGGACGAACTGAAGAATGAGAATTAATTGCAAACTTAAATCATTGATCAGGAGAGATTTAGATGGTTTTGGGATTTATCAGATCCGGGGAGTGACTACCTAAAATGACGACCTTTTGGGTTTTTGTTTGAATCCCTTCGAACTGGTGGCTAGTGGTGGGGATGGCTACTTTCTCCGCGACCGGCATTCCTTACCTTGTGAAGCATAAAGGGGGAGGGTATTACTGGCAGTCGAAGATCGCAGGGGTGGCCAGGCGGGGATCCATGCGGACGAAGTCGCGGAGCGTGGCGCAGACTCGGCTCGGGTTGGAGTTGGCGAAGGCGCGATCTAGATTCGGAGCGGGAGCGGCGAGGGAAGGTGGGGGAAAGGAGTTGGTGACGGTCGGGGAGTGGATTGATGAGTGGGTGGCGAAGGAGGCGGAGCGGGTTGATATCAAGGCCAGGACGAAGCTCTTGGCGGCGGAGATGGGCAGAGCGTTGAAGCGGGCGGCGATGGCGGGGATGGTTTTGAAGAGGGTGAAGGAGCGCGACGTTTTGGAATGGTTTCGGGGTGAATGTTCGCGGGTGTCGCCAGGGACGGCAAATCTTAGGCTCGGGGGTTGGCGCTCGGTCTTTGGGGTGGCGAAAGAAAGGGGGGAGTTGTTAGTCAATCCTGCGGCGGAGGTGAAGCGAAAGCCGGTCATCAAGAGACTGAGGAGAACGGTATCCGCGGGGGTGATCAGAGACCTTGCGCGTTCGATCCGGGCGCGGGACAGAAGATTTTCAAGAGAATCGGCGGCGATGGTGGAGGCGGCGGCATTCTCCGGGCTAAGACCGGCGGAGTTGGCAGCAGTCGAGGGGAAGGACATTCAAGGGGGATGGCTCGCGGTAAGAGGTGGCAAGGAAGGAACGAAGAACAGGCGCGAAAGGTTGGTCCCTATCAATCCCGCTTTGGAAGAGATCATCGAGAGCGAGGGATGGAGGGAGAGGGCGGGTCGATTGTTCACGATCAAAAGAGTTGGCCGACCTCTGGGGGAGGCGTGTCTTCGGTTGGGCGTTCCTCATGTGACACAGTACGACCTTCGGCATTTCTTCGCCACAAGTTGCATCGAGAGGGGGATCGATGTGGCGACGGTGGCGGAGTGGATGGGTCATCAAGACGGGGGGGTGTTGCTTCTTAAGACCTACACGCACGTCCGCAAGGCACACTCGGCGGCGGCGGCGGCGGGGTTGCGGTTTGATTAGCGGCGGGAGTAGAGGCGCGTTTTTGGGCGGTTAAGGGACGAAAAGGAATCTCTTTGGAGTCTGAATGCGATGAATGCGGTGTG